>Ga0209933_1001228_pt1 | contig 27001 bp, 27 predicted proteins | sample ThiBiot_300_biof_FD_183944 | JGI IMG/M metagenome (GOLD analysis project Ga0209933, IMG submission 183944) | Wastewater bioreactor microbial communities from Cape Town, South Africa - Thiocy_cont_300_biof (SPAdes) | ecosystem: Engineered > Bioremediation > Thiocyanate > Unclassified | place...
CACGACTGGCGAGCGATCTCCGGGTGGCCGCCTTCTGCGCTATGCGCGACAGCCGGAACCACAACGAGTGCGGCGACGGCACCGGCAAGGGCGTGAGAGAAACGTCTTTTCATTTGTCTCGCTCCTCTCAGCGCTTTTCAGGGGCGGCTGCGGCACCCTCAGGCAATGACGAACTGCCACCGAGCACGGATTCGGTTATCGAACGCGGCAACTTCCTGGGCGTCTCGATCAAGCCGACGACCGGCATGATGACGAGGAAGAACAGGAAGTAATAGACGGTGAAGATCTGCGCCCACGTGACGTACACGCCTTCGGCCGGTTTGGAGCCGAGGTAGCCGAGAGCCACGCAGGTGAACAGGAAGAGCCAGAAGAACCATTTGAAGATCGGCCGATACTTCGCCGAACGTACGCGCGAGGTGTCGAGCCACGGCGCGAAGGCGATGATCAGCACAGCCGCGAACATCGCGATGACGCCCATCAGCTTGGCGAACTGGCCGAGCGGAATTCCGAGGAACGAGCTCGTGAAGGCGCGCAGGATCGCATAGAACGGCAGGAAGTACCATTCCGGCACGATGTGCGGCGGCGTCACCAGCGGGTTGGCCTCGACGTAGTTGTCGGCGTGACCAAGGTAGTCCGGCACGAAGAACACGAACCAGGCGAAGATAATGAGGAAGGCGAAAAGGCCGACCGCATCCTTCGAGGTCGCGTAGGGGTGCATCGGCACGGAATCGCTCGGCTGCTTCAGATCGATACCGGTCGGGTTGTTCTGACCGACGACGTGCAGCGCCCAAAGGTGCAGGCCAACGACGCCCGTCAGCACGAACGGCAGCAGGTAGTGAAGCGAGAAAAAGCGATTGAGCGTCACGCCCGAAACCGAGAAGCCGCCCCACAGCCATTCAACAATAGCCGTTCCGAGACCCGGAATAATCGTATCGAGAGCCGAGAACAGGTTGGTGATGACGGTCACGCCCCAGAAGCTCATCTGGCCCCACGGCAGGGTGTAGCCCATGAAGCCCGTCGCCATCATGAGAAGCATGATCACGACGCCCAGGACCCAAAGCACTTCGCGCGGCGCCTTGTAGGACCCGTAGTAGAGGCCGCGGAAAATGTGAATGAAGACAGCGAAGAAGAACATCGACGCGCCGACGGCGTGGAAGTTCCGGATCATCCAGCCGTAGTTCACGTCGCGACGAATGTGCTCGATCGAGTCGAAGGCGCCCGTGGCGCTCGGCTGATAGTGCATCGCGAGAATGACGCCGGTGACGATCTGCGCAACGAGGCAGAACGTCAGGATGCCGCCGAACGTCCAGAGATAATTGAGATTGCGCGGCGTCGGGAAGTCCACGAACTGGCCGTGCATCATGCGCCCGATTGGGAGGCGCTCGTCGAACCACTTGCCCCAGCGCGAGGTCGGCTCATAGGTCGAATTGTGACCGCTCATTATTCTGCTCCCTAGCCGATCTTAATTTTCGTATCCGCCGAGAAAGTGTAGGGCGGAACGTCGAGGTTTCTGGGCGCGGGACCTTTCCGGATACGGCCGGACGTGTCGTAAACCGAGCCGTGGCACGGGCAGAACCAGCCGCCGTATTCGCCACGCTCGTCTCCCATCGCCTGACCCTTCGGAATGCAGCCGAGATGCGTGCAGATGCCGACGAGAACGATCCAGTTCTCGTGGCCCTTCACGGTGCGGTTGGCGTCCGTCGCAGGATCGTCAGCAGGGAGAGCTTCGTTACGCGCGAGGCTGTCGGGAAGCGTCTTCACGTCGACGTTCACGGCGGCTTCGACTTCGGTCTTCGTCCGGTTGCGGATGAAGATCGGTTTGCCGCGCCACAGCACTGTGATGGCCTGACCCTCTTTCACGGGCGACAGGTCAACGTCGACGGACGACAGGGCCTTGGTGCTGGCGTCGGGGTTCATCTGCTGGATGAACGGCCAAAGCAGAGAAGCGGCGCCGACAGCGGCGAACGCATTGCCCGCAACCACCAGAAAATCGCGGCGATTTGGTTCTACTGCGTCAGTGGTCACGGATGCCTCCAGTTCGAAGCGATTGGGCGAAACTGGCGGCAAGATACATGGGCAGGCGGCGAGACTCGCGTCCCCCGCTCACAACCGTCCGCATCAAACCCCAGTCTACTTCATCCCTTGCGGTCGTTCTGACAGCGTTTCGTCCCGCTCTCAAGCTCGGCCGAGCAACAGTGTAAGGGGCAATTTGGCGCATCGTGATAAAACTCTCAATCTCGGTAGCTCAATTCACAATTATCGCGGGATTTCTATAAATGCGCTTGGCGCTCTATCAACCGGACATCGCGCAGAATACCGGAACGATCCTTCGTCTCTGCGCATGCCTCGGCGTTCCGGTGGACGTTATCGGTCCCACCGGATTCGACATGAGCGACAGAGCGCTCAAGCGCTCCGCCCTCGACTATTTGGATCATGTCGACCTGAAGCGGCATATAAGTTTTTCCGAATTCATGGATCGGCGCGCATTATCGGAGCGGCGCGCCGATGCCGGCCGGCTCATCTTGTTGAGTGCGCACGCCGAGACGCCGCACATCCGTTTTGCCTTTGAACCCAATGATATTCTGCTGCTGGGCCGCGAAAGCGCGGGCTGTCCGGAGAGCGTTCACGCACAAGCCGATGCGCGGGTCACGATCCCGATGCGGCCGGGGCTGAGATCGCTCAACGTGGCGGTGACTGCAGCAATCGTTCTCGGCGAGGCGTTGCGACAGACCAATCAATTTCCGAGTCCCTGACTCGGAATTAAATTTCTGTCGCAGACGTGACATGCGAGTCCGGCAATTTTGGGCGAGCCATTCTCAACCAAGTTTCCGCACAGCATGCTTCTCAATAATTATCTCGCCGTTGCCGGCGGCATTGCCGCATTCCTGCTGATTGCGGGACTCATCGCCGGCATCGCAGCCCCGAACGATCAAAGTGCTTGGCGGATTTGGCCCGCGCCGCCGGCTGGTTCGCTCAAGAGCTTTGCCTTCTGGGCTCTCTTCCGCACGTTGAATGTCGTCGTGCTCATCCTCTGCATCGAGCGGCTGCTGGCGCTGGCGGCGGTTGCACCGGCAGCGATGCTGCGATTGGCGTTGCTGCTAATCTCCATCGTCGCGTTCGCAGCTTACCTTTACGCGCTTTGGGTTCTTGGCCGGGATGCCACCTATTGCCGGGCCAGCGGTCTCAACACGGAGGGCTTCTATCGCTGGACGCGCAATCCGCAGTACGCGACGGCCATCGTGGCGTTCGGTGCGCTCGGGCTTGCGGCTTGGTCGCCCGAAGCGACAGCGCTCGCGGCGACGCTCGTCCTCGTCTATGCGCTGATGGCGGTGGCGGAAGAACCTTGGCTCGAAGCGCGCTACGGACGCGCCTACGCCGAATACCGGGCCGAGGTGCCGCGCTTCTTCAACTTCCGTCACGCGGTCGTCGAACTTGCGGCGCTCGCCGCCCGCAAGCCGCAGCCACTCGCCGGCCAGCGGCGCAACGGCCGCTAGCCATCGTTCGCGTTTACTCGGCCGCCTCGCGCGCCAGGAAGCCGCCGGACTGCCGCTGCCACAGCTGAGAATAAAGTCCGTCGCGGAGCAACAGCTCGGCGTGCGTGCCTTCCTCGATGATGCGGCCTTCCTCCATCACGATCAGCCGGTCCATCGCAGCAATCGTCGATAGACGATGCGCAATCGCGATGACCGTCTTGCCGCGCATCAGCTTTTCGAGGCTCGCCTGGATTTCCGATTCAACCTCGGAGTCGAGCGCGCTGGTCGCTTCATCGAGAATGAGGATCGGTGCATCCTTCAGCAGCACGCGCGCGATGGCGATGCGCTGGCGCTGGCCGCCGGAGAGCTTCACACCGCGCTCGCCGACGTGCGCATCGTAACCCTTGCGGCCCTTCATGTCCTCGAGATGGGCGATGAAGTGGTGCGCTTCGGCTTGCCGTGCGGCCGCGATGACTTCCGCGTCTGACGCATTCGGGCGGCCATACAGGATGTTGTCGCGCACCGAGCGATGCAGCAGCGAGGTGTCTTGCGTAACCATGCCGATTTCGGCGCGCAGGCTGTCCTGCGTGACATGCGCGATATCCTGGCCGTCGATCAGGATGCGTCCGCCTTCAAGGTCGTAGAAGCGCAGCAGCAGATTGACGAGCGTCGACTTGCCCGCGCCGGACCGGCCGACGAGGCCGACCTTTTCGCCGGGCTTCACCGTCAACGACAGATCCTCGATGACGCGCGGCGGCGCATCCTCGGACGCGGCGCGACCAGCTCCGTAGTGGAAGTGAATATGGTCGAGGCGGATTTCGCCATGCGGAACCGCGAGCGGCTTCGCATCCGGGGTGTCCTGCAACAGGTTCGGCAGCGAGATCGTTTCCATGCCCTCATGCACGACGCCGATGTTCTCGAACACGTCGGCAATCGTCCACATGACCCAGCCTGACATCGTGACGATGCGGATGACCAGGCCGCTGACGACGGCGATATCGCCGACGGTCACGTGGCCCATCGTCCAGAGCACGATGGCCGCGCCGGTCGTCGCGACGAGCAGGATGCCGTTCAGCGTATAGAGCACAAGCTCCATGCCGGTGATCAGACGCAGCGAAGCCTGCCACGCCTGCATCTGCTCGGTCAGCGCTTCGCGCGCGTAGGTATCCTCGCGTTCGGCGTGCGCGAAGAGCTTCACGGTCATGATGTTCGTGTAGCTGTCGACGATGCGGCCGACGAGCATCGAGCGCGCTTCGGACGATTTCGTCGAGCGCTCCTTGATGCGCGGCACGAAGTAGCGCAGCGCCACGATATAAGCGGCGAGCCAGATGATGAGCGGGATCGTCAAGCGCCAATCGGAGGCCGCGAACAGCAGCGCCGAGCCGATGAACTGCACCGATGCGTACCAGAGCGCGTCGATCAACTGCACGACGCTTTCGCGCAGAGACGTGCCGGTCTGCATGATCTTGTTGGCGACGCGGCCCGCGAAATCGTTCTGGAAGAAGCCCAGGCTCTGGCGCAGCACGTAGCGGTGCGTCTGCCAGCGGATACGCGACGTCGTTCCCGCCGAGATCATCTGGTTCTTGATGAAGTCGTGCGCGGTCGAGACCAGCGGCCGCAGGATCAGCGCGACGAAGGCCATCAGCGCCAGCATCCAGCTGTAGGTCGAGACGAAGGTCGCGGGATCGGAATGCGTGCGCATTCTGTCGACGATGGCGCCGACGAATCCCATCAGCGCCACTTCGATCGTCGAGCCCAAGCAGCCCGCGATCAGCAGGAGCACGAAGAATGGCCACAGCGGCTTGATGAAGAACCAGTAGAACGCCCACAGCGTATCCGGCGGGCGCGTGACTTCGCGCTCGTCGAACGGCTTGATGCGGGTTTCTCCCCAATGCAGGAGTCGGCGAAACATGGTGTCTATCGCAAGCGCAAAAGCGGCGCGTCGTCGCAAGTACGGAAATCCGACTGGCGGCGGCGACCGGATGTTGATCGTGGATGCCCGTTAGGGCTAAGGGTCCTTTCAGTCAAAAACAAGACCTTATGCAGAATAGCTGATGAACGCATCCGATACCGCCTTGGAACAGCACAAAGCGCAGGCGCGCGCCTGGTTCGAACGCCTTCGCGACGATATCGTCGCGGCATTCGAGAAACTCGAAGCCGGTTTGCCGGAAACCGCTCCGCATGGCAGCGATGCTCCGGGCCGGTTCGTCGCGACGCCGTGGCCGCGTAAGGATGCGGCCGGAAACGACGGCGGCGGCGGCGTCATGAGCATGCTGCACGGCCGCGTGTTCGAGAAGGCCGGCGTTCACACCTCGACAGTCTACGGCGAATTCTCTCCCGAGTTCCGCAAGCAGATTCCGGGTGCCGAGGAATCGCCCGCGTTCTGGGCATCGGGCATTTCGCTCATCGTGCATCCCAGAAACCCGAACGTGCCTGCGGTTCATATGAACACACGCATGATCGTCACGTCGAAATGGTGGTTCGGCGGCGGCGCTGACCTTACGCCCGTTCTCGACAAGCGCCGAACGCAGTCGGACGCCGATACGATGGCCTTTCACGCTGCGATGTATGGCGCCTGCGCGCCGCATTCCGTCGCCGACTATCAAAAGCTCAAAGAGTGGTGCGACGAGTATTTCTTTCTGCCGCACCGTAACGAGGCGCGTGGCATCGGCGGCATTTTCTACGATCACCTCACGCCTGCCGACGCGGACGGCGGCTGGGATGCAGCTTTCGCGTTCACGCAGGATGTCGGCAAGGCGTTCGCCAGCGTCTATCCGATGCTGGTTCGCGGGAATTATTCGATGCCCTACTCGGAGGAGCAGCGCGAAGAGCAGCTCATCCGGCGCGGGCGCTACGTCGAATACAATCTTCTGTATGACCGCGGCACGATGTTCGGACTGAAAACCGGCGGCAATGTCGAAAGCATTCTCTCGTCCATGCCGCCCGTCGTGAAGTGGCCGTAAGCGCAGGGTTTCCTCTCAGGCAACCCCTCGTCCTGTTGCCATTTGGCCAGCCGCGCGTGCCACAACCCGAGCGCCCGCGCGGCCATTCTGGACCGCCAACGCCAGAGCCCTATAACGCTGGCTGGAAATAGCTCGTCACCCGTGCCTGAAATCGGACTGGTGACGCGTGGGTAATGCATACCCCGTCGTGTCTTGCGTGCGCCGGAAACGGCCTTTGCCGGGGAGGCAGAATGAAACGTCTTGTCTGCTCGCTCGACGGCACCTGGAACGAGGGTGGCGGCCCGTCTCCGCAGACGAACGTCGCGAAGCTCCATAGCGCCATTCTGCCGAGAGACCGCAAAGGCGTGCGCCAGCTCGTGCGTTATATCGCGGGCATCGCGACGACAGAGAATTTGCACTTCGCGTTTCTCAGGGGAGCCATCGGCGTCGAGGTCGGGGCGCGCATTAAGCTCGCGTATCAATTCCTGCGCGACGTCTACGAGCCGGGAGACGAAATCTATCTCTTTGGATTTTCGCGCGGCGCTTTCGAAGCGCGCAGCCTTGCGAGTTTCGTGACGCTGTTCGGCATCGCGCCCGCGCAAAGCGATTTCTCATTCGACGAGGCCTGGAAGCTCTATCGCCAGAGCGAACATAAACGCGACGTCGATACGTTGGCGCGCCTGAGTGCTGTTTGCCACTATCCGGTTCGCATCCGATGCGTCGGCGTCTGGGATACCGTCGGCAACATCGGAAATCCTTTTTCCGGCGCGTCGCGCATCAGCCGGCGTCTCGCGTATCACGACATGCGCTTGCACGACACGATCGACGTCGCGCTTCACGGTTTGTCGATCGACGAAACGCGCGGGCCGTTCCGTCCGACATTCTTCACTCTGCCCGAAGGCGCGACGCTCGCGGCGCATCAGCATGTCGAGCAGACCTGGTTCTCAGGAACACACGCTGATATCGGCGGCGGCTGGCCAGAGAGCGAGCTGTCGGACATCGCGCTGCTCTGGATGGCGGAGCGCGTCAGCGCCTTGACCGGCCTTGCGATCGACATGCGTCAGTTGAAGCGCTCGACGGCGCCCGATCCGCTCGGGCTGCAGCATCATTCGGCGTCGGGCTGGGTCTACGCATTTTCGCGGCTGGTGCCTTACATGCGTCTCGTCGGCCAGGATCTTCGCGCTATCGCCAAGGGGCGGCGGCGATGGCTCAGGACATGGCGAACAAGCAAGCTCGCTCCCGAACTCGTGTCTCTCAATGAAACGATTCATAAGAGTGCGCTGGCGCGTTTTGGCCAAACAGTGCGTGAATCTCGCGGCGGCGCCGTAAAGGAAATATACTACCGGCCGCCAAGCCTCCTGTCCGCCGTGGCATTGCCGGCGGACGACGACGTGAAGAACAGAAATGCTTCCGCGAAAGTCGCATGAGCATTGCGCTGGCGGAAACGCAGCGATCTCATAATGATGGGGCGCTGCATCGCCACAGTTGCCGCCTTGATTGGCGTACCACATCTTACCCAGCACCAAATCTCAATGCTCGCGTTCCGCCATATCCTTCCTAGCCAATCCGGGAATTCAAAATGACAACGCTCTTTGATCCGCTTCGCGCCGGTGCCCTCACGCTTAGAAATCGTATCGTTCTCGCGCCGCTGACGCGTTGCCGCGCTAGCGACGGGCGCGTGCCGAACGACTTGATGCGCGACTATTACGTTCAGCGCGCGGCGGCGGGTCTGATCCTGTCCGAAGCGACGTCGGTCACTCCGATGGGCGTCGGTTATCCCGATACGCCCGGCATCTGGTCGGATGAGCAGGTCGCGGGCTGGAAGCGTATCACCGACGCGGTGCACGCGGCGGGCGGTACGATGCTTCTGCAGCTTTGGCATGTCGGACGCGTTTCGCATCCGAGCTATCTCGACGGCGCGCTGCCAGTAGCGCCAAGCGCGATCGCGCCTCAGGGGCACGTCAGCCTGATCCGCCCCAAAACCGATTATGTCGTTCCGCGCGCGCTCGAGCTCAGTGAAATTCCGGGCGTCGTTGCCGAATACCGGCGCGGCGCGGAGAATGCGAAGCGCGCAGGCTTCGACGGCGTCGAAGTTCATGGCGCCAACGGCTATCTGCTCGACCAGTTTTTGCAGGACAGCACCAACCTGCGCACCGACGCTTACGGCGGTCCCATCGAAAATCGCGCACGGCTACTGCTCGAAGTCGTCGATGCCTGCATCGACGTTTGGGGCGCGGATCGCGTCGGATTGCATCTCGCTCCGCGCGGCGATGCGCACACGATGGGCGACAGCAATCCGCTCGCGACCTTCGGCTACGTCGCCGAGCAGACCGGCCAACGCCGAATTGCGTTTCTCTGCGCGCGCGAACACGAAGGGGCGGACTCGATCGGTCCGCAACTCAAGAAGATTTTCGGAGGCGTTTTCATCGCGAACGAGAAGTTCACGAAGGAAACAGCGGAAGCCGCGATCAATTCTGGTCGTGCGGATGCCGTCGCATTCGGGCAGCAGTTCATCGCCAATCCCGACCTGCCGGAGCGCTTCAAGCTCAGCGCGCCGCTGAATGCTCCAGATCCGGCAACGTTCTACGCGCAAGGCCCGAAAGGCTACACGGACTATCCATTCCTGGAGCGCGCGGAAGCCGAAGCGTAACGTCAGGCAATTGAGGCACGCGGCGGAGTTCAGCGCTCCGCCGTGCTGCGCCGTGCGTAAAGGCGATCGAATGCTTCGGCGAATTCCTGCGCGCCCGGCCTCGTGATCGACTGCGTCATGCGGCGGTCAAGCTCGACCTGCAGCTCGGCGCCGGTCAAGCCATTGACCATTTTGTTCACGTAATAAGCACGGCGGGCGAAGAAGTTCGTCGTCGGCGCAGAGGCGCCCGGCTCTTCCATCATTTCGAGGCCCGTCATCGGGCCTGCGAGGTTCATCAGCTCGAGTTCGGCGCCGGTCAGAGATCGGCGGCCTTGCTTCGCGGCCGTGTCCTTCAGCGTCCTGAGCTTCATAGCCTGGAGCATCGGACCGATATCGGCGTCGATGTTCAGGGTGTGAATGCCCATGCCGTTGTCCGTCTTGGCGTAGCGCTGCTGCACGCTCCATTCGAACGGCAGACGCTTCACGTTGGCGTACATGCGCTTCAGAACGGCGAGCTTGCGTTTCAGCGCGGCCGTTCGCTCGGGCGTATTTTCGGGATCGCGCAATTTCCGGTTCAGCAGCGAGATGAACGTGTCGCCGCTGCGCGCAAGCTCGTTGATCGAGTTCGCGTCGAGAAGCTGCGCATAGCCGAGCGCGCTCGATATCGCACGTCCCGTCTTCTTGATCGGGTGAATGCCCGATTGCATGTCGTAGGTGCCGTTGCCGCCCGTCTCCAGCGCATAGACGCGGACGACCTGTTCCTTGGACAATCCCAAGGCGTGCGCCTCCTCGGCGTAGCGTTGCTTGAATTCGCGCTCGCTGACGCGCTCGGGCGTAAAGTTGTAGACCCGCTTAGCGGCTTCCAGATAATCGGCGACGGTCGCAAGCTCGCGCTGCTGCGCGGGCTCCGCCGTCTTCTGACGTTCGACGAAGCTGTAATATTTTTTCGCAAGCTCCGCCGAGAGCGTTGGTCCGGTATACTTCGGCGCCAAGCTCATCACGTAATCGGTTGGCTCGAACGGGATCTTCGCGGCGCGCTTCTTGCGCCGCCCCTGCCGCTTCGCTTCGACGGCGTCCCAATAAGCGTCGGTCCGATCGTTAAAGACGTTGCGCGCGTCCTTCCACGCCCGAAACTCGTCCATTTCGGAATCCGAGAGTGCCGCGAGGAAATCGATCGTCGAGGCAGCGCTGACCGGCGCAACGCTCGCGGCGAGCCAAACAGCCACGAGGGCTGCCGAGAAAGCCAGCGCCCGAAGCGCCCCTGTCACACCATTCGTTGCCACGCGGTTCCAATTTTCCTGACAGACGGGCTTCTGTTTGCGGTACGTTCGAGAAGGTATCGTGATTCAGCGGTAACCGGCCAGCCGCGGATCACGCCAGACATATGGTTACAATTCGTAAAATGTCCTCTCTTTCCGCCCCGAATGTGACGTCAACGGACCTAAACGCCGAAGTTTTCGAAAAGCTCGCCCGTGCGCGTCTACTGGCGGAGCCGCCGTTGATTAATGGAACGCATACGTCGGGCGATGACGATCTCAATCCGGATGCCGGAATTTTTTCCTCCGACGTCAGGCATGCGGCCGTGCTCATTCCAATCGTCGCGCACGCGCCGTTGAGCATCATTTTGACGGAGCGGACGGGGCATCTTTCCTCACATGCCGGTCAGATCGCTTTCCCAGGAGGAAAGGTCGAGACCGATGATGCGAGTCCGATGGCCGCCGCGGTCAGGGAGGCGCGGGAAGAAATCGCGCTCGACGGATCGTTCATCGAGCCTCTCGGATATCTCCCGACGTATCGCACTGGCACGGGTTTCATCATCACGCCGTCCGTCGCGCTGGTGCGCCCGGGATTTCATCTCGTTCCAGATCCGGCGGAAGTCGCCGACATCTTCGAAGTGCCGTTTCAGTTTCTGATGAACGAAGCCAACCATAAAATCGACAGCCGGACCTGGCGCGGCAACGAGCGGAGGTTCTATGCCATGCCCTACGGCGAACGCTATATCTGGGGCGCGACCGCCGGAATCATCCGCGCGCTTTATCGGAGACTGTTCAGCGCATGATCCGCATCGTTTTCGAGAACATCTTTTTCTTTCTGCTGCCGACGCTGTTCTACATCGCGTGGGTGGCATTCCGCGACGATGAGTGGAAAGGGCTTGGCGAGATTATGCGCAATGCGCCGCTGCTCAAGCTGTTCATCGCGGGAGCTGCGCTCATGCTGACGACGCTCGTGGCGTTCTCAACGCGGACCTCCAATGCACCGAATGACGTCTATGTTCCGCAATCGATGCACGATAGAAATCTCGAACCCGACCGCACAATTCGCGCGCAGGAACCACAACCCGAAAAACCTTGAGTCATGACGCAGCTCACCGCGACCGGCCCGCGCCTCATCGCCGAATGGCTCGACGCCAAACCACTTCGCAACATTTTCGCTGCATTCGATGCGGCGCAGGCGGAGGTTCGCGTTGTCGGCGGCGCCATTCGCAATACGCTGATCGATCGCCCAGTCATCGACGTCGATCTTGCAACGCCGGCTGTTCCGGACGCCGTCATCGAGCTTGCGCGTCGCGCGGGTCTCGGCGCGCATCCGACGGGCATCGAGCACGGCACGGTGACGCTCGTTTCCGATGGCGTTGGATTTGAGGTCACGACGCTTCGGCGCGATATCGAAACCGACGGACGCCATGCGACCGTCGCATTCACCCAGTCGTGGGACGAGGATGCGCAGCGACGGGACTTCACGATCAACGCGCTTTATTGCGCGCCGGATGGGACGATCTACGATCCGATGGGCGGGATTGCCGATCTTCGCAGGCGGCGCGTGCGCTTCATCGGCGATGGCGAAGCGCGCATTCGCGAAGATTACCTGCGCATTCTGCGGTTCTTCCGCTTCAGCGCCGAATACGGCAAGGGCCACCTTGACGCCGTCGGACTGGCGGCTGCGATCAAGCTCAAGCAAGGCCTGAGCAAGCTCGCCGCCGAGCGCGTTCGCGCGGAGTTCCTGAAGCTGCTTGCGGCGCCCTATGCTGCTGAGGTCGTTCGGACCATGCACGAGAGCGGAATTCTCGCTCTTGTGCTTCCCGGTACCTTGCATCCCGAGAGGCTGGCGCGGCTGCAGGCAATCGAAGCCGGCCTCGGTCAGCCGCCAGACGTGATCTGCGGACTGGCGGCGCTCGCCGTTTCAGGCCCGGGCGACGTCGATGGGCTGGCGCAGAGGCTTCGCCTTTCCAACAGCGAAGCGTCCGCGCTCCGGTCCGCGGCAAGCTTTGATCCGGGTCTCGATCCCGCGCAGCCCGAAGCCGCTGCCTGCGCCGCGCTCTACCGTCTCGGCTCCGAGGCCTTTAGACGGGCCGCAGTCGTCGCGTGGGCGCGCTCGAATGCTGCCGCCACCGATGCAGCCTGGCGCAAGCGCGCGCTTCTGGTGGACCGCTGGAGCCCGCCGAAGATGCCCTTCAGCGGCAGCGACGTTCTTGCCCTCGGGATACCAGCGGGCCCGTCCGTCGGTGAGATTCTGAGGGCGTTCGAGACGTGGTGGATTGCGGCCGCGTTTCCGGCCGATCGCGCCTTGCAATTAGAAAAGTTTAAAGCTTTTGCGACAAACGTAGTTCATTAACAAAGCATTAAATTTTACTTCAAACTGCTCAGCACAGTGCTTATGGTCCCAGCCCGGGGTTTCGTTTGTACCGCGTCGAGGGGAATGCCCGGATGGATGATTTTCGTCACGAACGTGCTCGTTCGCTAAAATACGTTCAGATCGTTTTCGCAGTTCTCGCACTTTTCAGTCTCACTGCGGCTCTCGCCGTCGCCACCCGAGGATCTGAACTCGGGCTGCCCGAATCGTCGACCTACCCGATCTCTCTCGCATTTCTGATGGTTGCCGTTGTCGACACCGCGCTCTTGTTCGTCTGGGAACACATTTTCCAGCGCATTGAATTTTAGGTCGCGCCGCCACATATGAGTGAAATTAACCGCTGCGGTCGCGACGCGTCGCAGGCTGTCGTCATACGCGTGTAACATGAATCCGGTCCTTCGCTTGGCATGAAAAGCTTGGCGATTGGGGGCCGAACTTGAGCGCCGCGACCGCATCCGGGGAACTGAATTACCGCGCCGTATTCCTTTCCGATGTCCATCTCGGAATGCGCAATTCGCAAGCGCCAGCCCTTCTCGATTTCCTGCGCTACGTCGAGAGCGAGCAACTTTACCTCGTCGGCGACATCGTCGACTTCTGGAAAGTCCGTCGCGGGCCGCACTGGCCGCAAAGTCATAACGACGTTCTGCAAAAGCTTCTGCGCAAGGCGCGCAAGGGGACGCGCGTCGTCTTCATTCCCGGCAATCACGACGACGGGCTGCGCGACTACGCGGGCATGAATTTCGGCGGCGTCGAACTTCGCCGCGACGCCATTCACGAAGGCGCCAACGGCAAGCGCTACCTCGTTCTGCACGGCGATGAATTCGACGTCGTTGTGCGTTACGCACGCTGGCTCGCGTTCCTGGGCGACCGTTCCTACGATGCGGCGCTGGCCTTGAACGTGCCGTTGAATTACGCGCGGCGCATGCTGGGCCTTGGGCATTGGTCGCTTTCGGCGTTCCTGAAACTCAAAGTCAAAAGCGCCGTCAACTTCATCGGCGAATTCGAGGATGCGCTCGCTTCCGAAGCGCGCCGCCGCGAGGCTGATGGTCTTATCTGCGGCCACATCCATCATGCGAACAATCGCATGATCGACGGCATTCATTATCTCAATTGCGGGGATTGGGTCGAAAGCTGCACCGCGATCGGCGAGCGCTTCGACGGCCAATTCGAAATCATCCGATGGAAAGAGCACATCGGTCAGCGCGCGACGCAAGCCGCGTCGGGGCGTTGGCTGATCGAAGCCGCTTAAGAATTCAAATGCCGTAGCGAAAGCGGCGATCAGGGAGATCGTGTGTGAACGTATCCGCGAAAGTCTTCGAACCGACCAGCGTCGACTTGCTCAGCGAGGCTGTGCACCAGAACCGCGCGTTGAGCGCGGCAGGCTTTCTCGAACGAACCTTCACCTTTGCTTTCCGCTCGATGGTCTATCCGCAGATCTGGGAAGACCCGCGCGCGGACATGGAGGCGTTGGAATTCACGCCGCAAAGCCGCGTGATGACGATCGCATCCGGCGGCTGCAACGTGATGAGCTACCTGACCGGAAACCCGGCGCGCATCATCGCGATCGATCTCAACGAGACGCATATCGCGCTTTTAAAACTGAAGCTCGCCGCCGCTCAGCATCTTCCGAACCACGCAACGTTCTATCGCTTTTTTGGCTCCGCCGACGATCGCCGCAACGTGCATCTCTATCGCGATCTGATCGCGCAACATCTCGATGCCGAGACGCGCGCCTATTGGGACGGCCGCGACATCAGCGGACGGCGGCGCATCTCGCGGTTCGCGCGCAATTTCTACCGCTATGGACTGCTCGGCCGCTTCATCACGAGCGGACACGTCATGGCGCGCATGCTCGGGGCCAATCCGAAGCGCATTCTAGACGCACAAACGATCGACGAGCAGCGCGAGATTTTCGATCGCGAGATCGGGCCGGCGTTCGACCATCCGCTGCTGCGCTGGATCACGTCCAACCGGGCTTCGCTGTTCGGGCTCGGCATTCCGCCCGTGCAGTACGATGCGCTGTCGGACAACGGCGCGCGGCCGATGTCGGAAGTTCTGAAGGAACGCGCCCAGCGCCTTGCGACGGGCTTCGATCTCAAGGACAATTATTTTGCGTGGCAGGCGTTCGGGCGGCGTTACGCTCCGCAAGGACAAGGCCCCTGCCCGCCTTATCTCGACAAGGCAAACTTCCTCGCGGTCAAAACGCGTACGAACCGCGTGACCGTCGTCCATGACAACATGATCCGCTTTCTGTCGAACGAACCCGCCGAAAGCCTCGATCGCTATGTCCTGCTCGATGCGCAGGATTGGATGGACGATGCGACGCTCAACTCGCTATGGCGCGAGATCACGCGCACGTCGCGTCCGGGTGCCCGAGTCATTTTCCGTACCGCTGGCGAGCCGAGCATTCTGCCGGGACGCGTTTCGAGTGCGCTGCTCGAGCGCTGGACGTACGATGCGACGCGCTCCGCTGAAATTCACGCGAAGGATCGCTCGGCGATCTACGGCGGCTTCCACCTTTATCTGAAACGCGACTGACGGAGCGCCGATGTCGGACACTGCTGCCGGCGCCATGGATGTCATCTATCGGCACCAGCGCTTTATTTATGATCTGACGCGTCGGCATTATCTTCTGGGACGCGATCAGATAATCGCCGACCTGATGCCGCCCGCGAATGGAACCGTGCTGGAAGTCGGCTGCGGGACGGCGCGCAATCTGATTTGCGCGGCGCGGCGTTATCAGAACGCGCGCTTCTTCGGGCTCGACGTCTCGGAGGAGATGCTGAAAACCGCGCGCGCCTCGATCTCAAAAAGCGGGGAGAGCAACCGGATCAAAGTTGCACAAGCCGACGCGACGGCGTTCGATCCGCATGCACTGTTCGGCCTTTCGTCGTTTGATCGAATTTTCATTTCGTATGCGGTGTCGATGATTCCGGCGTGGGAAGCTGTGCTGGATCGGGCAGCCGCAACGCTTGCGCCTGGCGGCGCGTTGCACGTCGTCGACTTCGGAACGATGGACGAGATGCCGAACGTCGCGCGCAAGGCGATGCTTGCGTGGCTTGCGCACTTCAGCGTGACGCCGCGTAGAAACTTACAGGACGTCGTACGCGCCGTGGCCGAGCGGCACAGCTTAGTGTCCTCTTTCCATCAGGGCCGATTTGGCTACGCGGCGATGGCGAAGATCAGTCGCTGAAAAATTTCGACGCGTGGCATCCGTCAGCTGACGTGCGGACCGCGCATCAATTGCAGCGCCGACTGGATTCGCCGCCAGTCATCAACGAGACGCTTGTCACCGCGCTCTTCGAATTCGCGAACTCTATGTGCGGCCTCTGCCAGCGCTTTTGCACCATGAGCTTCATAGAGCTGTCGCGCGTGCGCTTGAATTTCGACGGCGTCCATCGCTTTGCCTCTCTCTGGTTGACGTCCCGGAGTGCTTTTAGGTTGGCTCCTAGAGCCGCGATTGAAAAGTCCCGAAAGTAAAATGTGATCGATGAGTCGCGATGGACATAAAAGAAAGCCCCGCGGGATGGGGCTTTCTGCGTGCTCCTAGCGGATGCGTCAAAACGAGATGCGGTGCATCAAGGATTTGCTGCGGGTGCTTCCGGTTTCGGAGTGCCGGCGCCATTGGCGACGATCTCAGCGACGAGAGCCTTGTCCTCGGCAGGAATTTCGGACACGGCTGGTGCGTCGGCCTCTGCCGAATGCTCGGTCGCAGGCTGATCCGATTCTGCCGCGGCCTCTTTGGCGGGAGCAGCCTCGGATTCCGGTGCAGCTTCCGCTACGGGCTCCGCCGATGCTGGCGCTTCGGCTTCGGCTGAAGCTTCTGCTGGTGCATCGTCGGCTGATATTGCCTCCTCTGACGCTGCCTCTACCGGTGCTGCTTCAGCCGAGTCGGCAGAAGCCGTCTCGTCCGCAGCGGGTTCAGACACAGGATCGGCCTCGGTTTCAGCAGCAGCCGCATCGGAGACCGCTTCGGCGTCAGCTGCCTCCGCAGCAACTTCAGCAGGCGCCGAATCCGCTGCGGTCGCGTCCGCGGCTGGTTCGTCAGCTGCGGCTTGTTCGGATGCCGTCTCCTCTGCCGCCGATTCCGCCGCGGCTTCTGCAGGAGCTTCTTCGGCTGTTGCTTCTGCGGCGGCCGCTTCCGGTTCTTCGACGGCGGAGGTCTCGGCAGCAGCTTCCGCCGTCGCTTCCGCCGCAGGCGGCGCAGCCTCGTCGGCTGCGGGAGCTTCTGTTTCTGCTTCCGCAGCAGCAATGGCCTGCTCGGGCGCTTGCTCTTCGACTGTTGCAGCTTCCGCGGGTGCCAGAGCGGCTGACAGATCGCCGATCGCACGTTCGACCGCTTTCATCGCCTTCCAGTCCGAGGTGGCCTCAATGCGCGATTGAACGCCCTGATGTAACTCCTTGAGCTTGGACAGAATATCTTCCGACATCTAGTCTTCCCTTTCTTCTTGGATTTTGAGAAAAAGTCGCCCCTTCATCAGCGCATGACTGTTCATGCGGATGCTCGTCTTCGAATTTTGCAGTAATGCGCAAGAATAAATGTACAGGAATTATTTACTAAACCGAACAGGTGCGGCGAACTGTACACAGCTATAAATTGCGGTCTGTGGCCCGTTGGGCGTGCGTAACAGTTTTACCATACTCCCGAGAGGTGCTGTGATGAGGCATCAGATTCGGGGCAGTAAATGGAAAGACGTGTTTGGGCTTGGATTCGCCCATGCCTTACAGGGTTATTGGGTTTCTCCTTCCCGCACGTTTTGGCGGGAGCCGGGGTGCCCGTGGTGGCATACGCAGAAGTCGTCGGACGCTGGTTTTTTGTTATGATGACAGACACTGAGGCATTGTGGTTCGCGAGTTTCGGACTTGGCAGTGTTGGGTTGTTTATCGGAGCCTATTGGCCAAGGATTAAACGGCTGTTCGCATCTCTTCCAGACTTAACTGAATATCGTCTGCGTCTCCCCTATGAACGTCGCGCCCCCCATAGAGCGCCCGAAACGCGCGCGACAGAAACTGCCGCGCCAATTAAAGCACCTTCGACCGCGCCAACTGTGAAGCCTCCTCCCCAACTTCTTTTAAAATCCTATAAGAGCAAGATCGACCGCGAGAAACTCGATGCTGCGCTTCTTGAGCTATTTCAGGTCCTCAATTCAGATGCTGTTGCCGCTCGGCGAAATGCTGAATACAATCTTATCCATAATTGGGAGACACGGTTTGTGAACGATGGTCGAGACGTCTTTCTGGGCCTGATCGACAGTGTACGCGCCGATGTTCTGACAGCCGTTACGCACATAAATCGGGTCACTTACGGAACGGAGTATGCATACTATTTGGATGAGCTTCAGGACGCTCTGCGAGAAGATCAATCCTCAAATCTTCTGGGGCCGCTAGATGCGCTAAAATCAATCGCTGCCGCTGTTCCTGAAAAGCTATCATTGGAACAATTAAGGATCTTGATGTCTTCTCAACATGCAGCTTTTGAAAAGGCGGTGAAAGACAATGGCAATTGGCTAGGTGACGCACTGCAACGCGTGAGATTGAAACGACAAGCGCTCGAATCTGAAGCCTAGCGTAGATGTCCCGAGGCAAATACCTCTCGCTTGAAGAAGCCCGCAACGCTGGCGAGTTCGAACAGTTCGCCAGGGACCATCCGAGCGGAGCCAACAGCGCCCGGTCGTGACGAGCGGCGGCCGCCTGTCGATCCGCAGCGCGCTCACAAAAACTCTCGCAATCGTGAGGAAAGTTCAGCAACGGCGTCGATTGAACGCGCCTCAGGTACGCCCAAGTCGAATGTATCGGCAGTCTCAATGGGAGACGCCGCAGGAGACAAGGAGCCTGTTATGCCGGCACGTTTGAGTGTTTCCGTGATTGCGCTTGCCTGTGGATTTGCGAGCCTGACCGCGCCCGCCTTCGCGATGCAGGAACAGGGAGGCAACGCGACCATCGCTCCCGCATCCGTCATTGTATTCAACCAGAAGCTCGACGGTTCGAACGTAAAGCTCACCTACGCCTACGCTCCCCAGAAAAGCTTCGCGGTCGTGTACGGAAGCGATCAGCACGGCAAACCCGACAATACGGTGTTGGGATCGATAGCCCTCACCGCGGGCGACCATCGCGACGTGAAAATCCCGATTTCGGGTGAAGTGAAGCAAGGCAGCCCGCTTTGGGTCTCGCTCTATCAAGCCAAGGGCGACGGCGCGACGTTCGATCGTGCGAACGCGACGTCTTATTGGGGCAAAGGGCCTCTTCCCTCGACGAACGAGTTCGTCGTCCAATAACAGACCTTAAAATAGAAAAGCCCCGCAGTCGCTGCGGGGCTTTTTTATTTGCGCCTTCCGACCTCTTCTCCGAAGAGCCGGCCGGAAGGCGCGAAAATATTGCGTAGGCGAGGATCGACGCGCCGGGCGGCCGGCTCCCCGAAGGGGAGTCGCCCGGCGCAATCAAATTAGAAGTCCATTCCGCCCATGCCGCCCATGCCGCCGCCAGGCGCGCCGTGCGAATGGCCAGCGTCCTTCTTCGGCACGTCGGCGATCATGGCTTCCGTCGTGATCAGAAGGCCCGAAACCGAGGCTGCGTCCTGCAGTGCGCAACGCACGACTTTCGTCGGGTCGATGACGCCCTGGGCGTAGAGATCGCCGTACTCGTGCGACTGCGCATTGTAGCCGTACGCGTACTTCGAGTTCTCGAGGATCTTGCCGACGATGACCGAACCATCCTCACCCGCGTTCGTAGCGATCTGGCGGGCCGGAGCCTGCAGAGCCTTGCGGACGATGTTGATGCCGACCTTCTGGTCGTCGTTCTCGGGCTTCAGGCTGTCGAGCGACTTCGCAGCGCGAAGCAGGGCAACGCCACCGCCAGGAACGATGCCTTCTTCAACGGCTGCGCGGGTTGCGTGCAGCGCGTCGTCGACGCGGTCCTTGCGCTCCTTGACTTCAACTTCCGTCGCGCCGCCGACCTTGATGACGGCCACGCCGCCAGCCAGCTTCGCAAGACGCTCCTGCAGCTTCTCGCGGTCGTAGTCCGAGGTCGTTTCCTCGATCTGCGCCTTGATCTGCTTCACGCGGGCTTCGATGTCGCCCTTCTTGCCCGAACCGTCGACGATCGTGGTGTTCTCCTTGTCGATCGCAACCTTCTTGGCGCGGCCGAGCATGTCGAGCGTCACGGTCTCAAGCTTGATGCCGAGATCTTCCGAGATCACCGTGCCGCCCGTCAGGACAGCGATGTCCTCGAGCATGGCCTTGCGGCGATCGCCGAAGCCCGGAGCCTTGACGGCTGCAACCTTGAGGCCGCCACGCAGCTTGTTGACGACGAGCGTCGCGAGAGCTTCGCCTTCGACGTCTTCAGCGATGATCAGGAGGGGCTTGCCCGACTGGACGACGGCTTCGAGGACCGGAAGCATCGCCTGCAGACCCGAAAGCTTCTTCTCGTGGATGAGAATGTAGGGGCTCTCAAGTTCGGCGATCATCTTGTCAGCGTTGGTGATGAAGTACGGCGAGAGATAGCCGCGATCGAACTGCATGCCTTCGACGACATCGAGTTCGAAATCGAGGGTCTTGGATTCCTCGACCGTGATGACGCCTTCCGAGCCGACCTTGTCCATCGCTTCAGCGATCTTCTTGCCGACGACTTCGTCGCCGTTGGCCGAGATCGTGCCAACCTGAGCGATCTGATCCTTCGTGACCTTCTTCGAGTTGGTCTTGAGGTCATCTATGATGGCCTGAACGGCAAGATCGACGCCGCGCTTCAGATCCATCGGGTTGGAACCGGCCGCAACCGACTTCGCGCCTTCGCGGACGATGGCCTGAGCGAGAACCGTTGCCGTCGTCGTGCCGTCACCGGCGAGATCGGCCGTCTTCGACGCGACCTCTTTGAGCATCTGCGCGCCCATGTTCTCGAACTTGTCTTCGAGCTCGATTTCCTTCGCGACCGTCACGCCGTCCTTCGTGATGCGCGGGGCGCCGAACGACTTTTCGATGACGACGTTGCGGCCCTTCGGACCGAGGGTGACCTTCACCGCGTTGGCGAGGATGTCGACGCCACGGAGCATGCGCTCACGTGCGTCCTGAGCAAATTTGACGTCTTTAGCTGCCATCTAAGCAACTCCTGAATTTAACTGATGCTTCGGAGGGGGAAGGAAATTAAGCGGCGGCTTTCTTCTTGGCCGTCACTTCGAGAATTCCGAGGATGTCGCTCTCCTTCATGATGAGGAGGTCCTCGCCGTCGATCTTCACTTCGCTGCCCGACCACTTGCCGAACAGAACGCGGTCGCCGACCTTGACGTCGAGGGCGTTGACCTTGCCAGCCTCGTCACGGGCACCCGGACCGACGGCAACGATCTCGCCCTGCTGGGGCTTTTCCTTGGCGGTATCGGGGATGATGATCCCGCCTGCAGTCTTTGCTTCTTCCTCAATACGTTTCACGACCACGCGGTCGTGGAGAGGACGGAACGCCATGGGTATAACCTCATGATTTGGCTTGATGATTCGATGTATGCTTGCAGCGACGGGGAGTTGCATGCAGGACGAACCCAGCTTGTGAACCCGGCTGGCGACGCCCCGTGACTGCGCGCTGGTTATATGGAAGCGGTTGGTAGCACTGTCAAGGATCGAGTGCTAATCTCGGGAGGGTCAGCGCGGCGAAGGGTTAGCGTCCGCTTCAGATACTGTTCGCGCAGGCGCCCAGCGCATCGGCCGTCAACTTGGCCGCAACGTGGCCGGCAAACGATAATTTTTTGGAAATTTTCGCCGCAGCACGCAAATATTCAGACGGCTGACGGCTTTTGTTTCTATAGAGATAATATAGAAGTGATGGCAGCGACCGCCGACCTTCTGGGAGATCGGCGGTCTGCTCGTGCGACGCTCGGTCAGATCTCAAAGTCGGCGAGCTTGGCACCCTTCCTTAGTCGTTCGACGACCCAATTGGGTTTGCGTCCGCGGCCGGTCCAGGTGTCGAGTTTGTTTTCCGGGTTGGCGTATTTTGCAACGCCTACTGACTTTGTTTTTCCGGGTCCGCGACCGCGGGCTCCGCCGAACAATTCCGCAACCGAGAAACCGTGGGTCTCTGCGAGATCTGCGACCCGCTTCTTGATCTCCATCCGCTCGCGATCGCGCGCCATTGCCAGAGCTTTTTTTACTCTTACATCAAGATCAATAAGCTCTTTCAGTGAAAGCTTGTCGACATTGACGGCGGCCATTTTTTTTACCTTTCGCATCACAAAACAAAACCTCTGGTAAATCCACCGCCAATGGTGGAGTCTGAAAAGTGGCGCAGAAAACTCATACGCCCGCGGCAAAGTCAATATACATATTATACGAACTTCCGGGACAGCGATGAATTATCGGCAATTGATGGTGCTTACCAATTTAAACATCAGAACCGGCATTACTACGTCGCAGCATTTGATAATGCGGGCAAGCTTTATTGGTTCATACGATCTAATTTCTAAAATCGGAATTAAACAGCGTTGCGTTCGTTCGGCGCTCTGCGATGCGCGCAAATCTATTGCCTGAATCCTGGAAAATGATCGACTAACGACCATATGAACCTGCGATCGGAAAAAATTTCGATCCGTGGAACCCGAGGGCGGATGCAGGCGTTATCGCTAGCTTGTGTTGACTCCTCTCAAAAGCTACTTTCCTGCGTCGCGCTACCTTTAACCCAATGGATGAGTGGCCTTTCATGACACTGAAACTTCCCGATCTTCCGTATGCTTACGACGCCCTGACGCCGTTCATGTCCGCCGAAACGCTCGAATTTCACCACGACAAGCACCACCTCGCGTACGTCGATAACGGCAACAAGCTTTTGGCCGGCTCCAAATACGAGGGCCAGTCGCTCGAAGATATCTGCAAGAATGCGTATGCCGATAAGAATGCAGGCATCATCAACAACGTCGGCCAGCATTGGAACCACCTGCACTTCTGGCAGTGGATGAAGAAGGGTGGTGGCGGCAAAAAGCTTCCCGGCAAGATTGAAAAGCTGGTCGACGGCTATGGCGGTTTCGACAAGGTTCGCAACGATTTCATCGAGGCCGGCAAAGGCCAATTCGGATCGGGCTGGGCCTGGCTTGTTATCAAAGACGGAAAACTCGACGTTCAGAAGACTCCCAATGGCGAGAATCCGCTAATGCACGGCGCGAAGCCGATCCTCGGCGTCGATGTCTGGGAGCACAGCTATTACATCGATTATCGCAATGCGCGCCCGAAATACCTCGAAGCGTGGTTCGACAATCTCGTGAATTGGGAGCATGTCGAAGCGCTGGCGGGTTAACTCCCCTCGCGTTCTCATTTGCTTCTTATGATTCCCGGGGCGCCGGTATGGTATAAGGCTCAAAAGGTCTGCCATGCGGCGCCCCGATGTCGTTTAAGCCCTTCTCTCTTTCGAGCGTCACCACGTTTCGGGATTTGCCTCCGAACGTTTTGCGTTCGCTCGAGGAACGGCTGCAGCCCGTATCCGTGAGGCATGGAGACTGCGTCGTCCGGCAAGGCGAAATCGCCGACGCGCTGCATGTCGTCGTATCCGGCCGATTTGCCGTCGAGATCGACGGGCATGACGAACCGGTCGCGGAAATCACGCACGGATCGACGATCGGCGAGATCGCATTTTTTACCGGCGGCGCGCGAACAGCGACCGTGCGAGCGATCCGCGACGGTGTCGTCGTGCGACTGACGCGCGATGACTTCAATTCGATATCCGAGGCGTCGCCTGCGATCTGGGCCGCGCTCACCGCGACGCTCGCAGAGCGTCTTGCTATGCAAACGCGACTGCACGCCGATCTCCGTCGCGACATCGGCGTTAATGTTCCGCGCCCGCGGCCTCGAACGCTTGCTGTCGTCGGATGCGCGGATGTGCAAATCGATCCTCAATTCCTACGCGATTTCGCGAGCATCGCAGCTGCACGTCCCGGCACGGTCATCGCAACACGCGAGACGCTGCGCGATGTGCTGGGACGCGATCCGCGCGACGATGAGGATCTGACGGCGGCGTTGAACGAACTCGAAACCCGCTATTCTACAGTCGTTTTCATCGCTGATCGCGAACCGACCGCGTGGAGCGCGAAATGCATTCGCCAGGCCGACGAATTGCTGCTCGTCGCGGCGGCATCGGATGATCCGATCGGAAGCGCCGTGCCGCTCGGCGCGTTGGAAGCGTTCGCGCTGACGCTGCACCCGCCGCACTCACGACGAATGGCCATCGTTCATCGCCGCAAGGGGATCGTGCAAGGCACGCGGCATTGGCTCGTCGGCCGCGAGCCCGCCATGCACCATCATGTTGCGCTCGGCGACAGCGAAGACGTGGCGCGCCTCTGGCGGTTCATCGTTGGCGAAGCCTTGGGCTTCGTCGCCTGCGGCGGCGGTGCGTACTGCGCGGCACACGTTGGAATCTACCAGGCGTTTCGCGAAGCCGGCGTCGGTTTCGATCTCATCGGCGGAACGTCGGGCGGCGCGGCGATGGCGGCGGCGATCGCGCAGGATGCCGATCCCCTGGACATCGACGCAGGCGTGCATCGCATGTTCATCGAAGGCCGCGCGATGGCGCGCTATACGGTGCCTCGCTACAGCCTGCTCGATCATGCGCACTTCGATCATCACCTCGAAAAGGAATATGGCGTCGTCCGCATCGAGGATTTGTGGAAGCCGTATTTCGCCGTCTCGGCCGATCTCACGGCCTACGAACCGGAAGTTCAACGCCGGGGCAGTCTTTGGCAGGCCATTCGCGCGAGCGCGGCGATCCCTGGCCTGCTGCCACCATTTTACACCGACGATGGACGAATGCTCGTCGATGGGTCGGTGATTGCCAACGTGCCGATCGATACGATGCACCGTCTGAAGCGCGGGCCGAACGTCGTCGTGAGTTTTGACACGGGTGACAGGCAGCAGTTCCCGGTCGACTACGCGTCGCTCCCGAAGCGCCGCGAGCTGATCTGGCAGCTTTTGAATCCGCGGAGCACCGGCAGGACGCCGCACGCTCCTTCGGCCGCGACCGTCCTTGTGCGGAGCCTGATGGCCAATCGCGGGCATTTCGAACGGCACCTGACGGCCGACGATTGGCTTCTCGTGCCCCCGACCCCTCCCGGAATGGGCGCGCTCGACTGGCGGCGTCACTCCGAGATCATGACCGGGGCGTACACGTACACGCGAAACGCGATCGAAACGCGGGGTTTGCCGCTCTTTTCGTCCTCCGGACACTGAAGCAGCCTTCAACAGTCGTCGGAACGCCACAGCGCCAAGAGGTTGTACTCGCGGCGACACTCGCGCGTTGCCCCGGCCTTGAGGGTGCCTTAAAACATTTGCGCTATTAGAGGGTTTTTCGGGTCCGGGGGTATTCAGTGTACAGGGCGAGGCTCTGTGTCGGCGTGGTGTTGGCGTTCTCGCTTTGCCTGACGGGCTGCGCGGCGACCATTCCGCGCAACGGCATCAGCGACGCCAGGCTCGCACTGGAAGCCGAAATTCCCAACATGCACGGCGTGCGTTTCTGGGCGGATGAAGTTCCCAAAAATCCGATTGCGGAAATCAAGCGCCGCACGGCGCACATGCCGCCAATCGCCCGCAGCGCCAAGCGCATCGACGGACGTCCATTGATCGAAACGCTCGCACTTTCCGGCGGCGGTTCCGACGGAGCGTTCGGCGCGGGCGTTCTCGCGGGATGGAGCAAGCGCGGCGACCGTCCAGAATTTGAGATCGTCACCGGCGTCAGCGCCGGCGCCATCATCGCTCCGTTTGCGTTCCTCGGATCGTCGGAAGACGAAAAGCTGAAAGCAATCTGGACGCAGTACAAGCAGAACGAAGTCATCACCACGCAACTGCTGCCGGCGCTGTTCGGCGGCCCGGCGCTCGCCGATACGACGCCGCTGCAGGAACTGATCGCGCATTACGTCGACCGCGAATTTCTCGACCGCATCGCTGCACAGTACAGACGCGGCCGCATCCTGATGGTGCTGACGACGAACCTCGACGCGCAGCGGCCCGTGGTCTGGAACATGGGCGAAATTGCGCTCAGCAGATCGCCGCGCGCGATCGAGCTGTTCCGTAGCGTGATCCTGGCATCCGCTGCTATCCCGGCGGCATTCCCACCCGTCAAGATCGAGGTCGAGGCGGACGGCAAGATGTACGACGAGCTGCACGTCGACGGCGGCACGACGCGCGAGGTTTTCGTGCTGCCCGCGGAAGCGCCGTTGCAGGCGTTCGATTCCCTTTATCCCAAGCCGCCGATCCGCAGATTTTTCATCATCAAGAATGGCAAGGCATCGCCGGAGCAGGAAGTCGTCAAGGCGACGACCCTGCAAATCGCGTCACGGGCGATTTCGACACTGATCAAGAGTCAGAACCAGGGCGAGCTGTATCATATCTATCGGATCGCGCTCGACGCGGGTGCGGACTTCAACTTCATGTCGGTTCCGGCATCGTTCGACTTCAAGACGACCCAGATTTACGATCCGAAGTACCAGACAGCCCTTTACGAGGAAGGCATCCGGGAAGGCCGCCGAAACATCTGGCTGAAATCGCCGCCGGGGCAGGCGCCAGTCGGCGTCCGTTATCAATCCAACGCGCCTGCGAAGCCGCGAATTCCCGAACTCGGCGCAGCTCCGTCCTTGGCGAAGCCCCAAGCGAGCAAGGCGAGCGCGAATAAAGTGGCTGCTAATTCCGGCTGGCAAAGCTCAGTACAGTCAGCACCGTAAGGACGGCAACGCTCAGAACCATCGCGGCTGCCACCAGTGCAGGAGCGTGCGGACCGTTTCGGGAGCGAAGAGATACGCAAGGCCCGCGATGGCTGCGACCGCCAGCAAAATGAGCACCAGCGCGAGACCGACCGGGGTACGATAGCTGAGGCCAGTACCGGGAATGCCGAGCGTCACCATCGGCCCGTTCTTGCCGACGTTGACCGTCGCGCCGTTGCCGCCAATGCTCGAGCTGACGCCGGTCTTGCTGAGATTGATGCGCACGCCAGGCAAAATGCTGAATGTTTTGCGGAAGCGGAAATAGCCCATGTGCTGCTCTCCTCGTCGGTCAACCCACGCCTCGTCGCTATAGTTTCAGGCACGGCAAGCGTTGCGACGGCGAATCTGTCGAAAAGCTAGCGACTCCGGGCGTAACTTTCAACGGAACCGAAAGGTTTATCGTTTCAGCCCGAAAAGATTGGAGAATTTCGACAACCGTTCCTTGATCTGGCCGCTCACCGTGTTGCGCGACTGTAGCCGCTCGTAAGCCGATTCGCGCGTCAGTTCCTGGCCGTATTTTTTCCAGTTTTCCTTGTCCTTGGCGATCAAGTCTTTGCGTTCCTCAGACGTGAGGGGGCCGACGCGCGACATCGGTGGACGAATGAGCGTCCGC
>Ga0209933_1001229_pt1 | contig 26886 bp, 20 predicted proteins | sample ThiBiot_300_biof_FD_183944 | JGI IMG/M metagenome (GOLD analysis project Ga0209933, IMG submission 183944) | Wastewater bioreactor microbial communities from Cape Town, South Africa - Thiocy_cont_300_biof (SPAdes) | ecosystem: Engineered > Bioremediation > Thiocyanate > Unclassified | place...
CGAACTGGTTCGCCCAGACCGCGCCTTCGGGTTCCGTTTTCGCCAGCGCCTCGGCGAGACGTCGCGAATAGTGCACGTAGTTGTTTGGATTTGCGTAAGGCACCGCCGGCACTTCGACGAGCTTCGCGCCGAGCGCGCGAACGGCATCCTTCTTCTCGATCGATTGCGTCTCGGGCATTACGATGACCGTGCGCAATCCGAACGCCGAGCCGAGCGCCGCCAAACCGATCCCGGTATTGCCTGCCGTGCCTTCGACGATCAACCCGCCGCGCTTGATCGCACCGCGTGACAGCGCATCCTCGATCAAGAACAGCGCCGCTCTGTCTTTCACCGACTGCGCCGGATTCATGAACTCGGCTTTGCCGAGGATCGTGCATCCCGTTTCTTCCGAGGCGCGCCGAAGTTTGATCAGCGGCGTATTGCCGACGGCATGAATGAGAGTGTCGGCATAAGCCACGAATCGCGCCCCTTTTACCTATCAGCGATAAGAACAGGAGATGACTATGCCGCCGGCAACCTCGGCGTCAATCTGGGTGAATTACGCTCGGAATGCTAACCCGTTTATTTGCCGAGCCAGATCGTCCCGCTTTTGTTTGTCACCGGAACGCCGACGGCATTTCCATATTCCGTCCACGATCCATCGTAGTTGCGAACGTCGTATCCGAGGATGCGCTTCAACGCGAACCACGAATGGCTCGAGCGTTCTCCGATCCGGCAATAGGTGACGACCGGTTGCGATCCATCGACGCCTTTCGCGGCATAGATGGCGCGGATTTCATCAACGGGCTTGAACGTGCCGTCGTCGTTCACGATCGTCCCCCACGGAACATTCTCGGCGCCGGGAATATGTCCAGCTCGAATCGAAAGCTCCTTCACACCCTCCGGCGCGAAAATCTTTCCGCTATATTCGTCAGGCGATCTGATATCGATGAGCTGCCCGGCGATCCGCCCCTCCGCGATCGCAAGAACATCGACGAGGCGCGCACGCAAGCGGTCGTCGCGTCCCGGCAGGGCAATCGCCGTTTCCGGAAAGCTCGGCACATCCGCGGTGACCGGAAGCGCACGCGCCTCCCAGAGCTTTCGGCCGCCATCGAGCAGCCGCACGTTCTGGCCGAGACCGTAGATCTCCAGAATCCATGCGCCCCACGCCGCGAACCAATTGTTGTGATCGCCGTAGATCACGATCGTCGTATCTGGCGTGACACCAGCCTTGCGCAGACACGTCTGAAGTTTGTCCCGCGACGCGATATCCCGGTTCACGGTATCGACCAGATCGACATGCCAATCGAGATTGACCGCACCGGGAATATGGGCGCGCTTATAAACGTCGGGATCGACGCTGACCTCGAATATCCTGACGTTCGGATTGTTCAGATTATCTTTGACCCAATCAGCCGTAACGAGAGGACTTGCGCCTGCCTTGACCATCGGAAATCTCCCTTTCGTTTTAAAGTGCGGATTTGCAAATCGTCCCGATATGGCCGCGTGTCCGACGAAGATATTCTGAGCTCGGTCGATCGACTGCAGATCCTTGCCACCGGCCGATCGCAGCTTGAAAAAATTTCCCGGCTTTTCGCTCAGATCAGCAAAACAGTGCTTTAAGTTTTCGGAAACATCGGCGGTTCGCAGCCCGCAATTCAATTTTATACATCGTAATGCGATATAAAGAGAGACGCACATGCGCCATCGAGACGCAATCGTCGATTTTTATGCGGTTAGCTAGAAGCGACGGAAACGCGAGCGTGCACGCGAAGCCGTCTGATCATTCCTTCATGTAGACCGGCGCCGGACCGGCCTCATCAGTGATCGAAAGAATTTCGAATGGCGCTTGCTTAGCCCCCGGCATGCCCGGAGAGCCTTGCGGCATGTTCGGAAGCGACAGGCCCTTGATGTCGGGCTTTTCGGCGAGCAAGCGCTTGATCGGGCCAACTGGGACATGCCCCTCGATCACATACTTGTCGATCGACGTCGAGTGACACCCCTGAAGCTCCTTACGCACGGATGAACGCGGTGGAGCATCCCGTATCTCAGCACGTGCATGCACCGTGACATCGAAACCGTTTTCGCGGAGATAATCCGCATACGCATCACAGCACGTGCAGCTCGGCTGCTTGTACAGCGTCGCAGCGATCTTGCCGTCCGCAACCGCCAGCCCCGACATCGACGTCAACACGAGAACAACCAAAGCTAGACGTTTCACAGGCGGCTCCTTCTGACATCGGTCTATGCGTGCGCGCTCGATCGACGGCCAAAGTTATTGGCACTGATCGACCTCGACAACCCGAAAGCGCCAAGCCATCGGGACGAGCCGGTATACCAAATACCGCCCACCGGGATCTGAGTTCTTGGAAATAATGGCGCGCCCGAAAGGATTCGAACCTCTGACCCCCAGATTCGTAGTATCGAGATCTGGCCCCTTTGGGGTCCTCGGACAAATACAGCCTCACAACATATATCAATTAGTATAAGCACGTTGTCACGGTCTTTTGATTCTTATTCTCGGTGCTTGCCAGCCTTCAAAACTGGATTTTCTGTTACCACGCTGTTACCATGGCCTAGCAATCGCGGCACTCGTCGCATGTTGCCGCCAGTGAAATAACCAAGCAATTTCAGTTATTTATCCAAGCCTACTTATAAAGCGTCCATAAAACTCAAATTATTTCAACAGGTTAGCAGGTAACTTGGCCATGCCTACCGTCCGTCTAACCAAGCGAAATATCGAAGCCGCGATGCGATCTCAGCGAGCGCGAGCAGAGCTTGATGGCCAAGTGCGCGAGGTCATTCTGTGGGACGACCAGTTGAAAGGTTTCGGCATTCGGTTAGCCCCATCCAGCCGAGCGTATTGGCTCGTCCTCATGCGGATTGGTGCGGGTGGAACAAAAGCGAAGTTCAGCAAGAAATACTTCGATGACTACGAAAGCCTTGCGCCTGATAAGGCGCGAGAGAAGGCCGGCGCTCTTCTGTTCGAAATAAAGTCAGGCACCGATCTCAAAGAGAAGACGCGCGTGGAGCGCCGCAAAGCCCTGGAGGTGTACTCATCTGGCAAGCTCAAAGACGTCTGGAAAAAATACTTTGAAAAGCAGAACAAGCCGGGCCGCTATTGGCACGAAGTCAAGCGACGCTTCGAAGGTGAGATCATTCCAATTCTGAAACCAGACACGCTCGTCTCCAACATTTCGAAGAAGGACATTATCAGTCTCCTCGATGCGAAAGAGACTATCACTCGGAGTGGAGCGCGTTTGCACTATGCAGCCTTATCTCCATTCTTCAAGTGGTGCGTTCGGCGCGAGATAGTCACTCAATCTCCGATGACGGGATTGCCTCAGCCAAAGCCGTGCGCTTCACGTGACAGGGTGCTTACGGACGAGGAATTGCTGCTCGTTTGGAAGGCAGCAAGCGGTCTGCCATATCCGTGGGGCCCATTCTATAAGTTGCTAATCCTGACGCTCCAGCGCCGTGATGAGGTGGCAAATCTGCCGTGGACGGAACTCGCGGCCACGCGCGGGGAATGGATCATCCCTGGCGCACGCACGAAGAATGGCAAAGTGCACTTGGTGCACTTATCCAATTGGTCAGTCGATATCCTGGGTTCGATGGCCTCGGTTGGCGAATGCGGCAAGACCTTCGTATTCACCACAGCTTCTAAGGTCGTGGATGGCAAGCGTGTTGAGCTACCAGTTTCTGGCTTCAGCAAAGCCAAGCTTCTCTTGGATGCAAAGATCAAAGGACTGAATAGCGGACGATCAATACCAGCCTGGCGAGTCCATGACCTTCGACGTACAGGAGCAACGGGCATGGGAGCGCTTGGCGTTCAGCCTCACGTTATTGAGCGCATCCTCAATCATCTATCCGGAGTCACGGGCGGCTTAATAGGCGTCTATCAGCGCTTCGAATACGTGAATGAAAGACGAGATGGCATGTCGAAGTGGGCACGCCATATCAATAAGCTCGTTTTGGAAGACATGAAGCGAGAACGAGAAGCATCAAATGTACACTTAATTCAGTTTCCCAATCCTGGCATTTAGCGCCTGATTACCAGTTGCGTTATAAAAAGCTGCCCGAGCTGACGTGCTGGTGATTGAAACCCAAAAAAAAAGCAGTGCATCCTCGAATCGCTTGGTTCAGCGTCCTAACACTTCCCAAAGTTCTGAGTTATTGCTGGTCGCTGAAAGCAAACCAAGTTTCACGGGCGACTGGCCAACCCTGGCAGCTATGCGTGTCCCGCCGCAATGCACAAAAACTTTTCGACCACAAGCCGTATCAATGCACCAGCTCTCTCCCCAGAGATCGCCCAAGGTTTCGGAAAAACCTCAGATTGTCGTCTAGCTTGGCAATTCTTAGAAGCGCTCTGCAAAGAGAGCGCATGATCGGCGCAACAAGGAAAAAACTTCATTGCAAATCTGGAGCCGAGAGAAATTCGAAAGCAAAACTCAGATCAACAGCGGTATTTGGAGCAAGATGTTCGGCTGGCGTCTCACGAAGCGGTGAACCAACTAGCATAATAGACCCTTCCTAGGTTCCCTTTCGAGCCACCTTGATCCGGTGATCGGTTTTTAATAGCACTTATTCGGTGGGGAACATCGACCTCGTTGTCCTTGAGTTGCGGCCATTCTCGCCACATGGCCGCCTATCCAGCCGCAACTGAACACAAACAACGGGCATGGGGAGAAGATTCGATTACCGTGACAATTCAGAATAGTACGCTAGTTGACCTGCAGAACAAGATTCGCGGGCTAATTTCCCGCTTTAAATCTCGCGCATATAAAGAGATCCAAAGGCATCCCCCTCCACAAGTGTTTCGCTCTGGCCTCAGTGATGCCCTTTTGGATGCAAGGAAAGTGCTCCCACCTTCCCAGTATGATCTTTTCCTGAAATGGGTCGCTTTCCAAATCAGGACGCAGCTCCCTCGTCTATCAAATTCTCCCATCGGGTATGATTATTTATCCGGAGTTTCTGCAAATCCTGCTCTCCCTCTTCAGCGCGAGCTGTTGTGGATCGCAGCCCGCATTAGAAACGAAGCCGCGAGTATTGCAGACTTCCGCGCGGCTGCTTCAAACATCGAATCTTTGGTGTTTGCGGGCGACATAGATGCCGCAATCGAACTGTTGCGACTCTGGGACGAAGCTCATGGCGCTTCGCTATGGTCAGTTCAACTTAGAATCGGTTTGGAACAGCTTTCGGGAGGATTGGAACGACAGAAGCAATACACTGCTTCGGTACGGCGCATTTTCAAGCAAGGACTCCTGGGATTTGTGGCCTACCATACAAGTGTCAGGAACGAAGAAAAAACTACCTTCCCAAAATATATCGAAGATGTCCAAGCTCGAATCGAGCGCCACAAATATTTTACTCCGCCAATCCGCACCTATCTTAGATTTCGACTAACCAATGAGCTTCCTGCTCTAGAGTCGGAGCTTGCCGATGTCCTGTGCGTCGAACAAAACCACTCCATTTTTGATCTTTATGAAACTTTCGTCGCCGTAATCCAAGAACTCATCCGCCGAGAATCTACGTCAAGAATTGGTGAACTGATCCGCTCAAGTTTGATCTCTTTACGAGCGTTGGCCGATTACCGGCTAGTCAAAGCACTTAATGCGCTGAAGGTTACTGAGCATGCAGTCACGTTGCCTCCTCGAAAGCGAGAAGTTTCCGATGCACTGCTCAATGGAAACGTAGTTCTCGCGGCGCGAAATCTCCGCCGCTACCGCGATACCACACAGATAGATCCCTGGGACTTAATTTATGCAGGATTTGTAAGGGCTCATTCCAAGAGTAAAGCTTCCCGCGATTTTCGCTCTTCCTTGGATATCGCTCAACTCTTGGCGACGCTTCTATTAGGGACGCGCAAGTCAATCGATGCCTTCACGCAACTCAAAAAATTATCAACCAATTTCTATGGCATCACTGCCTTCGCAGGCATTCGCGATTTCTTGGATCTCATTCGCCGATTGAGGCCAGATGATCCCTGGCGCCCCTGGATCGTTGGGCTAAATAGCCCCACTTACGGATGCGAAGACGGTATGTTTGATTCCGAAATACCTTCCATCGATGCCTCTCTCAGCGCCTCTATCTGGAAACCCCTTTGGACGGGGAGCCAAACTACGCACCCGATATCGAACGTCTTCGGGGTGGTGTTCAACCTTCGGAACCTTTGTTTCAATGAGGCTGAAAACGATCTTCGATTGCTGCCAGATCACTTGGCTCTTTCTCCTGCAAAGCACTTTATTTCAGCACTAAGTCTCCACGCCTATTTTGGAGGAGGAGACAGGCAATCGGTAATTCGCTTCGCGGCAATCATGGGATCAAGCAGCGATGGTAACCTGTTCTTCCTACCATTTGTCGCTTCCCTCTCGAGCTATGTATGGGCCGACTATAAGGACATCGATGATCCGCTGGCAGCACCAATTGCGTTGAATATACTTTGGGAGGGCAATGACAGTGCCTCGACAGCTTCCCTGTTGCGGTTCGCTACTGGAAATGTTTTGAGAAATTCTGCAATTCAACGGCCATCGAAACTAGTCGAGGCCGCAGATAAGTTTCACAAAGAAGAACTGATTTACTTTCTTAGAGAGGTCTGCGTTCCGGAAATCCTAGACGTTTCCCGCGTCCTTAAGAGTACCCGTGCTGTGCTTGAAGAGCGGCGTGCCATCTGTGCAGCACTTAGATTTCTCGACCCTGCGAATTCTGAAACATACCAGCAGGAGGCCGTTAATATATCAAACCAGCTTGCGTTGGCCGAAGGCGAATGGATTGTCCATCGGTCGCGTATCCACGTTGACACAACCGCCTTTGCTCGTTGGGCAATGAAAGATTTAATGGAAGACTTCAACAGATATGAGGATTTATTGTCTTTAGACGACATTGAAGAGCAGCATTTCGATGATGTCCTAAGCGAATTCATTCAGAACCCATCTGGAACAAGATCTTACGCTCCCGACTCGGAAGCAGATGTTGTTCTGGTCCAGATGCTGCAAACCATGGGCCAAGAATTTCTTACTAATCCAAGCTTCGGTCTTGATTTTTATCTCAGTAAGCGCATTCGCCATCAATCGTTCATCGGCTTTATTCGCGGCCCGATGGAGTTTGCAAAACTAATAACCACGCGCGAAACACAAACAGGCAATTATCATAAAAATGAATATTGGATCAACAAACTCCATTTGGCCGATGCAGACACAATAGAACTTGTCAACGACGCATTGAACACTTTCTCGGCCGACTTCGACGCTCTCCTCATTGAAGCAAAGGAAAGAAAGTTCCATGTTTTATCACCGGAAAAGCCGGAGGGATTAATCTCGTTGACCTTCTCGCCGCAACTATTGGCGATAACGAAACTGTTGGTTCGCCGTCACGAACCCGATTTTGCTACATTCAGTCAAACTGCCATTGCCGTTCTCTGGGCTGCCTTGGATCCATCATTAATTCGTACACGTACTTTTATTTCCTATACCTTGAAAGCCAAAATAGTGGGATTATTTGACGAATTACGCGCATCTATGCGTACCGTCTTACGCCAAGAAGAATCTAAATTCCTAGAATTCGACATGAGGGTTGGACAGTGCTCAACTGATGTCCAGAGAGCATTAGATGAGGCCGCCGCTTGGTTCTCTAGAGCAGATATAGAAGCACAGAAACGCGACTTCACAATCGAACAGGCCGTGGACATTGCCATTGAGGCTGCACTGAAGTGTCAGCGCGCATTCGAGCCCGAGATAGAAAGAAACGTTGCTACCAACCTGCAAGTTTCCGCGTCAAGCCTTATAGTATTACACGATGCTTTGTTCATTGCGCTCGACAACGTCCGTGCACATTCTGGCCTAAAAAATCCCAAGGTTGTCCTCAGCGTAACGTCCGACCCGAATTCGGAAACTGTGACAATTGAAGTAATCAATGAAGTCAAGCAACATCTACTGCCGTCAATTGAACAAAACATTGCTGAGATCCGGCAAATCATTGATGACGGACAAAGTGGATTGCGCACTCGACGTGAAGGTCGAAGCGGCTTCCACAAACTCTCGGCAACTGTCCGCCAATCCTCCAAAGGCCGACTGGAATTTGGCATTATTCCCGACGGACGGTTTCGGCTAGCGGCGACCTATTCTGTAATCACTCAACCCGATGAAGGACTACAGGAGTGAGCAGCATCCGTGTCCTTGTCGTTGAAGACGAAGGCCCAAAGCGGAGCCACATCCACGATTTTCTTAAAACCCTTAGTCCGAAAATCTTGGTCGTTACCGCAGCATCTGTTAACTCCGCGTTGGACGTTTTAGATGAGGTTGCTCCTGATCTAATGTTGCTGGATATGTCTTTGCCTACGTTTGATGTAAGCGACAGGGAAAGCGGAGGCAGGCCGCAGGGATTCGGCGGTATCGAAATCCTTCGTCAGATGGTTTTATCCGACATTCGGTGTCCCACCATCGTAATCACAGGATATGAAGCGTTTCAGCAAGAGGCCGGCCAGCCTGTCGAGCTGTCAAAAATGCGTTCCGATCTAACCAAAGAATTCCCCGATCTTTTTCTGGGGGTGTTGCATTACAACTCAACCTTCGATCAGTGGAAATGGGAACTCAAAGAGATTCTCTCACTCAACCATATATTTGACGAGAGCGAGCGACAGTGAAGATACTTATCGCGGACGATCAAGCTAAACGTTATCAGGCGCTAATCCGCGAACTTGAATCTTGCGGCGTTCAGCGCAATGATATCCATATTGTGACATGCGCAAACGATGCACGACAACGGCTTGAAAGTACGCATTACGAATTACTTATACTTGATCTTCTCCTGCCTCTGTGGCCAGAGGGTGATCCAGGAATACCTCACTCTCTTGCCCTACTCATGGAAATCGAGGAAACGGACACTCTCTACAAGCCAGATCGTATTCTCGGAATTACCGCAGACAAGCTTGCTGCTGGGGAAGCCGCTGAGAGCTTTGCTAAAGGTACTTGGTCAATTATTGAATATTCGGAAAGCAATGACGAGTGGATTAACAAAATAAAAAATTGTGTAGAGTACATTCTGAAAACAATCGAAGATACCCCAACAACCGGATATATAACGGATTTGGCAGTAATCTGCGCACTCGAAAAGCCAGAATTTGAAGAACTTCTCAAACTCCCTTGGAACTGGAGCGCTGCCAAGCCAATTGACGATAATACTTTTGTTCGCACAGGGCGATTCCAAGTAGGACCGCGAAGCTTTAGCGTCGTCGGATGTTTTCCCAGTCGTATGGGAATGATAGCGACGGCACTGCTCAGCGCGAAGGTAATTTCGCTTTTAAGACCAAGGCTCATAGCGATGTGCGGAATCTGCGCGGGGGTAAAAGGAAAGGTCCAGATTGGCGATGTTCTATTAGCTGATCCCGCCTGGGATTTTCAAAGCGGGAAGAGGCTCAAGAACGAGGAAGGATCAACATTCGCAATTGCGCCCCATCAATTGCATGTGCCGGTATTAATCCGTTCTCATGTGGAGCAACTTCGCGGTGACGCTGCCGCATTGGGCGCTATGTCAGAGAATTTTGGCAGCGACTTTTCAGGTAAGACTCGCATCGTCGTTGCGCCGGTAGCATCGGGATCGGCGGTGATAGCCGACGGCACGACAATTGAAAGTATCAAGTCCCAGCATCGAGAATTGTCAGGTGTTGAAATGGAGATTTACGGCATGTATGCGGCGGCTGCCTCCGCTTCACACCCTCAACCAAAGGCGTTCGCTTTGAAGGGTGTGTGTGACTTTGCTAATTCCGATAAGAACGATCAGTTCCAGCGTTATGCTGCTTACGCGAGCGCGAATGTGTTGCGCTTGCTGATGGAACGGTTCGGCGATCGCCTTTTCTAGTATCCTCGGGCGGACATTATTGGCTAAAATTCGCCCAGGGGATCCGTCCAAATGCGAAACTTAGCGACAAGCCCAACCAAGTACCCTCAATACCCGGACATTTTTTATCCAAACCGCGTAAAACCTGAAGGCTGGATGGGAAATGGCCCTTAATGACTCAAATTTGACCGTACAGGGCAACTTCAGGAGTGTTGGCTACCCATGTAGCCAAGGACGAAAATCAGACTCCTTGACTCTCCTAGGGGCGTAAAGGCGACTTTACACAATTTGGGCGTTGCGGGCGCACACGAATGGCTTTCCTCCCTCAAGCTCTGAACGATCCGAACTTTCACACGTGGCTACGGCCAGCTCTCGAATTGGCGCCCCCCTTCGCACCCCTCATCAACGAGATTGTCGACGAAGTACATGCCCATGCGAATATCCGTCCGCGAAGAGACGCAAGATTAGCAACCGCCACTGCGGTGAGTGTGCTGCTCGCCAATCTGCTCCGAGCTCACCAACATCATACGAACTTATATGTAGCACTATCGCTGGACGCTAACTCGTACCTTCGCAATCTGGACAATCCCGCAGGGCTCAGCTCAAGAGCAGTTCGTCGAGTAGTCGACTATCTAGTAAATTCCGATCCTGCGCTAATAGATCTAAGACCAGGAGGCCAGTTTCGAGATGGTGGCCGAAGGACTGGAGGCTTTGTCTCCAGAATTCGGATGACTGACGCGCTACTAAATCGATTGCTTCAGATCGAAGGTCTCCCCTCACCCCTAGACGCGGCACCACATATCCCTTCTAATAAACTTCTGTTCATAGAACACGAATTGCCAATTATCCGACTCAGAAACGCGGACGGTAATACGATATTATTCGCCGAAACAGAGGAGACGCGTGGGATCTATCGGCGACTTGCGGAATTCAATGAGTTTTTGAAATTGCATTGGATAGATATTTTGAAGCCCGATGGCGAGTTTGCGGAGATCGCCGACGGAAACAATCCCGGCATTGCGCAGCAGATTGAAATTAATCGCATAGATTTGGTATTTCAGCGTACGCTATATCGCGTTTTTAATAATGGAATTTTTGGCAACGGTGGACGCTTCTACGGTGGTTGGTGGCAAAGCATTCCATCGGAGTACCGACGCTACATCACAATCAATTGGGTTCCAACCGTAGAGCTAGATTATTCCAACATGCAGGCTGCTATGCTCTACGCGATGGAGGGATTTCCGCTCGAAGGGGATGCTTACCAGATAGACGGCATCGACCCTGGGCGGTATCGACGTTTAATCAAGAAAACGTTCTTCAAATTGATCAATGCTACCGGACGAATGAGAGCCCCCACTCGTGCCGAATTGCCAGAAGGCTGGAATTGGAGTCGGCTAAGAGACGCAATTCGCGAGAAACACCAAAGGATCGCTCGGCACTTTGGTACGGGCATTGGCATACGGCTCCAACGAATCGATTCCGACATAGCCGAAGATGTGATGATGACCATGATGCGGGACGACGACCTTGCTCTTCCCGTGCACGATAGCTTCCGAACTTATTTCTCTCGACAAGAAAGGCTCCGCACAGTGATGCAAGATGCCTACGTCAGGAGAATGCGTCAGACTATTGGTATCGATGCAGACCCTAGCTTCCTTGAGATTGACATGCCTGAAGCGGTTGAACACGACGCGACTGACATCAGACCCCTGGAAGACACAATCGAAGACTTGGAAAACAGACAGGAATATAGGGGGTATCGGGCTCGCCAGTTAGACTTCATGGCTAGCCGGGATGACGCTTGGCGGTGGAGATTTCGTGCTCACCCCTAACCATCTGGATCTATGCTCTGCCTACCGAAGTGTCATTAGTTATACACCGGGAAACAGGCTGAGAAGTGGGTGGTCAAGTAGGTGGTAGTCGCGGTCAGCTAAGAGCCGCGTTTAGCGGCGATAGCGAGCCCCCGACAGAGGGGCGAGCGATAGCTGTAGCGGGGAACCAGTTGGGCAAGATCCGAGAACTATTGGAGAGCGTCACTTGGACGTCGACAGCCGCTCTTGAAGAACATCCGAATTAGCGCTTCAAGTACGTGAACATTGTCAACATCTTGATACGACAACGTCGAATTGACCTTTCGATCATCCGCTGACCCCAGACAAAAACACCCTGCAGAATTCCAAACTTTGACCCTGTCCCAGTTTACATGGATAACTTCACCCGATCCGAAAAATCGTCGCCGAGGCATTTCAACTCCATCGTCTCCAATCACGGCGTCACCGAATTTTACTTTGGATCCAGCCTTGAGTTGACCCACCAGCTCTATCAACAACCTCACGCCCACCGCTCGCCAAAGCTTCTCTGTAAAGCTGGTGAATACAGCCTCATCCCGCGTGTCCATTGCTGCCAAGTTGTGAACGTCGCCAAATTTAACGTGATATGTCGTTCCCGTGGGAATGCCATTCACCGAGTGCCTCGTGGCACCCCAACGCACTCGAGAGACGGCATTGAGAGCAAAGAACTGGTTCTTCCAACTGATACCTTCGTAGGACATCGAGAGAACGCCCCTCATCAAGCCGCCAATTGTGCAATTGAAGGATATCGCCGACTTCCATTCCTCATCACTTTTTGCCAACTCGTCCCGTTGTCGGGACAGATCGCTCAAGGTCCGCGAATCTTCGTCTAGCCGAACAGCAAAGTTTGGCAGGTCCGCAAATTCCTTTTGCAGGATGTTCAACAAACCTTGGGCCTCGTCCAGCCGACCATGATCATTTACGAGATCGACGCTAAGATCACGAATTTTTACCGCAAGAACTCGACTTTGGTCGTGATCTAACGCCCTCGATTTCATACTCACTTGCACAGGGTATGCTACTTGTCTCCAGGTGCGGGACCTATCGCCGATAAGGCCAATTAGTTCAGCTAACCCGTTCTCTTTTTCCTTACAAAAACTTCGCGCATGCTCGATCAGTTTAGAAATATTAGTCGACTCGATCTGGAAAAACTTGGTTGCTTCGAACTGATAGCTTTCGACCAGTTCATCTAGAAGCACTGGCGAAGGACGTGATCCAAAGCCCGTCGCTCGTTCGATCGATAAGGTCATCACCTCTATCAACTTGTCAGAGGAAAGGCAGTTTAACACCGCCAACATGCTCGATTTGAATTCCTTACGTCGATTGAGAATTTCCTCATGGATCAAATTAGGCGACGCAATCTGAGCAAATTTTGCAACAATACGATCTTCATTGATATCAACTAAAACCTCATCAACATTGATATCGTCGCAGGCTTTCGCAAGCTTGCAAAACCAGCGAGAGATATCGTCGACCACGTGATCGTTCATTAGAAACAGCAACGCGGAAGACCAAAGGTTAGCGAGAGCCAGAGGCGGCATGTCCGAGCGTTCTAAGAGCGAAAAGGGATCCTGTCTTAAGCTGGATACAGCTGACTGCGCTTTCGCCGGTGAAACACCTGGCAACCAAGCAACCTCTGTTGAGATACGGTTGCGAGGAAGGGTAAGAGCAGTACGAAGCTGGGAGCAGAGTTTGGGATCTCCGACCGAAATATTCATCTCGTCCAAAGCGGCCAGTATTCGCTGGGCACTTTCACGAGGCGTTACGTTCAGTTGCCAGAACGGACTTCGCTCAATTGGCGTCGGAGCAATATCTGGTAAAGCGATGTCCACCGTCTCCCCCAAGTTCGCGTTCTCGATGCCTATTGAAATAGAAGACTCTGCCCCTCGTACTCCAGTTTAGCTCTCTTTTCCGCCAGCTCGGCTGTGACAGCATCCATATCCGATTGATGATAACGAAATCGGCTACATCGGCTGTTATAATCGACCACAATTTGGTTGAAGGCATCCAACTGCCAAGCAGACGATTGATCTACACGCAATCTTGCCGCGTCGATTCTTTCGCCCTGAAATAGACAGTATCGTATTTCGCCACGACTGAAAGAACGTCCAGTTCCAACAGCAGGAACGAGCTCCGACGTATCGCTGATCGATGACGTTTCAATTTTGGGACTCACAGTTGTCGCCCAGGTAGGTTGATGAACCGGTTCTGGATGACTTTGCAAATTTAGAATGATCGGCACAAACCAAATAGCAGCAAGTATGCCGAAGATCACCCATCGTCCGCTGCCTTCTCGGCTGGAGCCAGCCTTCTGCGGAAGGGCGCGTTTGTGAGCGTCAACACCAGATGTACTGGAAGTGGCCGTTAGCGGATTTCCTACCGAATTGCTTCTTTCGCCATTGCGAGATCTAATTTCGCTAATCCTGACTTCGATCGAAGACGGATCGGCCGCAAAACCCTCTAAGCCAGCAAAGCCGATGCGCTCCAATGTGTTCCGTGCGGTATCCATGGCCGATTCCAACCAATCAGGACCTTTATTGAACGCTATCGAGCTTCAACTCCCCGCGAATCACTGCGCTCTCACAATATTGGTTGTACCCAGCATCCGATCTTGATCGCCGGTACCGAGGCGAACACTGTCCAACTCAAAGACCACACGACGAAGTGTGTCTATATCGTCTGCAGACAGAGCTTTTTTGCCGGAATCGACTAAACTCGCATGATGCTTTCGGTCTGGAAAAAGGTGAACGCTGTCGGCCAAATCACTAAAGCGGTCGACGACAAACCAATCTTGACGCCACATTACCGCAAAGGCCCTGCTCCGTAGCTCGTCTAACTGGCTTTCAAAATCCGACCGATTTTCATCGATCGACCTCTGCGCAGATCTAACCGTTGTCTCAACGACCGTAATCTCCGCAGCGGAAGCGAAGCGTTTGATGTGCTCATTGAAAAACGTCAGCCAGTTGTCGAGGTCGAGTTGCCTTATCTCCTTACGATTCTCGGTACGCACCTTAGCCAATAGCATCTTCGCTTCCAGGATCTCATCGATCGCCCTTTTGGCAGACTCGGGATCCCCATCGGAAGCACTCGACACGGTCAACGACGAAAGATTGTTCAGCACTAGATTCAGAGAGGGATTTTGTACCCTCGATGCGACGTCGCGTGCGCGATCAAGCAGGGATTGTGCATCCTCTGCGATCAACTTACGGGCATCCGTCAAATCGATTTCACCACTTCGCCTTGAGTAAAAATTGCCCTGACGGAAAGTACCGCCGATTGAATCGACCGTAGCCTCAAGGATGATATTTCCCGAGTCACTAACTTCGTAATTGCAAATAACATCGTCGCCAGCAGCGATCATGCCTTCATCAAAATCCGATCCGACGATTGTAAGCGCCCCGATAAATCGATTATCAGAAAGAGGGCTATCAATCTCTCCTTCCCATAGTTTGAGCTGAATAGTACCAGGCCCGCCTGCGCGAAGTGATTCAGCCGCCTTGAACCGCACTTGTCCCGCTGCCGGAAGCTGTTGGCCCTGCCTCACGATGTAAACAGGAACAGACTTTCCGCCAATTTTATCAAGTGCCTCGATAGCGATCGACGAAGACGAAGGAATTGCATCCACTGTGGCTGCCGTCTTCGCTATGGTAATTAGCGAATTTGGAAAGCTAAGCGCCCTGCCTTGTGAATCGAAGACTAGGACACGAAAGACGTTATCTCCTGTTCGGGCGAGCACCACCTCGCTACTTAAACCATCGGCAAGCCCCATCCGACCGGATGACCATCCTGTTTCCATACTCTCAACTTGAAAGGTGCAGCCATCAGGCACTGGGCCCAATAACTTGATCCCGATTCTCGCCGTTTCCTGGGGGGTACGAGCTGCATAATTAAAGGAGATCGGTAGGTCCCCTCCCCCGATCAATTGTCCGCGTGACTCCTTTCGACTCCTACCGTTGACACTCCAGTCCACCGATTCCGCGTAAAGCGCTGCACCTTCAGCGACAGCCGTCATGGGATTGACGTCGGTGGACGGGGCAATTCCAAGTTCAGACGCTATTCTATCGCGCAATGGCCTATATTGTGTCGGTCCACCAACGAAGACGATCCGTTCAATATCGAACGGCGACAGACTTGTCTTATCGATTATCTCGCGAGTCGCAGTAACCGCCCGCCTCAGCTCATCAGCAATCAACGAGTCGAAAAGCGAAACAGTCAGGGGGACATCAAGAAAGATTTCTCGTCCGGAGTCATCCCGAAAACCCATTCCATCGAAATCCGGGTCAGAAATAACGGTATCGCCGTAATTGGAAAGTCGAATTTTGGCTTTTTCTCCAGCCCAAGTCGCCATGCGAACAAGTGACTTATGTTTTAGATCCGCGGAGAAATTCGACGGCAAATTGAAGTTTGAAATAAGCCAAGGTCTAATCACGACGTCCCAAATTCTTCGATCGAAGTCCCGCCCCCCGCACATTGCAATCCCTCCGTGCGCAAGGAGGTTGACGTGACCAGAAATGTTTTGGGCAATCGCCACATCTAGCGTTCCCCCGCCCAAGTCAAAGACTACAAAATGCCCATCGCTCCGCCTTTTTCGCATCACGCTCATAACCGCGGCCACCGGTTCCTGCATCAAGACGCAGGGCCCGATTTCAGCTGATAAGGCCGCGTTCATGGTTGCATCTTTCTGCATCTGATTGAACGCCGCGGGCACCGTAATGACTGTACCGCTCTCACGGTCATCGCGGATGCGGTCCGGAAGATATCCGTAAAGGACACGAAGCATATCGGCAGAACACTCTTCCGGCGTCGTCGTAAGTCCGACATCCGATAGCTTAATTGGCGTGCTGGTACCCATAAGGCGTTTAAATAGGGTCGCGGCACTATCTGGATTTTTCGATGCGCGGTCGTAGGCACGAGCGCCTATGTACTTATTTCCTCGACGGTCAATATAGATCGCGGAAGGCGTGACCTCTTGCTGTTCCGGACTCTTGTAAATATTGACGTCAGTACCATCGAATGAGCAGATTGCGCAGTTTGTAGTTCCAAGATCAATGCCTACGTATTCACGCATGGTGGAACTCTCCCCAGTATTACTCTCCCCATTCGAACGAGCCCGTCAGCATTCATAACTATGGGATCGAGCATCTGCTCGACGAATAGATTCTCGCTCGCTTCGAAATCATTTGAATTCACAGCAACGACGGCCATGCCATCGTCAAATCTCTGGCCTTCAAGATTGACGAGCCGCAGACCAGCATCCGCTAAATTCTTTTCGGTAGAGCTCATGTGAAAGCGCAGTTGACTGAGGTAACGCTGTTGTTCGATGGCATCCAATTTCTTGAGTACGCGATCGAACACACGACAAAAGCGCCAACTCTCAATGCCCATGCTGACAACTATCGAGAAGTGATCAGGCGAACGCTGTGCCAACTTTTCGGGATTGTCCAAACGATCGCCCCCTACTTGGCGAAGTCGCCCATTCGGGCGCCCCAAATCCATCGGCCAACTGAGAGCCAAGATAGGCTCACTGTCGAATAAAGATCGTCTTGGATTGTAGGTTCAAGAGGAATGAAGCACACGGCCCACAATTTTCATTGGCTATAGTGGCAGGTCGCTTACACCCAAATCGCAAGACTTCGATCACCGACCGACACTCTAAATGCGAGATACAAGCGATCGATGGCGCCGCCGCTATCCGAAAAAGCAACAAATTCAAACCTGGTAGCTCAAGCCAACGTCGTAGAATTCTCAATTTATTTGTCTGGATTTTTTGTAGCGCGATTTTTGTGGGGCGATTCCGGGCGTAGGTCGTAGTGGCGTCCCCCCGGGCACCCCCAAAGCTACCCTGGTCATTTCCCAGCAGCGAGGCGTCCTTAGTACGGGCGATGGATGGTCTTTCCTCTCTAGCCTTTGGCCCAATTGGACGCGACTATCGCGAGCTCCTTAGCGGAATGCGCCCGTAGCTCAGCTGGATAGAGCACCATCCGTCACGCAGCGAAGCGGAGTGATGGCTTGGACTACGATGTTGGGAAGAACGGGTTAGAACTGATCGGCTGTTACCATCCTGTTACCAAACACTCAGTTTTGAGGTTTGCCACAGACAGGAATGCAATCTAAGCCATTGAAATATCTGGCGCGCCCGAAAGGATTCGAACCTCTGACCCCCAGATTCGTAGTCTGGTGCTCTATCCAGCTGAGCTACGGGCGCATTTCGCTGCATCGGGGCCGATCGGCCCGCTCCCGGCAAAACCGGGCGGCGAAGCCCCCCTCTGTAGTGGGTCGCGAACGAGAGCGCAAGACCTCTCCGCGAAGTCCCGATTGGTCAAATTCTCGCGGCCCTCGCCCCCGGCACGAATTCAGGAATCACCGGTGGCTGCGTCAATCGCCGGTCCGGTCCGGCAGCTCGATACGAAAGCGCGCTCCTTTGGCGCTGTCGACAAGCGTCAGCGTGCCGCCGTGAGCCTGGACGAGTTCGGCTGCGATCACCAGCCCGAGGCCCGTGCCCCCCTTTTTCGTCGACCCCTGGAAGGCCTTGAACAGATTTTCGCGCGCCTTCTGCGGAACGCCGGCGCCATTGTCGGTCACGTCGACGATCACCTTGCGCCCCTCGCGCCGCGCGACGACGCGGATCTCGCCGTCGGTTTTGCCCTCGACGCTCTCGATTGCCTGCATCGCGTTGCGCACGAGATTGCTCAACACGCGAAACAGGTGCTCGTGGTCGGCGTCGATCAGCAGCGAGGCATCGATGTCATCGACGAAGGCAATCGCGCCCTCGCGCGGCAGACCCTGACTGTCCGCCACTTCTTCGACGAGCGGCTTCAAGGGCATCAGCTCGCGGCGCGGCGCGGCTTCGGAGACACCGCCGAACTGCAGAGACGAATTGCAGAAATGAATGGCGCGATCGAGCGAAGCAATGAGCTTCGGCACGAAGCGTTGCACGGTGGGATCGGGAATATCCACCAGACGGTCCGAAATGAGCTGCGCATTGGCGAGCATGTTGCGCAGGTCGTGATTGATTTTGGAAACCGCGAGACCCAACTGCGCCAGTCTGTTCTTCTGCGCCAGCAATCCCGAAAGCTGACGCTGCATGCTTGCAAGCTCGCGTTCGGCAACGCCGATCTCGTCGAGGCGTCCCGTCTCCGGCATGATGCGGCTCGCATCCTCGGGATTTTCGGCGAAGTGCAGCATATTCCTCGTCAGGCGCGTCAACGGCTTCACGAACAACCGGCTGAGAGCGAAATAGACGACGGCCGCCGTCAGCACCGACAGGATGATCGACAGCCAAAGTATATTGAGGCCATAGCGCATCATCGCCGCGCGCAGCGGCGCTTCGGGGATGACGATCTCGATCAGATCGGCGTTATCGGGTCCGGCGTGTCCGACGACGCGAATGGTCCGCCCGCCATCGCCGAACATGGTGGTGATCGCATCCTTCATCTGCTGAAATTTGAGCCCGACCCCTTCCCAGAACGAGGCGGGTTCGCGCTGCAGATAGTAAACGTAGTCGATCGTCATATCGGCTTGCGGAGCAAGCACCAGGCGCCGCTCGCCCTGCCGGCGCGATGCGATCGCGCGCACTTCGGCGGTTCGAAGAAGATCGGCGCGCAAGGCTGAGGGAATCTGTCCGCCCGGAAACGCATCGGAGGCGAGCGCCGCGAGCTGCGCGGCGGTCAGGCGCTCCTGCAGCCACGTCACGCGATAGTTCGCAATCGACGGCAGAAAGATCAGCGCTTCGGCGGCAAGCACGAAAACCGCAGTCAGCGCGATCAGCTTCGAGGGCAGGCCGCGGCTCTCCCAAAATCGCTTCAAAGCGCGCCACGGTCCGGCGGAGGCCGACGACGGTCCCGCCTCGTCGCTCCCGTGTTGTCCGTCACCGTTGGAAATCGCGCGCTGCACCGATTTGAGAACTGCCATCACCCGAGTTGATTAGCCGAGCTTCGCCAGCAAAGCGATGACTTTACGTACATAAGGGTTGCTGGGAGATGTTGCAAAGTAACGGAAAGCGGCGCGTTTGTTAATTTCTGACAACGTCGGATAGGGCGAAATCCATTGCGTCATGGCTTTGATTTTCAGGCCCTGGGAAATGGCGAGTGACCACATCTGAATAAGCTCGCCGGCGTCCGCGCCGACGATTCCGGCACCGAGGATTTCACCACGCTTCGAGGTCACGACCTTGATGTGCCCATCCGTGGTGCCTTCGGCCTGCGCCCGGTGATTTTCATGATAGGGCCAGCGCAGGACGTGAATTTTTCCGTGCTTCTCCCGCGCTTCCGATTCCGACAGTCCGACATGAGCGAACTCCGGTTCGGTGAACACGACGAGCGGAGCCGCCCGGCCCGCAGCTTTTGCATGCGAGCGAAAGAGCGTTCGCCATAGAACGACCTCAGCATGCTCCGCAGCCGTGTGCGAAGAAAGCGGACCGCCGATCACATCGCCGATCGCATAAACGCGGTGGTTACGCGTTCGAAGCCCGGCGTTCACTTTAATGCCATCGTCACTCGTCCTGATACCCGCAGCCTCGAGGCCGAGCGCGGCGACGTTGGCCGTTCGCCCGGCGATGACCAGCAGGTCGGTGCCCTCCACGCGCTCGGCACCGCGAGCCGTCTCGAATTCCACGACGACGCGCCCTGGCTCGCCGGATACGCGCGTGATGCGCGCGCCTTCGCGAATTGCGATTCCTTCGCTGGAAAGCTTGGTCAGCAGAACAGCGGCAAGCTCGGGATCTTCGCCGCCAAGCGCCTGCGCCGCATCGAGCACCGTCGCCTGCGATCCGAGCCGCCGATAGGCCTGAGCGAGTTCAAGTCCCGTCGCGCCGGCGCCGATCACGATCAGATGCGGTAACGGCTTCGCATTCTCGAAAATCGTTTCGTTGGTGAAATACGGGACATCCTGCAGTCCCGATATCGCTGGAATAACGGGCGCCGAACCCGTCGCAATGACGAACCTGCGCGCCGTGATGCGAAAGTCCCCCGCAACGACCGTCGCCTTGTCGACGAACTTGCCCGCCGCTGCGATGACGCGAACGCCGAGCCCGGCGAAACGCTCGGGCGACGCATTGGGTGCAGCATTTGCAATTGTGCGTCTGATGTGCTCACGCACACCCGCAAAATCGATCAACGGCTCGACACCGCGAATGCCGAATGGCGAGGCCGTGCGCATGGCGTTGGCGCGCTTTGCCGAAGCCAACAAAGCCTTCGACGGCACGCTTCCGTAGTTCAGCGTATCGCCGCCCATTTTGTGTTTTTCGATCAGGACGACGCGCTGGCCGAAGGCGGCCGCCGCCGCCGCGAGCGCTAAGCCGCCCGATCCAGCCCCGATAATGCAGAAATCGGTTTCGATGGTCTGGCTGTCGGCTCCGCTTTCCGGGTTGTCCTTCGGCATCAACGGTTTCCAAGGTTGCAAGTAAAAGTTGCGCAACGCGGCGCGGCATCAATAGGGTTGACGCTAAAGCCGATCGCCGAAACAATCGAGAGCAGGTCCCGGGGAAGTTGTGCGCGAAGCTGGGCTTGACCTTCTCGGCACGCGCTCCGGACCCAGCGAGACTGGCCCTTCAACGCGTTGACTTGCTCACGTGCCCAACTTATAAGAGCCCGAATTCCGGAGAAATCGCGTCCCGTCCTGGCTTTTTGTCAGGCGATGCGGACTTTCTAAACATCGGAAAAAGCAACATTATTCGCTTCGCGCGTTATCGCGGCGGAAGCGAAACCTATTTGGACGGAGAGTTCCGTGAAGCGCACGTATCAACCGAGCCGCATCGTTCGCAAGCGGCGCCACGGCTTCCGTAAGCGCATGCTGACGGCTGGTGGCCAGAAAGTTCTCGCCCGCCGTCGCGCGAAGGGCCGCAAGCGCCTGTCCGCCTAGTTTCGGCGCGAACTTGCAGACATTGACCATTATGTACGCGCTGGAGACTGTTCCCGGCGCGTATATTTGCATGCGCAATCGCAACGTCCTGCATGCCGACGAAGCCGCTTACCGCGCGCCGAAAGCGTCCGTGATATAGTCGGCGCTGTTCGCGCATTTTGTCGCGGCTCCGGCGGCCTTTGCGCGGCCGTCAGTTCTGGAGGCTCGAATTCCGACCCTGCAAACCCTGAAATCGCGCTCGGAATTCCTCGCTGTCCGTGGAGGACGCCGCTCCTCGACACCCGCGTTTCTGATCGAGGTGCGCGAGCGCCCGGCAACGGAAAACGGCGGCACGGCGCGCTTTGGCTTCACGATTACGAAGAAGATCGGCAACGCCGTCACCCGCAACAGGATTCGCCGCCGGTTGAAGGCCGCGTTCGCGGCGGCGGCTGAAGGCCGTGCCCGCCCGTCCTGCGATTACGTCATCGTCGCCCGCCATGCCGCGCTCGACCGCCCGTTCGCGGCGCTGCTCGAAGACGTCGCACGCGCTTTCGTGGCATTGCATGACAATGCTAAGCGAAGCCGTTCCGGCGAAGCCCGCCCGAGACCCGGAAAAACCGTGGCCTCGAAAGGTTCGACGTGACGGGGTGCCCCCTTCCGTTTATGAGCAGTTCGCAACATTCCTATTTCCGGCTGAGACAGTCTCGCCAATGCCGGCGCTGACCCGAGGACTTAATGACTTCCCCGAGAGAACCTAAAGATCAAAACAACCTGATGTTCGCGGTTGCGCTGTCCATTCTTGTCCTCATGGGCTGGCAGTACTTCTTCGCGCGCCCGGAACTTCAGAATGAGCACGCGCGCCAGGAGTTCAATAAGAAGATCGAGGCGCAGAATAAGGATGGATCGTCCGAGACGCCGCCGAACGTCGCGAGCACACCCGTCGCGCCACCGTCGACCGACGCGCCAACCGGTGCGCAAGCGCCCGCGACCGCGCCTGTCTCCCGCGAAGTCGCTCTCCAGGGTTCGCCGCGCCTCAAAATCGAAACACCGTCTCTTGAAGGCTCTATAGATCTGAAAGGCGGCCGCCTCGACGATCTCGTGCTGATGAAGTATCGCGAGACCGTCGATCCGAATAGCGCGCGCGTCATTCTGCTTTCGCCTTCGGGATCGCCCGAACCTTATTTCGCCGAATACGGCTGGGTTCCGCAAAGCGGCAGCGCCATCAAGGTTCCGACCCGCGACACGCTCTGGACCGTTGAAAGCGGAACGCGGCTGACGCCCGAAACGCCGGTCACGCTGATGTGGGACAACGGCGGCGGCCTCGTCTTCCACCGCACGGTCTCCGTCGACAACGACTACATGTTCAAGATCAAGGATGAGATCGAGAACAAAACCCAAGCCGAGGTAACGCTTCTCCCGTACGCACGCGTTCATCGCAGCGGCCACCCGCCGTCGCAGGCTTTCTACGTTCTGCATGAGGGCCTCGTCGGCGTCTCAGGCGATCATGGACTTCAGGAATTTACTTTCGCCGACGCTTTGAAGAGCGGCGTGCCGACGACGTTCGACAACGTCACGGGCGGCTGGCTGGGCATCACCGACAAGTATTGGGCGACCGCGCTCGTTCCCGAGCAGAGCGAGCCTTATCGTGCGATGTATTCGGCGCTGAAGGCACGCGATCCGGCAGGCAAGGACGCCTTCCAGACCGATTACCTGCGCGGCGCGCTGAGCGTTCCGGCGGGCCTGCGCAAAGGCGTCGAAGGCCATCTCTTCGCGGGCGCCAAGCAGGCGTCGCTGATCGACGGCTACGAAAACGCGCTCGGAATTCTGCGCTTCGACCGCATGATCGACTGGGGCTGGTTCTACTTCATCACCCGCCCGCTGTTCCGCTTGATGGAATTCATCAACGGCCTCGTGCACAACTTCGGCATCACCATTCTGATCCTGACCGTGCTCGTGAAGGCGGCGTTTTATCCGCTCGCCAACAAGCAATACGAGAGCATGGCGCGGATGAAGAAGCTGCAGCCGGAGATGCAGCGCATCAAGGAGCAGTACAAGGACGACACCCAGCGCCAGCAAAAGGAAATCTTCGAGCTTTACCGAACGCAGAAGATCAATCCGCTTGCGGGCTGTTGGCCCATCCTGCTGCAAATCCCAGTCTTCTTCGCGCTCTATAAAGTGCTGTTCGTGACCATCGACATGCGGCACGCGCCGTTCTTCGGTTGGATTCACGACCTGTCGGCGCCGGACCCGACATCGCTATTCAACCTGTTCGGGCTTCTGCCGTTCGACTCGCCGACGTTCCTGCACATCGGCGTCTGGCCGCTGATCATGGGCGTCACGATGTGGATGCAAATGCAGCTCAACCCGCCGCAGCCCGACCCCATCCAGCAGCAGATCTTCCAGTGGATGCCGGTCGTGTTCACCTTCATGCTGGCGAGCTTCCCGGCTGGCCTCGTGATCTACTGGGCATGGAGCAACACGCTCTCGATCCTGCAGCAGGTCCGCATCAACAAGAAGAACGGCGCCGAGGTTCATCTCTTGGACAACATCAAGCGAACGTTCCGGCCACTTCTGAGACTCTTCGGCGCCGGCAGCGGACCTGGAAAATAATGGATCACAGGAACGCGCAGGAGCGACCCACTGCATGAGCGCCATGCCCGACGCGGATGAGCACTCGGCGGAAGACATCGAAGCGGGCCGCCTGCTGTTCACGCGCGCCTGGACGTTTTCGCGCGGCTCGCCCGGCCTTGATCATCTGCCGCCGGACGACCGCCCTGAAATCGCGTTCGCGGGCCGTTCGAATGTCGGCAAGTCGAGCCTGATCAACGCGCTCGTCGGTCAGCGCACACTGGCCCGCGCGTCGAACACGCCGGGCCGGACGCAGGAACTCAACTTCTTCACCGATCCGAACGCCGACCTCTATCTCGTCGACATGCCCGGCTATGGCTTTGCCGAAGCGCCAAAGGATAAAGTCGCTGCCTGGAATAAAACCCTACGCAGCTTCCTCGCTGGCCGGCGCACGCTGCTCCGCGTCTTCGTGCTCGTCGATGCGCGACACGGATTGAAGCCGGTCGACGACGAGATCATGGCGCTGCTCGACGGCGCGGCAGTCTCTTACCAGGTGCTGCTGACGAAAGCCGACAAGATCAGCCGCACCGATCTCGAACGCGTCACCGCGAACACGACGAAATCACTCGCAAAGCATCCGGCCGCCTATCCGCGCGTCATCGCGACGTCGTCCGAAACAGGCATGGGCTTTGAGGATTTGCGCGCCGTCGTCGCCAAGCTCATCGCCGCGCACGGCGGATAACGAGACGCTGCGCAGCTTCACGCGCGGCTTACTGCATGAACTTTTCGAGCAGCGCCTTCGCGGTCGTCAGACCGGATTCGCCGAATGTCGAGAGCGCACCGCCGACGATCGCTGCGACGCTCCAGCCGAACAATCGCGCAAACGTGCGCTTGAGATTGCGGCGAACCTTGACCTCGATGACCTGATCGGGAAGAGCGGTCTCGGCGGCGACGCCATCGGCGCCGATCGTCCGCGCTGACACGACGATCTGCAATTGCGACCAGCCCCGCGCCTGCGGCGTGATCAGAAACCGCCAGCTCGCGAAGTCTTCCGCGCCGTATCCGAGATTATTCTCGATCCATTGCGTTTCCGGCAACGCCGTCTCGATGTAAAAGCCGCCGTCCGGCGCACGCACGCGCACGGCCATCGCCTTCGTCACCGTAATCTGATGCTGCCAGGCGGCTCCGCCACCATCGAGGTTCTCCGCCAGCGACTTGATCGACGCCTTGGCGATGCGCACTTCCACACGCTCGGTTTTGCCGACACGCATGGTGCGGGGAATATTCTCGGCAAGCTGGCCGGTCTCCGCTTTCGCGTTTCTGCCACGTTTGCGGCCTGTGCTTTTCTCTTTCGATGGGGAGGATTGCGCAGGTGCAGGTCCGACCGGCGGCTGGTCTCCACGCGCCTCGGCCCTGAGACCGGAATCGGCCTGCATAGGGCTCTGCGGCGCGCCCGGTGAGGGAGCCGGCAAGATTGGCCCAGGGAAAGGGCTGCGCATCCCCGGCGATCCCGGCGCGATCGGCTCGGGAATGGGCGGCGGCGGTCCACCCGTCGGGCGCGGACGCGGAAGTTCGCCGGGATAACCCTGCCCCGGCGGCGACTGCGGCGGCTGCGGCCCGCGCATCGGCGGAGCCGGGACATGAGGCTGCCCAGGCAACGTCGCCCGCACCGATGGCTGCGCGACCGTCCGTTCATGAAAATCCAGCGACGGCTCGAACGGCGGTTGCTGCGCCGGGTATGGCCGATCCTGCGGGCCGCCAGGCGCACCCTGCCCAGCGCTGTCCCCATCGCGGCCGCGCGGAGCCTGCGATCCGAATTGTGGGCTCGGCCGGCCATCCTGCGTTGGAGCGGGCCGTTGCGGAACTGCCGGGTTTGCATCCGTCGGCTGCGGTTCGAAACGCGGTGCCGGGGACGGACTCGGTTCAAGGGGCGGTTCCGGCACGGATGGCGCTCCGGATGCCGGAGACACTTCCACTTCCGGCTCGGGATGCGCCTGCCCGCTTGCGCCCGGTGGCGCAGGCGGCGGCGTCGCCGGTTGCGGCATATCCTTCATGAGATCGCGCAACGATGGCGTCGATCGCGACTGCACGCGTTCACGCGCCCGCGCCAGAACGTCATCGGCGACCGGAGGCTGAGCGGCGGGCGCGCGCTGTGGCGCAGGTGCAGACGCCAGCGCCTGCTGGAGCGCGCGAATCGCGCTGTCGAACGTCAGGCCATGCGCCTGCAAAATATCCGCGGCGAGACTACGCCCATCGCCGACGATCGCAGCGAGAACGATGGCCCCGTTGATATCGCGCCGTCGGCTGCCACGCGCCGCCGCGGCAGCGGCTTCGAGAATACGCCGCACGTCCGCTGACACGCCGAGGCTCGTCGGCGCCTGCTCCGGATCGAAGCCCGGCTGAGAAAACTGCCCCACCACATCGGATTTGAGCGCCGCAGTATTAACGTTGCTCGCGTCGAGCACCGCGATCGCGTCCGAATCGTCGCACAGCGCCGCCAGCAAATGCTCAAGCGCGACATCGGGCGCACCCGCGCCGGCCGCGAATTCGGCCCCGCGCGACAGCGTCGCGCCGAGATCCGGCGACATCGGAATTTGAGCAAGGTCAGCGGCGGTTACGCCCACGAGATCTCCAGGCCAGCAGTCAAAAACAGCGTCTAAACAAGCTCACCTGGCAACGCTACAGCATTGCTACGACGGTTGGCAGGCCGGAATGGTTTTCGTCCCCAACCCGTGTCCGCGGTGCGTCAGGACCGCCCCAAGCCCCTGCCGATGCCGGAAATCCGTTGAGGCTGCGGGCCGCCGCGCTATAAGACCGC
>Ga0209933_1001237_pt1 | contig 26695 bp, 21 predicted proteins | sample ThiBiot_300_biof_FD_183944 | JGI IMG/M metagenome (GOLD analysis project Ga0209933, IMG submission 183944) | Wastewater bioreactor microbial communities from Cape Town, South Africa - Thiocy_cont_300_biof (SPAdes) | ecosystem: Engineered > Bioremediation > Thiocyanate > Unclassified | place...
GAAATGCCGCCGAAGGTGAGGCCGACGAGATAGTCGTTCCACACCGTCGTGATCATCAGGATCAGGACGACGACCATGATGTTGCCGGACATCGGCAGGACGATCTCGCGGAAGATCCGCCAGAAGCTGCCTGAATCCATGATCGCGGCATTGATCAGCTCGCGCGGGATGTCCTTGTAGAAATTGCGGAAGATGAGCGTCAGCAGCGGCATCGAGAGAACCGCATGCACCAGCGCGATCGCCCAGACCGTGCCGAAGATGCCGAGGCTCGCCACGATGATGATGAGCGGGATCATGATGATCTGGAACGGCACGAAGGCGCAGATGAAGAGGACGAACAGGAAGCCGTTCGCCCAGCGCACGTTCCACAGCGCCAGCGCGTAGCCGGTGACCGAGGAGATGGCGATCGAGAGCACGAGGCTCGGGAACAGGATCGCGACCGAATTGAAGAAGCCCTGCTTGATGCCGTCGCAGGCAAGGCCGGTGCAGAGCTCGTTCCAGGCCTTCATCCAGGGCTGGATCGTCCAGTGGACGGGCAGGTTGAAGATCTCGCCGAGCGTGATCTCCTGGATCGGCTTGAACGAGGTGACGACGACGACATAGAGCGGGATCGCCACGAACAGCGCCACCATCGTCAGGAAGACGAAGACGGCGATCGACGAGCCGCGGATGCGGCGCCGGCGGCGCGGAATGGCGATCGGCGGCAGCGCGGCGGCCGTTCCTTCGGCGCGCGCGCTCATCCGCGCACCTGCTCGCTGCGGCGCGCCTGCCAGGCGGTGATGACGACCAGCGGCAGGAAGATCGCGAGCGTGATCAGGAGCATGATGACGGCCGCAGCCGAGGCGAAGCCGATATTGCTGCGGGTCGAATAGGCGTTGATGGCGAAATAGGCCGGCGTCCAGGTCGAGGTGCCGGGGCCGCCATTGGTCATGGCGACGACGATGTCATAGGCCTTGACGACGCCGAGCGAGAGCAGGATCGCGCAGGTCAAGAAGGTGAACTTCATCATCGGCACGATGATCTCGACATAGAGGCGCATCACGCCGACGCCATCGAGCCGGGCCGCGCTCCAGATCTCGGTGTTGATGGATTTGAGTCCGGCCAGCATCAGCGCCATGTAGAAGCCGAGCCCGTGCCAGATCGAGGCGAGGATGATGCCGTACATCGCCGTCTCCGGCGCGGCGAGCCAGTTGAAGCTCGCATCCGGGAAGCCGTTGGCGCGCAGGAACGCCTCGACGCCGAGCGAGGGATTGAAGATCCAGCGCCAGACGAGGCCAGTGACGATCAGCGAGACGGCGAGCGGGTAGAGCAGGATCGTCCGGAAGACGCCCTCGCCGAACTTCTCGCGCTCGACCAGCGCCGCGAGGATGAAGCCGAACACGATCGCCAGCGCGCTGCCGATGGCGAGCACGAGCAGGTTCTGCAGCGCCGTCCACCAGGTCTCGTTGGCGAACAGCCGCTCATATTGCGATAGCCACCTTTCGGGGTCGATCACATAATCCGGAAACCGCCGGCTCTGGGTGAAGGACTGGAAAATCGTCCAGCCGATCGAACCCGCGAAGCCAACAAGAGTGATCGCGAGGGCCGGCACCAGCGCAATGCGCGGTGCAGCCCAGCTCCAACGGAGCGCCATCGTCACGCCTCCCTAGCGTCGTGACCAGTTCTTATTTGAACTTCTTGTTTTTCTATTTGAACTTTAGTCGGAGGGTGTCTTTTCGTCAACCGCGCCATCGTGCATGGTCCGGCGCGAGGCGGGGCCGGCATCGGCACCGCGCGACAGCACCGCCCCGGAACGGGCAAAGGAGGAATGTGCGATGGCGAAACGGATTCTGTTCACGGGCGGCGCGGGCAAGGCCGGCCGCCATGTCGTGCCCTATCTCGTCGCGCGCGGGCATCGGGTGCTGAATGTCGACCGCGTGCCGCTCAATGCCGAAGGCGTCGACAATCTCATCGCCGACATCACCGACAGCGGCCAGATGTTCAACGCGATGACGAGCTATGCCGGCTTCGACGAGCTGGAGCCCGGCACCGGCGTGCCGCGCTTCGACGCCGTGGTCCATTTCGCCGCCGTGCCGCGCATCCTGCTCAATGCCGACAACGAGATGTTCCGCATCAACACGCAGGGCACCTACAATGTCATCGAAGCGGCGGTGAAGCTCGGCATCCGCAAGATCGTCATCGCCTCGTCCGAGACGGTCTATGGCGTCTGCTTCGCCGACGGCAAGGTCGACCCGGCCGAGCTGCCGCTCGACGAGCAGTGCGAGACCGATCCGATCGACAGCTATGCGCTGTCAAAGGTGCTCAACGAGAAGACGGCGCGCGCCTTCCAGAAGCGGTCCGGCTTCGACATCTATGCGCTCCGCATCGCCAATGTCATCGAGCCGCATGAATATGACCGCGTGCCGGACTGGCAGGCGAACCCGGCGACGCGCCGCCGCAACCATTTCTCCTATGTCGACGCGCGCGATCTCGGCCAGATCGTCGATCTCTGCCTGGCGAAGGACGGGCTCGGCTTCCAGGTCTTCAATGCCGGCAATGACGAGAACACGCAGGACCGGCCGAGCGAGGGCCTGGCGCGCGAGTTCTTCCCGACCTCGGCGCTGAAGCGGCCGCTCGAAGGCACCGAGGGGCTGCTCTCCAACCGCAAGGCGCGCGAACTGCTCGGCTTCCGCGAGCAGTTTTCCTGGCGCAAGGCGACCGCCGGGCGCTGAAGCCTACGATAATGGGATCGCGGGGCGAATCGCCCCTTTAGGACACGAGGAACCGGCCGCGATCCCATGGACCTGACGCTCACCATCTTCGTCCTCGTCTATGTGGCGATGGGCGTCGGCCACCTGCCCTTCTTCCGGCTCGACCGGACGGGCGCGGCGCTGGTCGGCGCGATGCTGCTCATCGCGCTCGGGCTGATCTCGGCGCCGGATGCCTGGGCGGCGATTGACTACAGGACCATCGGCCTCCTGTTCGGGCTGATGGTCATCTCGGCCGCCTTCGGCGTCGCGGGCTTCTATGATTTCGCGGCTGCGAAGGTCGGCGCGCTTTCCGTCGGCCCGAAGGCGCTGCTCGCCGTCATCATCGCCGTCTCGGGCGTCCTCTCGGCGCTGCTCACCAACGATGTCGTCGCGGTCGCGATGACGCCGGTCTTCTGCCAGATCTGCCTCGCGCGGCGGCTCAATCCGCTGCCCTTCCTGCTCGGCTTCTGCTTCGCGGCCAATGTCGGCTCCAGCGCGACGCTGATCGGCAGCCCGCAGAACATGATCGCGGCCGAGGCTCTGAACCTCTCCTTCAACGGCTTCCTCAGCATCGCGGCGCTGCCCTCGATCCTCGGCCTGCCCGTCGTGTGGCTGGTGCTGGTCGCCGTCTATCGCGGCCGCTGGACGCTCGCGGAGCCGCAAAAGGCCACCGCGCCGCCGCCCGAAGCGGTCGATCTCGACCGTGCCGAGGCGATCAAGGCCGGCCTCGTGACGCTGGCGGTGCTCGTCGCCTTCGTCGCCACCGACCGCCCGCATATGCTGGTCGCGCTGCTCGGTGCCAGCTTCCTGCTCGTCAGCCGCAGCGTCGATTCGGAGAAGCTGATCCGCCGCGTCGACGGCGATCTGCTGCTCCTGCTGATCGGCCTCTTCATCGTCAATGCGGCGGTGGCGGCGACCGGACTGCCGCAGCAGCTGCTCGCCGGCCTCCGCGATGTCGGCCTCGACCTCAACCATCCGGTCGCGATGCTGATCGTGATGTCGGTGCTCTCCAACATCGTCGGCAACAATCCGGCGGTGATGCTGGTCGAGCCCTTCATCCGCAACGCCGCCCATCCCGAGGCGCTCGGCGCCGCGATCGCACTCGGCACCGGCTTCTCGTCCAATGCCGTCATCTTCGGCAGCCTCGCCGGCATCATCGTCGCCGAGCAGGGCGGGCGGCGCGGCATCGTCGTCGGCTTCGCCGAATTCGCCCGCGCCGGCGTTCCGGTGGCGCTGGCGACGCTTCTCCTCGCCGCCGCCTGGATCGTCTGGCTCGGCTGAACGCCGTCAGCCGGCCATCGCTTTCAGCCAGCCTTGCCGAGAAGCTGCGCCGATCCGTCGGCGCCGCCGGCGGTGAAATGCGTGAGCGGCAGCGATGCCGGGCGCTTGCCGGCCGCGACGGCGGCGAGGTCGAAGCCGACATAGTTCAGCGCACGATAGTCGCGGACATAGAAGCGCTTGCGGTCGAGATCGGAGAGGCTCGTCCAGCAGGTGAACTCGGTCGCATAGGGCGTATTGCCGGTCTCGGCGAGGCCCTCGACCTCGAGATGGCCGCCCGAGCCATCCGGATAGTCGATCGAGACGCCACGCGGCCGGTCGAAGGTGTTGAGGATATGCGCCAGCGTCTGTATCGCGAGGTCGGGCGTCGCCGCCTTCTCGGTGAACTCGGCATAATAGGCGGCGCGGACGAAGCGGCCGACCGAGGTGCTCGACGAGGGCAGGCCCTGCGTGGCGATGCCGGAATCGGGCTGCCGCACCTTGAGGCCGCCGAAGGAGCCGGCCGACTTGTCGACATTCGACAGGAAGCTGTAATTGCCGAGATTGGTCAGGTGCCAGTCGAATTTCGGCCCGTTGGTCATGACGCCGACCGGGTTGTCGTAGACGCTCATCGCGCCATGGTCGAATTCGAGGACGATCGAGGCGCCGCTCGCGTCATGCACGACATAATGGAACGGCGACACGACGCCGCCGAGCAGCGCCAGCGGCAGCAGCATCACCGGCTGCGCCTCCAGCGCCGCCTTGACCTCGGCGGTGGTGGCGAACTGGCCGAGCGCCCAGAGGCCGAGATCGGAGGCCGAAAGCACCGCCCTGGTCATCTCGACCGGCTTCTGGCTGCCGCCCGCCTCCGGATAGGAGAGGAGGCTGAAGGTGAGGCCCTTGTCGTTGAGCCCTTCCAGCACCTTCAGGTCGCCGAGGCCGAGCGGCGCCTCGGGCGTCGGCAGGCGGTAAGGCATCGTGACCGCGATGACATCGTGGCGCGAGGTCAGCGCCAGCTTCGGATGACCCTCGACCTCCGAAATGCTCTCGAAGCCGGCCGGGAAGAAGGTCACCTGATAGGGCAGGTCGGTGGTCAGCTCCAGCGTGCGGCCGTAATAGGCCTTGCCGGCGGCATCCCGGTAGCCGAGCGAGGTGCACATTGCCTTCGGTCTCCCCTGTTGACTGCAAAAAGCTGCTAGCGCGCGCCCGCGGCGTCGACGGAGGTCATGGCGCCGAGCACGAAAGCGAGATTGGCGGCCGCCACCATCGAGGCGGTATAGGCATCGATCTCCGAGAGCCGGGCCGTCATCAGCCCCGTATCGGCGGCCGTTGCCGTGGTGATGTCGCCGACGCCGGCCTTGTAGGCTTCGAAGGCCGCGTCATAGGTGACGCCGGCGGCGCGCGTCAGCGCCGAGGCGGCGCGCCAGGAGGCGAGCGCCGAGCGCAGCGCATCGGCGCCGACGACGATCTCGCGGGCAGCGGCGTCACGCGTCTTCTGGAAGGTGGCGGCGCTGGCGGCGGCGAGCGATTTCGCGCTCTCGAGCTGCGCCTTCCTGAACCCGCCATCGAAGATCGGCATGGTGGCGCCGACCACGACGCCCGTCGCCGAAGCCTGCTGGCCGATGGTCGGCAGCCCGCTCGCCGAAAGGTCGTTGTCGCCCGTCGCCGCGATGGCGCCGAGATAGACCTTGGGCAGGAACTCCGCCTCTGCCGCCTTGATGCCGGCCTCGCTCGCCTTCATCGCGGAATAGCTGGCGAGCACGTCCGGGCGCCTCGCGAGCGCGGTGCGGATCGCCTCCTCGGTCGGCCGGCCGAGATCGGCAGGGAGCTGCCGTCCCGACGGCTCGCGGACCTTGATCACGGTCATCGGCGAGAGGCCGATGGCGGCGAGCAGCGCCTGATAGGCATCCTTCTCGGCGCCCTCGGCCTGGACATGGCCGAAGCGCGCCTGCGCCACCGCCTGCCGCGCCTGCGCCAGTTCCACCGTCGTTCCGACGCCCTTGTCGACCCGCGCCTTCGCCGCCGCCTCGATGGCGACGGAGTTGGCGAGGTTGCGCGCGGTGATGCGCACGCGGCTCCGCGCCGCGCCATAGAGGAGATAAGTGCGCGTGACGTCGTAGATGATCTTCTGGTGCGCGCCGTTGAACAGCACATTGGCGGCGTCGGCATTGAGCTTCGCCGCCTTGTGAAGCGCGCCGCGCTGGCCGAAATCGAACAACAGCCATTGCAGCGCGATCTGCGGCGACACGCCTTCGACGGTGGTCGTCACCGAATCCTGGCTGCCGATCGAGACCGGCAAGGGCTGCGCCACGCGCTGCTGGCCGGCGATGACATTGACGGCGATGAAGGGGAGATAGGTCGCCTCGACCATGCCGGCCGCGAGCGCCGCCTGCCGCGCCTGCTGCCAGGCGAGGCGCGTCAGCGGGTTCTCGCTCTGCGCGATATCGATGAGTTCGGCGAGGCCGTAGGTCTTCTTCGCGTCGATGCCGGGCGTTGGCTGCAGCACCGCCACTTCCGGGCGCGGCGCCACGCCATAGCCATCGACGGGCGCGGCGCCGGCGCTCGCCGGCGGCGTCCAGGGCTGCGCCGGATCGGCCGGCGCCTCGGCCAGCATCTGCGAAGTGCAGGCCGAGAGCGCCGTCGCCAGGACGAGGAGGAGCGAAAGGGCTGCGCGATGTGTCATGCGAGCCCCGCTGCGAGCGTTTCGATGCGCGCGATGGCGCCGTCCGGCGCGTCCGCCGTGCCATCAGGCGTCGGCGGCCCGGGGCGATCCGCGCCGCCGAGCCGGGCAGCGACCGCCGCGAGGCGCCCGGAGGCCGCAGCATCGGCGCCTGGGGCGACCATGAGCTCCGGCAGCAGCGCCCGCGCCTCGGCGAGAAGCTGGAGCGCAGCGGCGATGCGGCTCGCCTCCGGGCGGCGCGAAGCCGGCTCGAAGGGCAGGAGCGCCAGCTGCTCGCGCGCCTTCTCCGCCTCGGTCGCCACCGTCTCGGCCTCGGCGAGCGCCGCGCCGCGCGCGTCCGGGTCGAGGGCGGCGAGGCGGGACAAAGCGGTCAACATGCGGGCGAGCCGCTCGCGCGCCTCTTCGGCGGCGCTCTTCGACCACAGGCCGGTGAAATAGAGATAGACGACGAGATTGCCGAGCAGGATGCCGATGATGCGGTCGCGGCCCGAGTCCATGCTGAGATCGGGGCCGAAACCGTTCAGAATCGTCAGCAGGAAGGCGAGGCCGATCTGCACGCCGGCATAGGAGATGCGCTCGTTGCCGGTCGAGACCCAGGCCGCCGGCAGGATGGCGCAGAAGACCAGCGCCATCAGCCCGCCGACCGATTCCAGATGCGGGATGATGAAGAGGATCGACAGGAAGCCCATCGCCGCGCCGATGAGGCAGCCGCCGATGCGCAGCGCCAGCTTGTGCACCGTCTCCGCCGTCGTGCCGAGCGCCGCGACGAAGCAGGTCACCATCGCCGTGCTGATGCCCGGCCAGTCGAGCAGCGAATAGATGAGATAGCAGGTCATCGCCGCCGCGGCCGTCTTCAGCGCATAGCGCTGATAGTCGGGATTGGTGAAGGCGTCGGGCGCGAGGAAGGGCGGCGCCAGCGGCTTCGCTACGGTCCCGCCATCGTCTTTCGCGAAACCGTCCAGCGAGGCCCCGATCATCCGCGCGACGCCGTCGCCCTCGGCTGATGGCGGTTCGGCAGCGGGCCGCTCGCCGGCGCGGACCGCGTCGGCGGCGGCGCGGCAGCGCGCGGCAAGGCTTGCACGGACCGTCTCGCCTGCCTCGCGCGGCAGCGCGGCGACGAGGAGCAACAGGCGGTAGCCGTTCATGGCGGCGCCGGAGAGCCAGCGCACCCGCTCGCGCGGCGCGGTGTGGAAGAGGCCGGCGAGCTGCGCGCGCTTCGCCACCTCGGCATTGCCCTCGGCGAGTTCCGCGTCGAGCGCCTCGCCCTCCCCTTCCAGCGCCGACGCGGCAATGCGCAGCCGCCGCTCGACCATCTCCTTCAGCAACCGGTGCGGCGAGGCGCCGAGCACGAGATTGAAGGCGATCATCATCGCCATCGGGACGCAGGCCATCTGCCAGGCATAGAGCAGGCCGCGCGTCACGATCTCGCCGGCCGGCACGCGGTCGACCAGCGACAGGATGTAGACGATGACGAGGCCGACGATCGAGCCCTGCTCGCCGAGCTGCGTCGCGGCGCCGAGAAAGACGAACAGGAAAGCCATCGCCGCCATGATGACGAGGCGGATGAGCGCCGATTCCGCCGAGAACTGGATGAGCGGCGCCATCGCGACGACGACGATGCTGGCGAGGACGATGATGCCGATCGCCTGCCCGACGCCCTCCGCCCCGTTCGGGCGGGCGAGGAAGATGATGAGATAGCAGCCGATGGCCGATTCCGGGATCCGGTAGAGCATCGCGACGCCGGCGACGAGCGCGACGAGCAGCGCGACCCGCCAGGTCAGCGCGAGCCGGCCCGGCAGCGGCATCAGGTCGGCGATCACCTGCCGCCCGATGGGACCCCAGCCGATCGGCGGCGCGGCGGCCTCAGCAGCTCTGGCCATGATGCACCGTCACGGTCGCGGAGGCGCCGACACGCATCAGCGCGTCCGGCGGATCGATGAGGCGGATGCGGACCGGGAAGCGCTGCGCGATGCGCACCCAGTCGAGGCTCTTCGGCACGATCGGCAACGCGATCGGCAGGTTGACGACCTGTTCGGAGGCGACGCCCCAGCTGATGCCCTCGACGCGGCCGCGGATCGGCAGCGTCCGGTCGGCCAGCGCATAGAGGGTAGCGCAGTCGCCCGTCGTAATTGAAGGGAGCTCTGTCTCGACGAAGGAGGCCGAGGCGAACCAGGCGCCGCTGTCGACCAGCGTGAACACCGACTGCCCGGTCAGGATGTAATCGCCGGGCGAGACGGTGAGCCCCACCACCTTGCCGGTGAAGGGCGCGCGGATCTCGGTGTCGGCCAGCGCGCGCTCGGCGATGGCGAGCGCCGCCTCGCGCGCGGCAACCAGCGCCGCCGCCGCCGCGGGATTACCGACCAGCCGCTCGGCCGCCTCCTGCTGCAGCTTCGCCTGGCGGAGGCTGACCTCCGCGTCGCGCCGCGCCGTGGCGGCATCGTCCACCTGCTGGGCACTGACATAGCCCTTCGGCCGCAATTGCTGCAGCCGCGCCAGCGTCTGCGTCGCGAGGTCGAGATTCTGCTCGGCGCGGGTCACCTGTTCCGAGGCGATGACGGCATTGGTGCGCTCCGCCGCCTCGGTGCGCTGCTGGTCGGCGAGGCCGGCCTCGGCGATGGCGAGATCGGCGCGCGCCTGTTCCACCGCCAGCCGGTAGGGCTCGGCTTCCAGCGAGAAGAGGAGATCGCCCTTCCTGACCGAACCATTCTCGGCGACGTCGATGGTCGCGATGCGGCCCGGCACCGCCGAGGCGATCCGCGCGACATTGGCGGTCAGGATCGCATCCTGCGACAGCGGATTGCGATCGGCGCGCTCCAGATAATCGCGGCCGAGAATGAGCGCCGCGACGATCACGGCGAGCGAGACGGCGATGCCGATGATGCGCTTGGCGAGGCTTCGGCCCTTTCCCTGCACCCGCTATCTCCCGAAGCCGAGCAGCGAGACCAGGAAGCCGATCGCGGCGGCGATCGCGACATAGACCGGAAGGCGCACCGGGAGCATGTCGTCCAGCCCGAGCGGGATGAACACCAGCCGGACGAGCACGGCGCCGAGGATGCCGGCCAGCGCGCAGGCGAGCCAGGACGGGAAATAGGCCCCGAACAGCGCCAGCGATGGCGCGCCTGCCGAGACATCGCAGCCCGACAGCACGAGGCTCATCACAGCCGGCGGGCCGAGCCTCAGGACGGGAGGGCCGAACCTGCGCAGTAGCGGCGCGCCGGAAGGCGGGGCTTTCGGATGAAGGCTGGCATCTGCGGCGTCGCGCATCGGCGGGGGTCCGGTGTGTGGCCGCTGGACCCGATGGGCGGTCGGCCGGGCGCCTCAGCTTCCGCCCGGAGCGCACTGGACCAATCCGCTACGCCCCTACCGCCTCAGGCCAACAACGAATCCTGAGCTTGGCCGTTCTAGCATGCGTTCCGCAGGCATGGGTAGCAAAGAGGCGGCGATCTCGCCGGGCAACCGGCACTTATCGGGAATCGCACTATGTGCGGGCCGCCTTATTCGTACATTCGCCGGCCGTTGCAGCTTTGTCCCGCCGGTTATTCGAGACTTGTTTCAATTTGCTCCCAAATCTCATCGACCTGCGTTGCTCCGATAGTGTGAGGACTGCCCGCAGAAGAGCGATGCCGATCTGCGGCAATGCATGCGATCAACGGTCAATCCTCGGCTGCACGCCGCCGCCCGTCCCTTCTCCCGCTGGGAAAAGCGGAAGACACCGGCACCGCCTACCCCTCCACCAACGGCCTCCGCGCATCCCAAATCGTCAACAGGGCTTCCAAAACGGCACTTAAGTTGATAACGATTCATTTTGGTTGGTGACGCCACCGGCCAAACGGATTCTTGGGAGGAATCATGATGTGGAGCAAGAAGCCCGTGATCGGGCGGACCCTGCTTGCCCTCGGCGCTGGCATCGCCCTTTCGGCGGCGCTCGTTCCAGGTGCCAGGGCTGAGGAAGTGAGCGGCGATCTCGTGCTGCTCAACTGGGCATCGGGCTCGGAACTCGAGCTCATCAAGGATCTGGAGGCGGGCTTCACCGCCAAATATCCGAAGGTCACCTTCAAGAATGCCGACCTCACCGTCCAGGGCGACCAGCGCGGCGCGATCCGCACGGCGCTGCTCGGCGGCGAGAAGGCGGATCTGCTCGTCAACACCTGGCCGGCCTTCCGCAAGGAACTGGCCGATGCCGGCATGCTGCGCGCGCTCGACGCCCAGTGGGACGCGGGCAAGTGGGGCGAGAATATCGGCGACGGCTGGCGCCAGCTCGGCCAGCTCGACGGCGTCACCTATGGCGTCACATACACCTTCGGCGACCGCAGCGCGCTCTTCTATCGCCCCGACACGCTGAAGAAGGCCGGCATCGAGGCGCCCGCCACCAGCTGGGACGATTTCAAGGCCGGCTTCGCCAAGCTGAACGGCGCCGGCGTGGTGCCGATCGCGGTTCCGGCCAAGGTCTGGGCCCATACCGAGTGGTTCGAGACGCTGCTCCTGCGCACCGCCGGCACCGAGACGGCGGCGAAGCTCGCCCGCCACGAGATCCCGTGGACCGATCCGGTCGTGAAGACGGCGCTCAAGAAATATGCCGAGCTGCTGCAGGCCAATTGCTGCGGCGAGGCGACGCTGATGCTCGCCACCGACTGGGACAACGCCGCCGAGCGCGTCCTGAAGAGCGGCACGGCCGGCTACGAGCTGATCGGCATGTGGGTCAACACCGTCGCCAAGACGGATTACGGCCTGACCGAAGGCACCGACTACTCGATCTTCCAGTTCCCGGCCCTCGGCATGGGCCATGACGACACGACCAGCGTCGATTCCAAGGAATTCGTCTCGCTCTCGTCCGGCGGCAACCCGGCTGCGGCCGACGCCTTCCTCGGCTGGCTCGGCACCGCCGAGGCGGCCAACATCGTCGCCAAGCACGGCCTCGCCTCGTCGAGCAACAAGGTCGATCCCTCGCTCTATGGCCCCGTGACCAAGATCGCCGTCGACGCGGTGATGAAGTCGCAGCCGCAATTCGTGCTCGGCGACCTGCTGCCCGGCGATCTCGTCGACGAGTATCGCGTGCAGCTGCAGAAGTTCCTGCAGGATCCGAGCGACGCCAATATCGACGCGGTCACGGCCGCCATCGAGGCGAAGGCGGCGGAAAGCTACTGATGCCGTCTTCCGCCCCGTCCGAGGGAGCCCTGCCCGGTGCCGGGTTCCCGAACGGCCGGAATGGCACGAGCGGCCGGCGTCAGCCGGCCGCCACGGCCAGGAGGCCGATGCCGGAATCGGCTGCCGGCCTCATTCTCATCGCGCCCGTGCTGATCCTGTTCGCGGTGTCGGTCGTCTATCCGCTGTTCGACACGATCCGCCTCTCCTTCTACGACATCAAGGGCCTCGGCACCCCGCGCTATATCGGCATCGGCAACTATCTGAAGCTCTTCGCCGATCCCGCCTTCCGCAAGACGATCTGGACCACCGTCATCTGGACGCTCGCCACCACCTCGATCTCGGTCGGGCTCGGCTGGCTGCTGGCCATGATGTGCTCCTTCGCGCCGAAGGCGACGCTGCCCTTCCGCGTCATGATCTTCGCGGCCTTCGGCATCTCGGAGGCGGTGAGCGCCTTCATGTGGCTCGGCATCCTGCGCCCCGACCAGAGCGGCCTCCTCAACGCCCTGCTCGGCGCCATCGGCCTCGGCCAGTTCCAGCATGCCTGGCTCGGCGATCCCAACACCGCGCTCTGGGGCCTCATCGTCGCGGCGTCCTGGGCGCAGGTCGGCCTGCCGCTGATGCTCTGCTTCGCCTCGGTGCAGTCGATCCCGAAGAATGTCCTCGAGGCGGCGGCTATGGACGGCGCCGGACCGCGCGCCATGATGCGCTACATCATGATGCCGCTCTCCATGCCCGGCGTGCGCGTCGCGGTGTTCATCAACCTGCTCGGGAGCCTCCGCGCCTTCGACATCATCTATGTCCTGACTGGCGGCGGCCCCGTCCGCTCGACCGAGACGGTCGGCTTCTTCATGTACCGGGAGTCGATGACGCAGTTCAAACTCGGCTATGGCGCCGCGGCGACCGTCATCCTGCTCGTCGCCGTCTTCGTCATCTCGGCCCCGGCCATCATCCAGCGCACGGCAGGTGCGAAATGAGCGGCCGCGCGCGATTCCTCGTCACGGCGATCGTCGGCATCGTCGCGATCATCTGGATGATCCCGGTGATCGGCATCATCGTCCTTTCCATCCGCCCGCCTTCCGAGGTCGTGCTCGGCTGGTGGCGGCTCGACCAGGTGACGCTGACGCTCGACGCCTGGCGCAATGTCTGGTCGAAATATCCGCTGCTGCAGTCGCTGATCACGACGATCAAGCTCGCCGGCCTCGCGACGCTCGCCTCGATGCTGCTGACCCCGGCCGCGGCCTATGCGTTCCACTTCCTCAAGTTCCCGTTCCGCCGCACGCTGCTGATCATCATCATCAACGCCTTCGTGCTGCCGCAGCAGGTCGTCGTGATCCCGCTGTTCCAGCTCTGGCGGCAGACGGGCCTCCTCGACAACATCCTCGCGGTGCTGATCCCCTATGTCGGGCTCTCCTTCGCCTGGTCGATCTTCCTCGTGAAGAACTTCCTCGAGGATTTCCCGAAGGAACTGATCGAGGCGGCCAAGATAGACGGCGCCGGCCCGATCCAGGTGTTCTTCTTCGTCGTGCTGCCGAATTCGGTGACCTCGATCATCGCGGTCGGCATCCTGCAGTTCCTGTGGTGCTGGAACGCTCTGTTCCTGCCGCTGCTCTTCCTCAGGAGCGACGTTCCGCTGCCGGTGCTGCTCGCCCGCATCGCCGGCACCTACGACCTCAACTGGGATTTGCGTTCGGTGGCCGCGCTCGTCACGACGATCGTGCCGCTCGCCGTCTTCGTCATCTTCCAGCGCCATTTCGCAGCCGGGGCGCAGACGCGCTCGGGCACCAAAGAGTGACTGCCGAAAGGTCCATCATGTCCGAATTGAAGCCGAAGCCGCTCCGCTACCGCCAGATCCATCTCGACTTCCACACCTCGGAACATATCCCGGGGATCGGTTCCGCCTTCGACGCCGAGGATTTCGCCAACACGCTGAAGGCGGCGCATGTCGATTCGGTCACGATCTTCGCCAAGTGCCATCACGGCTGGTCCTATTACCCGACCAATGTCGGCAAGCCGCATCCGCACCTCGCCAAGCCCGACCTGATGGGCGCGATGATCGAGGCCTGCGCCGCGGTCGATATCGAGACGCCGGTCTATATCTCGGTGCAGTGGGACGAGAATTCCGTCCGCGAGCATCCCGAATGGCGCGCGATGAGCGCGACCAACCGCTTCCAGCATGCGCTGCCCGGCGATCCGTCGAGCCTCAAGCAGTTGTCGCCGGCCTGGCACACGCTCTGCCTCAACCACCAGGGCGTGAAGGACTATATCCTCGACCAGGCCCGCGAGGTCGCCTCGCGCTATGGCAGCAAGGTGCCGGGCCTCTTCTTCGACATCGTGCTGACGCCGGACTGCGTGTGCTCGGCCTGCACGGCGCGCATGCTCGCCGAGGGCCTCGACCCGGAGAACCCGGCGGACCGCCTGAAAAACGACGAGGCGGTCAACGAGGAGTTCCGCCGCTATGTCTCGGATGCGCTCTTCGCCGAATATCCGGCGCTCCGCGTCTTCTACAATTGCGGCCACATCCACAAGCAGGGCCGCCAGCGCTTCCGGACCTACACCCATCTGGAGCTGGAAAGCCTGCCGACCGGCGGCTGGGGCTACGACCATTTCCCGTCCAGCGCCCGCTATGCCGCGACGCTCGGCATGGATTTCCTCGGCCAGACCGGCAAGTTCCATACGTCATGGGGCGAGTTTGGCGGCTTCAAGCATCCCGAGGCGCTGATCTACGAGGTCGGCCAGATGGCGGCGCTCGGCGCCAAATGCCTGGTCGGCGACCAGCTTCATCCGAACGGCGCGATCAATCACGACACCTATGCCACGATCGCGCCGGCCTATGAGCGGCTGGAGCGCCTGGAGCCCTATCTCAAGGGCGCCAAGCAGGTGTCGGAGATCGCGATCCTCGCCGCCGAGTTCTTCCATCCCGTCGGGGCGCGCAACAACCCGAGCGACGACGGCGCGGCGCAGATGCTGCAGGAACTGAAGCTGCCCTTCGACGTGCTCGACGGAACGGCGCCCTTCGACGGCTATCGCCTGCTGATCCTGCCCGATGCGATCACCGTCGACGCCGCGCTGGCGAAGCGTCTCGAGGCCTTCGTCGCAAAGGGCGGCAAGCTGCTGCTCTCGGGGACGTCCGGGCTCACGGAGACGGGCTTCGCGCTCGACATGGGCCTCGAGAAGTCGAGTGGACCGGTTGCGTTCAACCCGTCCTATCTCGTCGCCGATCCGGCGGCGCTCGATGCCAGCCTGCCGAAGGCGCCCTTCGTCATGTATGCCGCCGGACAGACCATCAAGCCGGGCGCCGCGACCGTACTCGCCTCGATCGTGCCGTCCTATTTCAACCGCAGCTACAAGCATTACTGCTCGCACCAGCACACGCCGGACGATCCGGCGGCTGATACGCTCGGCGCGGGCGTCACCGAGCACAACGGCATCGGCTACATCGCCTTCCCGATCTTCTCGATGTACCACGAGTACGGGCAGCCGCTTTACAAGTATGTCGTGCGCGGACTGATCCGCCGCCTGATGCCCGACCCGGTGTTGGCGACCGATCTTCCCTCGGCAGGCCGCGCCACACTGGCCCGCCAGGAGGCGGAGAAGCGGCATGTGCTGCATCTCCTCTATGGCGCGCCGCAGGTGCGCGGCAAGGCGGTGCCCACCGATACCGGAACGCGCGTGCTCGAGATGATCGAGGACATTCCGGCGATCGGCCCCGTCACCGCCAGCATCAAGCTCGCCGGCACGCCCAGCCGCGTCTATGACGCGCTCACCGGCGAGGATGTCACCTGGAAGGCGGAGGATGGCGGCCGCATCGCCGTCACGCTGCCGCGCCTGCACATCCACAGCGCGGTCGTCATCGAGGGCGTCTGACGCTCCATCGAAGGTCCCTGCGGCGGGGCGGGACGGCCTGTTCCGCCGCATGGAAAGCTTAGGCTGCTTCAGCTAGGAAGGGCAGCATCCCTGTCGTTCCAGGGAAAGGAGCCGCCGCCCGATCATGACAGACGAGGAGTTTCCGGCCGCCGGACGGCGCAAGGCCGCCACCATCGCCGATGTCGCGGAGGTGGCCGGCGTCGCCATCGGCACGGTGTCGCGCTTCCTGAACGGGCGCGAGATCCGCCGCAGCAACCGGCTGCAGATCGAGGCGGCGATCGAGAAGCTCTCCTACCGTCGCAATGCGGTCGCCGCGGCGATGAAGACCGACCGCACGCATATGATCGGCGTGCTGATCCCGACCTTCGACGAGTTCCATGCCCAGATGGTGGAGCGGCTGTCGTCGCAGCTCCGCTCCACGGGGCGCGCGCTCGTCATGTATTTCCACGGCCACGAGCCGCAGCTCTTCGCCGACGCGCTCGACTTCTTCACGCAGCAGCGCGTCGACGGCCTGATCATGGACAGCGTGCAGGGCATGCGGCAGCGCGTCGAGGCCGTGATCGCCGAGGGCATCCCCGTGGTGCTCTACAACAACGACATCGCCGGCGTCGTCGCGGACCGCGTCGCGGTCGAGAACGCCGCCGTCAGCCAGCGCGTCGTCAGCCATCTGCTCGACCTCGGCCATGAACGCGTCGCGATGATCAGCGGCGATCTCGTCGATTCCTCGGCGCGCCAGCGGCTGGACGGCTATGAAGCGGCGCTGCGCGAGCGCGGCCTCGCCGTCGACCCCGCCTATATCATCTGCGGCCATTGGCGAGCAGAAGGCGGCTATGAGGCGGCGCGCCAGCTGATGCAGCTGCCGAAGCCACCGACCGCGATCTTCGCCGCCAATTACGGCATGGCGATCGGCGTCCTCATGTGGATGAAGAACAACGGCCTGCACCTGCCGACCGACCTGTCGTTGATCAGCTTCGACGACGTGCCGCTGTTCCGCCTGCACGAGCCCGGCATCACGGCGATCGCGCAGCCTATCAACGGCATCGCCGATTCGATCGCCAACCTGCTCGTGGCGCGGCTCGGGCCGGGCGAGCCGCGGCCGATCCGCTCGATCACGCTCGGCTGCGACATCATCCTGCGCGGTTCGACGGGCCGGCCGCCGCGCTGATCGATCAGACCAGGCGGCGCGTCTCGCCGGCGGCAAGGCTCACGGGCATCCGCGTCTCGCCATAGCGAAGCTCGATAGCGATCTCGCGCGCGGCATGGAGGACGATCCCGGTCGGGGTGCCGTCCGTCCAGTCGAGATCGACTGTGAGGCCGCCGCGGGCACCGACGCCCTTCACGGAGCCGGCCGGCCAGGCCGGCGGCAGCGCCGGCAGCAGCAGGAGCTCGCCGGGCTTCGACTGCACCAGCATTTCGAGGATGCCGGCAGCGCCGCCGAAATTGCCGTCGATCTGGAACGGCGGATGCGCATCGAAGAGGTTCGGATAGCTGCGCTCGGGATGGAGCAGCAGCGCCAGCACGTCATGGGCATGCGCGCCATCGCGCAGCCGCGCCCAGAGATTGATGCGCCAGCCGATGCCCCAGCCGGTCGCGTCGTCGCCGCGGATCTCCAGCGAGCGCCGCGCCGCCGCGGCGAGTTCCGGCGTCGTGTCGGGGTCGATCTGCCAGGAGGGATAGACGGCATAGAGATGCGAGACATGGCGGTGATGGATCTCGGGAACGTCGAGGTCCCAGTCCTCCAGCCATTCCTGCAGCTGGCCGGCGGCGCCGATGCGGTCGGCCGGGAGCCGCGGCAGCAGCGCCTCCAGTTCCGCCGCGAAATCCGCGTCGCGGCCGAGCCGGCGCGCGGTCGCGGCGGTGCGCGAGAAGAGGTCGCGCGCGATCTGGCTGTCCATGGCCGGGCCGGCGCAGATGCTGGCGCCGTTCGGATGGACGTTTTCGGGCGAGACGGACGGGTTGGTGACGAGGAGATCGGTGCCCGGCAGCGGCACGAGAATGGCGCGGAGGAACTCGGCCGCGCCCTTCATCAGCGGATAGATGCGGGCGAACACCGCGTCGTCGCCGCGATAATCGGCATGATCATGCAGCTGGACGCACAGCCAGGCGCCGCCCATCGGCCAGAGGCCCCATTGGGCGCCGTCGATCGGCCCGGTGGCGCGCCACAGATCCGTGTTGTGATGCATCACCCAGCCCGGCGCGTCGTAATGCGCGCGCGCCATGACGGCGCCGGTCTCGGTGAGATCCTCGACCATGGCGATCAGCGGCTCGAAGCAGGCGCCGATGCCGGCGGGGTCCGGCAGCCAGTAGTTCATCTGCAGGTTGATATTGGCGGTATATTTGCTGTCCCAGGGCGGCTGGACTTCCTCGTTCCAGAGGCCCTGCAGATTGGCCGGCTGCGTCCCCGGACGCGACGACGAGATCATGAGATAGCGGCCATACTGGACATAGAGCGCGGCCAGCGCCGGATCGCCGCCGGCCGCGAAGCCGGCGATGCGCTCGTCGGTCGGCAGTTCCGCCGCCGCGCTCGTCCCGAGATCGATCGAAAAGCCGCCGAAGAGCCGCCGATGCTCGGCGACATGGCGGGCCTTGAGGTCGGCCCAGCCATTCGGGGAGATTTCCATCAGCCGGGCATCGACCCTCGCCATCGCGTCGGCATCGGTCCGGTCGAAGCGCACGAAGCTGGTCGCGGCATTGATGGCGACCAGCGCCTCGCTCGCGCCTTCGACGCGGATGCCGTCCGGCGAGGCGATCACGCTGCCGTCCTGCGACAGCACCCGCGCCTTGACTACGAAGCGCAGCACGCCCGCGATGCCATGCGCGTCGGGTCCTTTGCCGGCAAAGCCGATCCAGTCGGCGCCTGACGGCAACATCGCGCCCTGTTGCGGGCTTTCGAGCGTCAGGTGGAAGGCGAGCGCGCCGGGCCGGTCGGTGGCAAGCCGCATCAGGATGAGGTCGTCGGCCGGCGAGGCGATCAGCTCGCGGGCATAGGTCACGCCGCCGGCACGGTAGATGGTCGTCGCCGCCGCATCGCCGAGCGACAATCCGCGGCGATAATCCTCGGCGCCGTCGTGCTCGAAGGCGATGAAGACGTCGCCGATCGGCTGGTAGGACATCTGCTTGATCGGCTTCGCCATCAAGGAGCGATTGGCGAGCGCCTCCGCCTCCTCGTGCCGCCCGGCGAAGATCAGGCTGCGGACCTCTTCCAGATGCGGCAGCGCATCGGGATTGGTCGGCTGATAGGGGCCGCCCGCCCAGAACGTGCTCTCGTTCAGCTGCAGCCGCTCGCGCTCGACGCCGCCGAACACCATGGCGCCCAAGCGCCCGTTGCCGACCGGCAGCGCCTCGGTCCAGGCCACGGCCGGCTGACGATACCTAAGATCCCATGCAGCCATCGGCCAACCCCTTCTCGAACGATCCGGCGGACCATGCGGAACGGCCGGGCTGGCGTCAACCAAATTGATATCGATATCAACTGGTGGCGTCGCGTCCTGTTCCCATCGATCTGGCGTCGTCGGGAGCCGATGGTTCTGACGGTGACGGACGACACAGGCCCTGCAGAAAGCGGCCGGCGCCGAACCGGACGATCTGAACTGTGATCACGCGACCCGAACCATCGCCTTGATCAGGCTGCTGCGGTCCCGCACCCACTCGGCCATCACGCCCGGCAGATCCTCCATCGTCGTGCGATGGGTGATCAGCTTGCGGTGGTCGATGCTGCCGTCTTCGAGCGCGGCGACGACGGTCGCGAAATCCTCCGATGTCGCGTTGCGGCTTGCGAAGAGCGTCGCCTCGCGCTTGTGGAATTCGGCATCGTTGAAGGTGATGTCGTCGGGCACGACGCCGACCATGACATAGCTGCCGCCATGCGCCAGATAGCCGAAGCTCGCCTGCATGGCGCGCGGATTTCCCGTCGCGTCGAAGACCGCGTCGAAGCCGTCGCCGCCCGCCGCAGAGGCTACCAGCGCCGCCGGATCGCCGGCGACATGGGTGTTCGCGAAGCCGAAGCGCTCCGCGACCATCGCCAGCCGCTCGGCGCTCGCATCGACGAGATGCAGCTCCGCGCCGCGCCGCCGGGCGAAGAGCGCCGCGCCGAGGCCGATCGGACCGGCGCCGACCACCAGCACGCGGTCGCTCGGTCCAAGGCCGGAGCGGCGCACCGCATGGGCGCCGATCGCCAGGAACTCGACCGTTGCCGCCGCCTCCTCGTCGAGATCGCCGGCCGCGATCAGGTTGATCGCCGGCACGTTGATGCGCTCGCAGAGCCCGCCGTCGCGGTGAACGCCGAGCACGCCGATGCGCATGCAGCAATTGGGCTTGCCGCGCAGGCAGGCGTGGCAGGTGCCGCAGGCGACATAGGGATTGATGATGACGCGCGTGCCGGCCTTCCAGCCCTCGCCATCGGCGGCGACGATGCCGGACAGTTCGTGGCCGATGACGCGGGGATAGGCAAGGAAAGGATGCTTGCCCTCGTAGATGTGATAGTCGGTGCCGCAGATGCCGACCCGCGCGATATCCACCGCGACCCAGCCCGGCGCCGGCGCTTCGGGAGCCGCCCGCTCGGCAAGGCTGATCGAGCCCGGCTTCTCCACCACGATGGCACGCATCGACGTCGCTCCTTCTTGCCCGAATCCAGCCTTCGACTCCCGAGGAGGGGCCGGCATTCCCACTGCGATGACAGCGACAAAGCATGCAAATTTGATATCGTTGTCAACTAGGGATCGCAGGCTTCGAGAACGCCGGCCGGACGCGTTCCGGCCCTAGGCGATGCCCGCGCGATCCCTTATGTCTGTCGGCGGGAAGAACAATCGACGCGGCCCGGCCGCGACAGGGAGAGAACGACGATGGCGGTTGAGACAGCAACCTGGATCGGCACCGGCGGCAGTGATCTGGTGACGCGCCCGGGTCATCGCGACTGGCTGAAGGGCCAGGCCGGCGATCTGATCGCCTTCTTCCAGAAATCCGCGCTCAACCCGGCCGGCGGCTTCTTCGCGCTCGACGATGCCGGCCAGCCGCTGCCCGCGCCCGGCCCCGGTGGCACGGTTCGCTATCTGCACGAGACGACGCGCATGGTGCACTGCTTCGCCATCGCCCATCTCATCGGCCTGCCGGGCGCCGACCGCATGGTCGACCATGGCATGGCCTTCCTGCGCAGCCATCACGAGGACAAGAAGGAGGGCGGCTGGTTCTGGGGCGTCAACGACGAGGGCCCGACCAACGCCACCAAGCAGGCCTATGGCCATGCCTTCGTGCTTTTGGCCGGCTCGTCGGCCAAGGTGGTCGGCCATCCCGGCGCCGACAGCCTGATCGCCGACGCGACCGAGGTGCTGCTCGGCCGCTTCTGGGACGACGCCGCCGGCGCGACGACCGAGGAATACACCGCCGACTGGAAGCCGCTCGGCCCCTATCGCGGCCAGAATTCCAACATGCATCTGACCGAGGCGCTGATGGCCGCCTTCGAGGCGACGGGCCAGCAGCGTTATCTCGACATGGCCGGCCGCATCGCCAGCCTGATCATCGGCAGGCACGCACGCGCCGAGGGCTGGCGCGTCGCCGAGCATTTCCGCGCCGACTGGAGCGTCGACCGCGACTATGAGGGCGATCCGATGTTCCGCCCGGCGGGAACGACGCCCGGCCATGCGCTCGAATGGAGCCGGCTGCTCGTCCAGCTCTGGGAGCTCGGCGGCCGCCGTGAGGAATGGCTGATCGAGGCGGCGCGCGGGCTCTTCCTGCGCACCTGCGAGATCGGCTGGGACCCTTCGCGCGGCGGCTTCTACTACACGCTCGACTGGAACGACCGGCCGGCCCGCTCCGACCGCTACTGGTGGCCCTGCGCCGAGGGCATCGGCGCCGCCGCCGTCCTGCGCCAGACCGGCGGCGACGCCCGGTTCGAGGAGTGGTATCGCCGCATCTGGGACTTCACGGCGCGCCACCTCATCGACCCGCAGCATGGCGGCTGGTATCCCGAGATCGACGACGAGCTGAAGCCGGTGTCGCGGGTCTTCACCGGCCGGCCGGACCTCTATCACTCGCTGCAGGCCTGCCTCATCCCGCTGCTGCCGGCCAGCGGCAGCATCACGCGCGGCCTCGCCGCCGAAGCCGGCCAGCTCTGAGCCGACGTTGACGGCGGCCGTCCGGCGCGGAGCCGGGCGGCTCGGCCATGAGCACGACCGGCATCGGGACGTCCGGCATGAGCGAAGCTTCATCCCTCAGTATCGACACCTCCATCCGCAGGCATCGGATCGGCGGCTCGCCGCCGCTCCTGCCGGTCGCGTTCGGCGGCTCGCTCTATACGCCGGCCTCGGCGAGCGGCACGCAGGAGGAAGATTTCGCCGGCGCCATCACCGCGGCCTATGACGCGGGCATCCGCCATTTCGACACGGCGGCCGGCTATGCCGGCGGGCGCTCCGAAGAGATCTATGGGGACTTCATCGCGAGCCGGCGCGGCGAGATCTTCCTCGCCTCCAAGGCCAATCCCGCCGATCCCGGCGGGGAGGCCATGGCGGCGGCGGTCGAGGACAGCCTCAGGCGGCTGAAGACCGACCATATCGACCTCTACTACATCCACTGGCCGCGCGGCGGCGCCGACATGCGGCCGCGCATGGAGGCGCTGGAGGCGGCGCGGCGCGCGGGCAAGATCGGCGCGGTCGGCGTCAGCAACTTCTCGGTCGCCGAGATGCGGCAGGTGCAGGAGGTCGGCCGGATCGACGCGCACCAGCTCGGCTATAATCTCCTCTGGCGCCATGCCGAGCGGGAGGTCATCCCCTTCTGCACCGAGAACGGCATCGCGGTCGTCGCCTATTCGACGCTCGCGCATGGCATCCTCACCGGCAAGTTCGGGCCAACGCCCGATCTATCGGATGACGACCAGCGCCATCGCGTGCTGCCGTTCCGCGCCGATATCTGGCCGCATGTCCATGCAGGCGTCGAGGAGTTGAAGGGCGTCGCTCGCGAGGCCGGGCGACCGCTGGCGCATCTTGCGATCCGCTGGAGCCTCGCCCGGCCTGGCATCGACGCGGTCGTCGTCGGCGCCCGCAGCCGCGCGCAATGCGAGGCCAATCTCGCGGCGCTCGGCGGCGCGCTCGGTCAAGGGACTTTCGAGCGCATGACCGCGATCAGCGACGGCATCACCGCGCATGTGCCGGACGAGGGGAATCTCTTCGACTATCACCCCTGACCGGCCTCGGGAGGAGCCCCCGGTCGCCGCAAATTGAGGACGGGAGGACCGCCATGGCCGAGGCCATCACGCTTTTCGACGGATCGACGCTGAAGGGCTGGCGGGCCGCGCCGCGCCTGCCGACGCCGGTGCGCGCCGACGATCCACCGCTAGCCACCGACACCGACGCCTATCGGAAGGCGCTCGGCCATCTCGGGCGCTGGACGATCGAGGACGGCGCGATCTGCGGACGGCAGGACCCGCCTGGCAGCGGCCTCGGCGCCTATCTCGTCAGCGAGGCCGCGTTCGGCGATTTCGAACTCGAGCTCGAGGCGCGGCCGGACTGGCCGGCCGATACCGGCATCATGCTGCGCGCCACCGCGGACGGCACGACCGGCTATCAGGTTCTCGTCGACCATCGGAAATCCGGCAATATCGGCGGCTTCTACGGCAACGGCATCGGCCGCTTCCACGCCATCAATTTCAATGTCGATGTCGAACGCGACGTGGCCGGCAAGCCACTGCGCCTCCGGATCGAGGACCCGGCGACGACGATCGAGCCGATCCACGACTGGAAGCCGGCGCTGCTCGCCCGCAAGGCGACGGGCGAAGACTTCCTGAAGGCGTGGAAGTGGGACGACTGGAATGCCTTCCGCATCCGCATGACCGGGGCGCTGCCGACGATTACGGTCTGGATCAACGGGCTTCTCGTCGCCGAGCTCGACACCGCCACCATGGCCTATCCGGATTTCGACGGCGCCGCGGTGCTGCGGAGGCTCGGCAATGCCGGGCATATCGCGTTCGAGGTCCACGACAACGATCCCCGCATGGGCGCCGAGCGCTGGGCGCCCGAGGCGGCCTGCCGCTGGCGCAATATCCGCGTCACGCCGCTCTGAGCCGCGAAAGGTCTCCCGTGCCCTACAAGATTGCGTTCCAGCTCTATTCCTCGCGCAACTTTCCCCCGCTCGAGCGCCAGCTCGAAGGCCTCGCCGCCATCGGCTACGATGCCGTCGAGCCATGGCTTCCGGCCTATGAGGCCAGCGCCACGGAGTTCCGCCGCAAGATCGATGCGGCCGGTCTCGCGTGCTATGGCTTCCACCTGCCCTTCAAGGGCCTCGTCGCCGATCCTCAGCGCTTCATCGACATCGCGTGGACGATCGGCGCCACGCTGCTGATCCCGCCTTATCTGGAGCCGCAGGACCGGCCGACGACCGCCGAGGGATGGCAGGCGATCGGCCGCGAGCTCGGCCGCGTCCGCGCCATCGTCGAGGCCGAGGGCCTCCGCCTCGCCTGGCACAATCACGATTTCGAATACCGCCCGCTCCCCGACGGCTCGCTGCCGATCGACCATCTCCTTTCGGCCGGCGGCGACGGGCTCGGCTATGAGATCGACTTCGCCTGGGTCATCCGCGGCGGCGGCGATCCCCTGACGGAGCTCAAGCGCTGGAAGGACCGGCTCTACGCCATCCAGGTCAAGGATACCGCGCCGCCCGGCACGACGACCGAGGGCGGCTGGACGCCGATGGGCGAAGGCATCGTCGACTGGGCGGCGCTGTGGCCGCTCTTCGCCGAGACGCCGGCCGATCATCTCGTGGTCGAGCATGACGAGCCGGCCGACTGGAGGGTACTCGCGCAGCGCTCCTACGACCATCTCATCCGGCTCGGCGCGCGCGGCTGAGGCCGGCGCGCCTTCTCTTCACCCCAGCAAGGAGCCGCATCGTGGCGATCGAAGCTCGATCACTCTTTACCCGCAAGGGCCGCAGCCTGCTGCCCGGCCAGCGCGCCGAACTCGTCACCTTCGACCTCGCCAGTGGCGCGCCGACGGTGATCCTCGAAGCCGACGATGTCATCGAGGCGCCCAACTGGACGCCGGACGGCAAGTGGCTGATCTTCAACGCGGGCGGCGAGATCTGGCGGATCGACGCCGAAGGCGGTTCCCTGCCCGAGAAGATCGAGACCGGGACGATCCGCGATCTGAACAACGACCATGTGCTCTCGCCCGACGGCGGGACGATCTATCTCAGCAACAATGACGGCCATCTCTATGCCGTGCCGCTCACCGGCGGCGAGCCGCGCCGCGTCTCCAACGACCATGCGAGCCCGCATCACTACTATCTGCACGGTATCTCGCCGGACGGGCTGACGCTCGCCTATGTCGCGGTCGAGGGGCCGGCCGGCGCCAAGCGGATCAACATGTTCACGATCCCCGCCGCCGGCGGGCCGGACACGCGGCTCAGCGATGTCGACTATCCGAATGACGGCCCGGAATATTCGCCGGACGGCGCCTGGATCTATTTCAATGCCGAGCGGGCAGCCACCATCCCGGGCCATGCGCAGTGCTTCCGCATGCGCCCCGACGGAGCCGGCATCGAGCAGCTGACCTTCGACGAGCGCGTCAACTGGTTCCCGCATGTCTCGCCCGACGGCAAGGCGGTCGTCTATATCAGCTATCCGCCCGGCACGACGGGGCATCCGGCCAACAAGGATGTCACCCTGCGCCTGATGAACCCGGATGGCAGCGGCCAGCGCGATCTGGTCACCTTCTTCGGCGGCCAGGGCACGATCAATGTCAACAGCTGGGCGCCGGACAGCCGCCGCTTCGCCTATGTCGCCTATCCGACCGGCTGAGCCCGGCATTTTTCTGATCGAAGGAGACCAGCATGCGCTTCGCCGTCCTCGGAACCGGGCAGGTGGGCAGCGCGCTCGCCGGCAAGCTATCGGCGCTCGGCCATGACGTCGTGCTTGGCAGCCGCGATCCGGCCAGCGAGCGGGCGCAGGCCGTCGCAGCGAAGGCCGGGGCGCGCGTCGCGTCCTATGCCGATGCCGCCGCGCATGGCGAGTGGCTGGTGAATGCGCTTCCCGGGGAGGAAGCCATCGGCATCCTTTCCGCCTGCGCGGTCGATGGCAAGATCATGGTCGATATCGCGAACTACAACAGCGCCGTCGATCAGCCGATCCTCGTGCCGATCGGCGAGGCGATCCAGGCGGCGTTCCCGAAGCTGCGGCTCGTCAAGGCTCTGAACAGCGTCAGCGCGCATCTGATGGTCGATCCCGCCGCGCTCGGCCGGCCGCACAGCGTCTTCGTCGCCAGCAACGATGTCTCGGCCAAGGCCGAGGTGGTGGCACTTCTCGAGAGCTTCGGCTGGCAGGACATCATCGATCTCGGGCCGCTCACCGAGGCGCGGGCGATGGAACAGCTGATACCGCTCTGGATGGCGCTGGAACGGCGCTTCGGGCATCCCGGCTTCAACCTCGCGGTCATGCGCCAGGACGATCCGGCGGACGGGGCCTGAGCCTCCGGCCGCCGGACCGGCGCGCCGCCCCCGACGGCGCGCTAGACCTTTTCGACCTTGGGGATCGTCCAGGATCCGTTGATGATCGAGGGCGTGTTCTCGTCGGGCCAGTAGAGCCGCAGCATCAGATGGAACTTGCCCTTCGGCGCCGGCAGCCAGTTGGCTTCCTTGGCGGCGCCGGGGCTGTCGTTCTGGATGTAGATCGTGAGCGAACCGTCCGCGTCATAGACCGGATTGGTGCGGATGCTCATTGAGTAGCGGTTGATCGGGTTGGCGACGAAGAACATCGCCTCGTCATACATCGTCAGCGACCAGAAGCCCCGGACCGGGGGCAGTTCCCCCTTCGGGAAGCGCATGACGTACCGGTGTTCACCGTCGTAGCTCTCGATCGCATTCGGCTTCAGCGAGGTCGGATAGATCGCGTCCTGCGGACGATTGGCACCGAGGCCGATCGCGGTGATCAAGGCACGCTGGATGTAGTTGGTGCCGTAGATGCCGGTCTTGGTGGTGAAGGACCAGCCGTTCTGGCGCGTCATGTCGCCGTCGGAATCGACGAAATGCAACATGATCTTGT
>Ga0209933_1001239_pt1 | contig 26624 bp, 25 predicted proteins | sample ThiBiot_300_biof_FD_183944 | JGI IMG/M metagenome (GOLD analysis project Ga0209933, IMG submission 183944) | Wastewater bioreactor microbial communities from Cape Town, South Africa - Thiocy_cont_300_biof (SPAdes) | ecosystem: Engineered > Bioremediation > Thiocyanate > Unclassified | place...
GAGCAACGTAAGGGGAAAAACCACATCGAAACTACCCGGAATCTTCGATAAAAAGATGCCCAGTACAATCAGCAGGGCTGTACCGCCAAAATAGAATGTCCGGCGATGGGCAGTTGTGTTTGCCCCTGTTGCCCAGTAGATGAGTGGCAGATGGAGCGGCATCAGATACAATAGCGTTGGATTCCAGCCCGTAACGCCATCGTCTCGTATGAGCCATAGCAGCAGCAGAAACCAGCCCAGAAAACCCGATACCGTAAACAGCAACCGATCGAGCCAGCGATCAACCTTACCGGCTACAACATATCGACGGATCGTAAAGACAGCGATCAAAACCCCCAGAACCGTAAAAACAACGTCGGGGTCGAGGAAAATAGGAACCTGCTTACGGAAAACGTTCTGGGCTGCAAAGAGGGTTTGATCGCCCTGCACAAACGGTACAATCTGTCCATTGGCAAGTTTTATCGTGGATTTGGCTAACTGATCATGGACTTGATCGGGCAGGTACATGGCCCGCCAGCCGTCGGTCTGTTCATTTGCCGGCCAGCCAATTGCCAGATTCATCCCGAGTTGGTACCAGGGCTTCGCGTTCAAATAGTCATTCATCCAGTCCCGATACGATTTACCGGTCATGCGTGAACGTGATGGGATAGAAAGGCTATCGCCACAGGCTTCAACAATCATATCGCGAGGGCGAGTCGCGCAGTTGTCGTAATAAAATTTGTAACGATACTCCCGGTTTTCGGGCAAATAATTCGTTTCCAGGGCGGAAAATAACTTCTGACGCTGCGTGAGTGAGAGCGCCAACTGTTGTTCACGTATACTGCGGTTTGTCTGCTGGTAATAGTACATTACCTGATACAAATTGTGAACCGACAGAAAATACGGCAACGTACCCCGTAAAAATTTCAGAATAAAATAATCAGCTCTATAATCGAACCCTCCATAACTATAGTCCCGATCGAGGCCAAGCGCCGGGTCAATAATCCGGATTTCGGTATGGCCAAACGACGACGAAATGTCGTCATCGCCCGGCCCATAGGTTATCAGGCTTACCCGTGAGGAAGGTGTTAACTGCTGGGCAAGCGAAGACGAATGGAGATTGACGATAAGGAATAGAACCACTAGTAGGCTCACAAACCGCGTTGCGCTTCGATTTCCGGGCTGTTGCTCATCGCCCACCACCCAATTATTCATCGTCTTCATTGTCCTCAAATTCGCTCGAACGCTCTTTTCGTCTTTTTTCTCCCTTCTTCCCCTCTCCTCCCTGAATGCAAATAACAATCTCACCTTTTACCGTTTTTTGGGCAAAATACGCAATAAGTTCAGACAATGTGCCACGTCGGTTTTCCTCGAACAATTTTGTGAGTTCGCGCGAAACACTAGCGGGTCGATCCGGGCCTAATACGTCAGCAAACTGCTGAAGCGTTTTAAGCAGTCGATGGGGCGACTCATAGAATACCATTGTACGCTCTTCCTCGACTAATTCCATCAGACGCGTCTGGCGGCCTTTTTTGTGGGGCAAAAATCCTTCAAATGTAAAGCGGTCATTGGGCAAACCCGAGTTAACCAGGGCAGGGACAAAGGCTGTGGGACCTGGCAGACATTCAACCGGAATATCGTTTTTAATACACTCCCGAACCAATAAAAAGCCGGGGTCAGAAATACCGGGTGTACCCGCATCCGAAACCAGAGCGAGTGTTTTTCCATCTTTCAATTGATTGATCAAACGCTGAACCGTCTGGTGTTCATTAAAAATATGGTAACTATGAAGCGGTTTACTGATAGCCAGGTGTTTGAGCAACACACCGGATGTTCGCGTATCTTCGGCCAGAATCGCATCGACACTCTGGAGAATCTTTATAGCCCGAAGGGTAATATCGTCTAGATTACCGATAGGAGTAGGCACAAGGTACAGTTTCATACAAAGCGAAATAGAGCCGCCGAAGCAGTGCTTACGAATAAAGCGCGAATTTCAGACGCTTTATTCACTCTTTTACGCTTTCGCCTTTAAAATTTCATCAATTGCGGCAGCCAGTTTATGATCTTTCTCCGTCACTTTATCACCGGCGTCATGGGTAGATAGCTTAATAGACACTTGATTATATACATTTGACCACCAGGGATGATGGTCCATTTTTTCGGCTATTAGTGCCACACGGGTCATGAAGGCGAATGCTTCATTGAAGGTAGCAAACTGAAAATCACGGGTAAGCTGGTTATTTTGTTCCTGCCACATATAGTAAGGGATTTGTGTTTCCTGTTCTAACCACATCGGCATGTATTGTGTTGCAGTTCCCTAACCTATCTCAACCGTATTTTCCATCCCGCCCCCTTGCTGAAAAATTTGGCACGCTAATTGAAAGAAACAGGTTATGAATAATCGTACTCTAATCAGTGCCGGTATCAGCCTAGCCGTGCTCACCTTCTCTGTTGCGTGCTGGACATTGGTAATCATGCTATTATTGTAAGCAAACAACTCTGACAAGTATCTACTCGCTTTTGAAGGGACAGATGATCAGCTAGTGAGCGCTTAACGCTCTACCCTTCATCCTACTTAATACAATGTATTTACCAGTCTGACTTCTGACCAACCTAAATTACCCAGAAGGCTTATCTCACAATTGCCTGGTAACCAAGACAAAGGTAGGTAATTACCGATGAATTAGGCTACTGTATAAGGTTAGCATGCGCTTACACTTGGTAGTATTTTGATCAGAATAAATCATTCCAGCCAAAATTGCCTACCGATTGCGCTGATCAATAATACTGGACGAGTAAATGCATTAACAGATAAAAATACACTATAATATGACTAACTTAGATTTTTTATTGAATCCATCATGAATAAAAACTTGTATTTATCCTTAATGACTAGTGTATTGGTCGTGTGTATGTTCATTAGCTTCCGGGTTAGTCAGACGAATCAAAGCGAGCGGACATCCAACATTCAGCCAAACTTGATGCAAAGTGACAGACAGCAATTTTCCAAAAGAAACAAAATTTTTCTGGACAGTCTTAATGAAGTTCATCCAGACTTTTTAAAAAGAGCTGGGATGTAAGTAAGTTAACAAAACAAAGGCGCTCCTTTTACAAGTTGTAAAAGGAGCGCCTTTGTTTTGTTAAAGCCATAGTGCGAAGGATTGGTGTAAACTAGATAGACTAAAGTTTGTAATCCTTGCTATAAAAGATTTAAGTAAAGATTACTGTGCAACTTTGCTTAAATGAGCAATCTCAATGCTCATCATCGAGTATTTTTAGTCCGAACTATTGCCGGTCAATCATGTTGCCCTATGTTTTGGGTTTGTAGCATTACCGATAAGCCCATCCCCCGTTTGAGGTAGACTTTTCGATATTACTCTATTGTAGATGCAAACAATCGTTGTGTTCATTAAAAGTATAGCATACCGGACTGGTTTATCTACTAGTCCAGTCGGCAGAATTATAGAATTAGCCCCTGCCGAAAAATGAAATCGCAATCATTTGCAAAGTCAAATTATTTAATGGCAGATTGAGGTCGGTCCGGCCTACTTCAGAAATCTAAATTTTACTTGATATTTCGAGATAACCCAATACCGATAAGGGTGCAAACAATCGAGAGGCCAAAGACCACAAAAGCATACGGGTTATTTAAATAATAAAGCAAGTACTGGCACAGGCCAAAGCTAATGATCGCAGCAAACAGAAACGCCAAAGAAAGACCGCGGGAAAGATTGAACTTCATAGTGAGGAGGTGCTGCCTATTTGATCAAATAGTAATAGTGATTACAGGCCTTACAGTGATACGCTTTAAGAGGTAAAAAGCCAAAGTTCTTTTTCAACCACCTAGGTCGATTCACGCGATCTTGATATTTGTCGCCACAAACTGGGCACCGATTTCTAAAAGTCAATTTACGCCAAAACAATAATAAAAAAGGGGCAACTATCCCCATAGCAGCAAGCAGGAGAGATCGAATAGCCATTTTAAGTAAGTACAGGTTGTGAGCTGAAATATACTTAAAGTATACCGAGCAAGGCAATTAAAAACTATGAGTTGATTAATCGGCAAACAGCCTTTAACCCTACTAATAGCATAGAACTGTTTCTTGTCTTCCTCCTGCCGCTACACCTCCCTATATGCTTATCTACTTATCTGAATGCGTGCTGATTAAGCAGCTAATCGATAGATTCGACGAATCTGTAGTGTTTCATCGAGCCGTTCCCAATGCCAAATCGCTTTCCTGAAGCGTATACGACGGGATGGAACGGGTTGGCTTTGGTATAAATCATCATTCCACCGCTTAGTATAGCAGGTGGTTCGAAGCAAATGAGTTTTACGACGGTGGTTATATTTAATGAGTGCAAATGAACAGATTCGGTAGAGCCAGCCCCCATAACCGGTCCAAAGTGTACCTGTCGAACTAACGGGCCTTGTGAAGCAGTATCTTGCTGACGTATGAAAGAAGTGCATGGCAAACATTCAATTTAACAAACAACCAATAATTCAATTTTTTCTAATATTATCACAATACATAAAGGGTAAATGTTCACTTATGACTATTTATTAAGTAAATGGTCAATATTTCAGACCAAAAAAAGCAAAATCAGTCGCTGTTTTATCGAAATACCACTTTACTAATTCAACGAACTAAAGCACCAAAGTAACATAACCCGTTTCAGCTTAATCCGTGAACTTGATGGAATCCCATTTTGAACAAGCGAAGAACCAATCAGCGAAATCAACTTGATTTGGGAAGGTTTTACCATTCAGGCCTAATTTCCTGCTTAAATCCTATCCCTTAGAAAAGACGGGTTTCATCTAGTGATCAGTTTTTAATATAGTGGTACTACCAAGCTTTAGGGGTTCTACCCAGCGACAAGTCAAGGGGATAAGGGAGCAAAAGAGGCAAAAAAAAGCCCGAAACGGGTTGTTTCGGGCACCTGGCAATAAGAACTAGTAACTATGCAGAGAGGAAGGGATTCGAACCCTCGATACGGTTGCCCGCATACACACTTTCCAGGCGTGCTCCTTCAACCACTCGGACACCTCTCTAAAGAAAGTCGTCAGTCGATAGTAGCCAGTCGTCAGTACACTACTTAACGACTCCTGACTAATGACTGACGACGAAAAATGCAGAGAGCGAGGGATTCGAACCCCCGGTACCCTTGCGAGTACTTCTGATTTCGAATCAGACCCGTTCGACCACTCCGGCAGCTCTCTATTGTTGATTAGGGTGGCCCCATATTTCGGAGTGCAAAGGTGCATGTTTTTTACTAATAACGCAAGATCTTGCTGTAAAAAAACCTCCCATTTTATGGTCTATGCGCTCATTTCACCGCTAATTGGCTGTGCCAGTAATGTTTGTAATCGTAGTAGATCATTCTGTCCAGCCCCTGGTTCGCGACCCAGCAAAACCATCAATTTGGTTATAGCGGCTTCAGTTGTAATATCAGCCCCACTCACTACTCCAATCTGTAATAAGTGTTTACTGGTTTGGTATTGTCCCTGGGTAACACGCCCCCCCTCACATTGCGATACATTGAATATCAACACTCCACGATCAACTGCTGCTTTAAGAGCATTCAAAAACCAGGTGTCGGTAGGTGCATTGCCAGCCCCAAAGGTTTCCAGAACAATACCCCGTAGGCTGGGGATATTTGTAATCGATTCTACAACGGCCTGCGTAATACCCGGAAAAAGTTTCAGGATAGTTACATTCGGATTAAGTACGCTATGTATTTTTAACGTCTCATTGGGTAGGTAAGAACGAATAAAAGGGCGATTATAGTCAATACTTACGCCCGCATTGGCCAAATTTGGGTAATTCTCGGATGTAAATGCATTGAATTGAACACTCTCCCGCTTCGTAGAGCGGTTACCCCGCAATAGCAGCGAATTGAAATAGACACACACTTCGGGAACAATTGGCCGATTGGCTTCGGTAGCCGCTGCTATTTCAAGGGCTGTAATAAAATTCTCCCGCGCATCACTCCGGGCCACACCAATTGGCAATTGCGCTCCTGTCAGAATAACTGGCTTAGCCAGACCTTCCAGCATAAAACTCAGTGCCGATGCCGTAAACGACATGGTATCCGTACCATGCAAGATGACAAAGCTGTCGTATTGGGTATAGTTATCCTGAATGATTTGCGCCAGTTCAATCCAAACTGCGGGTTTCATATTGGATGAGTCGATAATCTCATGCAACGTAAGCAGACTGATGGCAAAGTTGAGCCGGTTTAGTTCGGGGAGTCGATCCAGCACCCGCTCAAAATCGAACGGAATGAGCTGCCCGGCCTGCGGTTCATAGACCATTCCAAACGTACCGCCTGTATATATGACCAGTACCGATATTCGTGAATTAGTTGTCGCTGTTGGGTTAACCTGAATGATTCGATAAGCCATTAAAAGGAATGTAAAACGTATAATAAATTCTATGCGTGCTTGTTAATTGTGTTTACCCTGGCAGCAAATTCGCATAGAGGGCAGGCAGCAATCCCAGTGCATTTGTGGTCGTATGTCGAGCAACATCATCAATGCTGACTTGCTTAAGATCGGCAACACGCTGCGCAATCAGCCGAATGTAGGCCGGTTCGTTACGCTTTCCCCGATACGGAACGGGTGCCAAATAGGGCGCATCCGTTTCCAGAACCAGATGTTCTAACCCTATGTGCGGCAACACTTTATCGAGTCCTCCATTTTTGAAGGTTGCCACTCCTCCGATGCCTAGCTTAAACCCAAGTTCAATGGCGCGTTTGGCCTCGTCAAGCGTTCCTACAAAACAATGGAAAATACCCGTCAACCCAGGCAAAGCCAGTTTTTCGATCAGGTCAGCCGCTTCGGCAAATGCGTTCCGATCATGTCCTGATCGGGTGTGCATCGAAACGGGTAATTGTTGAGCAGCAGCCCAGCGCAGTTGCGTTTCAAACGCCATGAACTGCTGATCGACGAACGACATATCCCAATAGAAATCAAGTCCAATCTCCCCGACGGCCATAAACGGATGCCGGTTAAGTTGATCTTCTACGGTCGATAGTTCGGCGTCTACTGTTTCGTTGACATAAGCCGGATGTAAGCCCATCATGGGCAGACAACGATCTGGGTACTGATCGGCAAGGGACATCATATCCGCTATCGTTTCGCTGGCGCAGTTCGGCATCCAGATCTGGCTAACCTGTTGTGATTCAGCCTGCTGGAGCATCGACTCCTGATCGTCGGCAAATTGTGTGTCGTATATGTGTGCGTGTGTATCAATGAGCATCATAGCCTAGCGGTATAACTGGTATGGCGCGTGAACCGGAATTAAACCAACAGGTTTACGTCTTTCACGGTTCACTTAATATTTCCGTCCTTTCCAATCAATTTTAGTCGGAAGCCAATAATAAATGACGGCTAATGGCCCCATAACGAGTTGGTACATTTCAAAAAGCAACGCGTAACGACCCAACTTGGTTTGCCGGAGTCGGCTTAACCCAATAGAAAGTACGATTGACTGAATCAACAAACGAATACCATACAAGGCAACCGCTACTAAGGGAGATACAATGCCTATTACCACAAGCAATGGCAACGCAAGATATTGGCAATGAAGTGCAAATACGATCCAAACAGGCAACTCCATTGCCCCATGCATCCAGCGTTTCCGCTGCTGCAACCAGGCAAACCATGAATCAACAGGCTTTGTATGAGCCAGTACCTGTTCACTCAATACATTCTGAAATTCGAAGCCACGCTGTACAATTGCCCGGAATAAGGCGTAATCCTCAGTGATTGAGAAGGGCAGTGACGCATACCCGCCAACGGCTTCATATGCCCGACGACTCACCAACATATTATTTCCCATGGCCGTGACTGGAATTCCGAACCCCGCCAGCAAATGAGCCAGCGTCAGATTATATAACCAGTCGAGACTCTGGACTTTATGAAAGTCAGTTGGTCCATCTGGCAATGTAACGCCTGTAACAATGCCCGTTTGCCCGACCATATACGGGATCATAGCCCGTAACCAACTCTTGGGCACCTGCGTATCAGCATCCGTAAAAAACAGGTACTGACCTCTTGCATAGTTTGCTAGTTGCGCCAGGACATTCGCCTTACCCCGTAACCCAGCGTTTGATTCGGTAATCGATAGAAGTTTAAATGCGGGGCGCTCCTGAATGAATTCGACCACAAGTTCTGCGGTACGGTCTGTCGATAGATCATTCCCAATCAGTACTTCGACCTCACCTTCTGGTTTGTCCAGTTCATCAATGGCTTTCAGGCACGTAAGTATCGTTGATTCTTCATTGCGTGCTGCAATCAGAATACTCACTAATGGATTGGTGAAATGTAGCTGGTTAGTATCCAGCATAAACAGGTTGGGGAACAGCCCGGAATGTAAAACCTCGTTCGGTAAAATGAGCCAGAACCTGGGGCAACACATAACGCATGGTTGGCCAGGCTTTCAGGCTATCGTGAAAAACGACAATCGAGCCGGGTTTTGTGTACTGAATTGTTTTTCGGAGGCATATATCCGCAGGCAGTTTACGGTCAAAATCGCCCGTTAGCACGTCCCACATCACAATCGAATAATGCTCCATGACTTCAGCAGCCTGCGTCTTTTTAATACGACCATAAGGGGGTCGGAATAAGGACGTTTCAACACCTAGCTCAGTCTGACATCTCTGAATATTCTCCAGATAGGCCGCATCGTCGGTTCGCCAGCCATTGAGGTGGTTAAATGTATGATTGCCAACCATGTGGCCCGCTTCCAGCACTTTGTAGAGTACATCGCGATGTTTACGTACATTATCACCAATGCAAAAAAACGTAGCCTGAGCCGAAAATTTATCCAGTTGCTCCAGCACAAATTCGGTTACATCAGGGATCGGCCCATCGTCGAATGTCAGGTAAATTGTAGGGTCTGTTTCATCGCCAATCCGCCACCAGCACTCAGGGTAGACTGTACGGAGCAGGAAATTTGATTTATGCAGAAAAAGCATAAAATATAGCTATCAAACTGGTTATAAAGCGATTACCGATATACTTCAATCACTTAACTGAACAACTTACTAAAGATATAACCCCTGGCTATCGAAATACATTGCAAGTATATACCATTACGTTAAGATTTTTGTTTTGTTGCACCCATCATTCTAATTCTTGACCAGTAAAGAGCCGTCCGGTTGATTCGTGCAAGCGCATGCCAGAAACCATCTCATTACTCTGCTTCTTTCCGAATCAATGCCTGATATCCCTGATGGATCAAGGTTTTCCGATCGCCGAAGTGCTTCAGTAATAAATCGATGGCTCGCTGGCAACGGCTGTGTTCAGGCTTATCTGGCTCCCATAAATAATCGTCAAATAGCATTAGTCCTCCAACTTTGAGTAGCTCCCAGCTATATATCCCATCAGCTAATACGTTGATCGCATCGTGGGCTCCGTCGATGTAAATGATGTCGAAGCTCGCAGGTAGTAGTTGAGTTAGGGCAATTTCTGAGCGTTCCTGGATGAGTGTCACCTGCGAAGCTCTGCCTGTTCGTTGAATATTGTGCATGAACCGGGGGCGGGGTGGATTAACTGGCCAGGGCATTGGATCAACACAAACAAGCTGAGCACCAGGATGGGTCAATACATTTTCCAGAAACCATACGGCCGAGCGCCCTTCAAAGCTACCAATTTCAAGTATGTGCAGATTGGGTTGACCGCGATACGGTACAAACCAAGTTTCCCAGTTACTGTAGTTATAACTAGTCCAATCGGAGGTATAGCTAAACTCGCCTACGCGCCTGAGCTGTCGTTCAAATTGTTTCTCGCGAACAGCACGCAAGTACTTAAGGGTTAAATCACTTGCCCGGGTGACTTTATTCAGACAGGTTACAAGGGTACGGTGCATCACAAATTGAGGCAAGTTAATTGAGTGTTACCAAGCGAAAAAATTGTACTAAATTCAGTATATAGCCCTACCATTATGAGTAGGTCATGGACGCTCCTATCATTTAAGCCTGCGACCTTTCCAGGTATAGCCAGTTGATTGTGCCGCCAACCCAAAAAACAAAACATAAAAAGGATAAATCAATTGCGTAAACGGTATGGCCACCACCATTTTTCGCTTTTGTAGAAAAACGAGAACTTGCAGCAAAAATACGAACTCAGGGATTACCTTTAATCCAACCATAAGTAGCGTAACCGCACCACTCCAGTAATTACCCAACCAGCCTGCTATACCGATTACTGGAGCCGCATTACTCAGAAAAATAAATACGGCCAGAGCCGAAGGCCAATAGCTTTGGTACGCTCGCCATTTGCTCGCCCATCGCCTGCGCTGATTATAAAATCCCCGGATTGTACGATGCGATTTAGTCCGGACAATTGCTTCAGCGCTTTTTAAAAATTGTACGCCATCGGGAAATTGAACCGCTATTTTATGCATCAGAAATTCGTCGTCGCCCGATGCCAGGTGGTCAACTCCCACAAAGCCACCTACTTCTGTAAACGCGTCCTTTTCATAGCACAAATTTGCTCCGTTGCACATAGTTGGAAACTTTATTGCCATTGTACACGCTCCTGTTCCAATCAAACTTGCAAATTCAACGGTTTGTACTGCATCAAACACAGAACGTTCAGATGTAAACGTTACCGGACCGGAAATGAGTCGGGCGCCTGTCTTACCGTAGAAATCAGCGATAGCAGCCAGCCAGTTTTTAGCAACCCGACAATCCCCGTCGGTCGTAACAATTAGTTTACCTTCAGCTAGGGAAATACTTTGTGCTATAGCCCGTTTTTTGGGCGAAGCTGTTCGTTCATCCTTTAGCAACAATAATCGTAAGGGGTACGTAGCCGTTTTTGTATAGGACTGAACAATAGCCGCTGTATTGTCGGTCGATGCGTCGTCAGCAATAATTACTTCAAATTGTCGGTAAGATTGCTGATTTAAATCGGTTAATAACTGAAAAATGGAATCAGCTTCGTTACGCACCGGCACGATTACAGAAATCATTGGCCCATCGGACCTATACATAGTATCATCCCTGATAGGCATACGTAGCCATACGACCCAGAGTGTTACTGTAAAGAGGGCATACAAGCCGCTACATATCAATAAAAAGGCTGTCATTTACAAATTGCTAGTTGGCTATTTTATGTCATATTCGTTTTATGGCCAACGTATTCTTAGTTTCCAGACCCAAATTAAACCAACGAGAACAGGTATCAGTATATTGGAAAACCAGAGTAGTAGTGTGGCTGTAAGGAGTACGGCAGTCGGAAGCCCGAATGGAGCAAATACCCATAAGGAAGCCGCTTCCCGAACGCCAAGATCGCTCAGCAAATTGAACGCTGGCGTTATGGTTTTTACTAGAAAGACCAGCCCAATGCCCGATGCCGAAATAGCAACGGGCAATTGAATGCCTACAGCCCGCATAGCCAGGTAAAATTGTACCGAGAATAGACCATAGCGCAAGGTTGCAGCCGTAAGTGCCAAGCCAATTTCACGGTCGGAATAAAGTCCAGATACATTCCAGTACTTCGCCCAACGGTCAATCCCTTGTCGGCCCGACAGCCAGCGAACCAGCCTTTGCCGTACTAAGCCTAGTAATACACCACTAACGGCCAAACTTAATAACAGGAATAAAAGCCAACGACCAGCCATCGTATTCCGATCCACCACAATACTCAGATGGTAGGCCCAGGCTATTGCACCCGCAACCAAGGCCACGTAGAACTGCATACCACCTGATACGAGCGACGCGCCAATGGCTGCCCCTCGCTCACCCGAACGTAGCGATAGCACCCTTCCGGCTGTATCACCCAGTTGAGCGGGCAGCGCAAAGCCCAACGCTACGCCAGCCAATACTCCCTGAAAAGCTGCCCAGTAGGTCGTGCGCTCGACTCGTTGTAGTAATATATACCATTTTAACGCTTCCAGGCCCCAGTTTACGGGTATCAGCAACACAAGTCCCGCCAGCCACCACGCAGGATGATGAACCGTTTTGAACTGCGTATACACCGTGCGCCAATCAAAGGGCTGTTGGCGCAAAACATAGCCAACATAGGCAACCAGCCCTCCTAAGACGAAGAGTTTAGCAAAAAAGATGATTTTTTTATCGGGTTTCAGCGACAAAACAGAGGAGAACACGTTACTTTGTAAGAGAGCCTACGCCCAATCATGAGTACTACTGCCAATTCTGCTATCCCATCGAAACAAGTCAGCCCAGAATCTTCTCCGTCTGAGAAAATAATATTGGGCGTTGACCCAGGTACCCAGGTAGCCGGATATGGCATTATTTCAGTAGCCGGTGGGAACATGACCATGATTCAGTATGGCGTGGTTCAACTCAGCAAATATAGCACTTACCAACTGAAGCTCCAGAAACTCTACGAAACCATTCTCCGGCTGATCGACGAATACCACCCCGACGAGATGGCAATTGAAGATCCGTTTTTTGGTAAGAATGTTCAGGCCATGCTAAAGCTGGGTCGGGCGCAGGGGGTAGTGATGGCTGCGGCTCTCTCCCGCAACATTCCGATTGTGGAGTACGCCCCCCGACGGATTAAGCAATCGGTAACGGGCAATGGAAATGCTACGAAAGATCAGGTCGCCCATATGGTTGGGCATCTGCTGAACCAGCAACTAGACCCTCAATTTTTCGACGCCACCGATGCACTTGCCATTGCGGTTTGCCATCATTTCCATGCCAATGCTCTACCCCTTGTATCGAATAAGAAAACGAAAAAAGGGGCCTGGGGCGCATTCGTTAGCGAAAACTCGAATCGCGTTCTGTAGGGAATCAATTCATTCACCTACACATTCTGCCTGTTCGTCCCAAAGTCCGCTTCTCATCCATGGAGTTTGTCGATACGGTTGTAATTTCCGAGCATGAATAAGCGGATTTCGACCAGTCTCCTTCATATCCTTGGCTGCCTGATTTTTCTGGCCCTCCCCTATCTGTTTGCCGAAGATGGGTTTGCCAGACTGGCCGATCTGCCTTACGATGCACATGAACGGCGTAACGTACTTTCCTACCTGCTGACCATCGTTTTTTTTTACACGAATTATTTTATCCTGATTCCCCGGTTTTTCTTTCGTAAACAGTATGGTCTATATGGTTTGACGGCATTGGGCTGTTTCTTACTCATTGAAAGCATGCTGGTGATTGTAAACCGACAGGGTACAAGCCCAACACCTACGGGCTACTATACGCCATATCGTGATAATCCACCACCTCGTCCGATGGAAGCCCCATCCCCTTTCCCGTCAATGCGCCCTCCATTGCCTCCACCTGGCTCTCGCCCCTCACAACAAACACCCAGGCGACCTGGCCCCTCAGAATTGAACCAAACGTTTTTTCTAACTATGGCGGGGTTTCTGATGGCAATTGTGATTCGAGTGAATACGCGCTGGCAAGAAACTGAACGAGAAAAAATTCAGACGGAACTCTCCTATCTGAAAGCACAGATTAACCCGCATTTTCTGTTCAATACACTCAACAGCATCTATTCGCTGGCCATTGTCGAGTCACCCCAAACAGCCGATGCCATCGTAAAACTTTCCTCGTTCCTTCGCTATGTGATTCAGGAATCCCAGAAAGAACAGGTTTCGCTGCAAAATGAACTAGCCTATATTGACCAATACATTGCCCTGCAAAAATTACGACTGGGCGATACGGTTCATATTGACTACACCGTGGAGGGAAGAGCGAATGGCAAACAAATCGTACCGCTTTTACTGATCTCGTTCATCGAAAATGCCTTCAAATATGGCGTTAGTCCTGAAGAACATTCGACCATCACCGTTGCGATTACCATTCAGGATTCTGAACTGACCTGCCACGTTTTCAATAAAAAAGTCAGGGTTTTCCAGCCCACAGCTGTTGCCAGTGGCATAGGGTTGTCCAATACAAAGGCTCGTTTGCAGTTGCTCTATCCCGACCGTCACCAGCTCGTTATCCACGACACGTCAACTACCTTTACCGTCGATTTATCCCTGACCTTAGCATGATCCGCGCCATTGCTTTAGACGATGAGCCACCTGCTCTACGGATACTCAGCCACTTTTGCCAGCAGGTCGATTTTATCGATTTATCAAAAACATTTACGCGAACCGATGAAGCACTGCGCCATCTGAACCAGGTTCAAACCGATCTGTTGTTTCTGGATATCAACATGCCATCGATATCCGGTATTGACTTCTACAGAGCGATCAGTCCAACGTCTGCTTCGTCGCAGCTACCGATGGTTATTTTTACAACGGCTTATGCCGAATATGCTGTGGAAGGGTTTACGCTCAACGCTGTCGATTACTTACTCAAACCATTTACGTTTGAGCGTTTTTTACAGGCAGCCAATAAAGCAGCGGACTTTTATCGCTGGCAGCAACGTGACGATTCGTCATTAGATTCCTATGTGTACGTTCGGGCCGACTATACACTTCACAAATTAGCCCTGGCCGATATTCTGTTTATCGAAGGTCTGGACGATTACCTTAAAATCCATCTTGATCCCAATAGTCCTCATGGCCCCCGCCCCATCGTTGCCCGAATGACGATGAAAGCCATGCAGGAACGGCTGGTCAATGCCAACTTCATGCGTGTGCATCGGTCGTACATTGTACCCCTGAACCGGATCGAAGCGGTTCGCAATAAAACCCTATTTATTGCCAGCCGTGAAGTTCCGGTTGGCGCCAGCTATGAAGCCGAATTCTTAAATCGGTTCGGGAAATAAGGTCAGTTCTCGGATTCAATTATTCATTCACCGACACATTCCGTCTATTTACCTACAAGTTAACCTCTCGTGCAACGAAATAAGGGATTTTGGCGATAATAGATTTAGAAACAATAAACATCTAATCTATTTTTCAAAACGTCAAAATTATGTTTGGCTTAGGCACGTCTGAGATCGTTCTGACCCTGTGTGCGATACTCCTTTTTTTCGGGGCAAAAAAACTTCCTGAGCTGGCTCGTGGCTTAGGTCAAGGTATACGGGAATTTAAAGAGGCTACCCGCGACGTCACCAATCCTGGGCATCAAGCATCTCTAGATTAAGGTGTTGCCGAACTAAACTCATTTGCTATTAACCCTTCATATTTCTCACTCAGACTAGTCGTTTAACCATGGAACGTAAAGAATTTTTGAAACGAGGTTTTGGAAGCCTGTTAGGTATAGCCACTGTTGCACCGCTTGTTGGCGGATGTTCTAAAACAGAAGTTGACCCAACAACCACTACCGGAACGACGACCTCAACCGGATCAACAAATGGTAGTTCGAGCAGTAACTGTTCAGTAACGCCATCCGAAACCGAAGGCCCCTTTCCCACCAAAAGCCCGGCCAATTTTGTCCGCAAGGATATTCGTGACGACCGAACCGGCGTAGCCTTTACGGTCAATATTACCATCAAAAATGCCAGCAGTAGTTGTGCGGCTTTATCTGGGGCTTTGGTCGATATCTGGCATTGTGATAAAGATGGGTATTACTCGGAATACGGCGGCTCGGGTATGCAGAGTGTGAACCTTACGACGGTCGATTTCTTACGGGGCCGCCAGACAACCGATGCCAACGGACTGGTTTCGTTTACCTCAATTTTTCCAGGCTGGTATTCAGGTCGGGCACCGCATATTCATGTCCACATTTACAATTCATCGGGTAAGTCGTTGCTGGTGACTCAGATTGCTTTCCCGTACGATATTACAAACACGGTTTATACAACGGCTCAGTCGTATGGCTATACGAAGGGAGCTCAGGATACCAAGAACGAAAACGACAACGTATTTAGCGATGGTTTTACCACTGAACTAGCTACTGTAGCTGGTAGTCTTTCGGGGGGATATACCTTAACCCATACCATTGTGGTAAACGCATAATTCTGTTTTCAGTTTACGAAACAGGGCTTACGGCTAGTTGGTGCGCTGGGAATGTTTATGTTAGCCAACCGTGATCCCTGTACCCTAAACGTCTTTGAAAAATATATGGCCAAGGGTATCATCCGGTTATGTTACCGGAAAATCATTGACGCAGCCTCGCAGAAGCTTTGGGATAAATACGTATTCGACGATACATACCAGGAATTCTTCATGCAGGCTCAATACTATAATCAACAAGGTAAGTACAGTACTTTTCAGGAGTTGCTGGACAATGTTCCCAATGCCGACCGATTGCATCACCTGATAAGCTCAGCGGCCATTGGCTACATCCGCCAGTTGAATCAACTCATTCCTGATATTGCCAATCAGACCGGGAAATTATGCCTGCCTTTTTCGCAATTCAACTTTGAAATCATTCAGTCGCATGTTCAGAAGAAGCCAGACCATCGGGTAGCCATCTCGTTTTACAGCGACGAACTGACGTGGATAGACACCATTAACACGATGCTCTTGATCGCTTATGGGCAACAGCAGGAAGCTTTGCGTGAAGGCAAAGCGATTGCCACCGATTTGATTAGTCTACAACCGTATCTGAGTATATCGTCATATCAGCCAATAGTCTCCCATCCTGTTTTATGATTCTGGCTTCAGCCATTCTTTACTATGGATACACAAACGCAAGCACAAATCTATTTAGCAGATCAGCGGGGTTGCTCTCAGTTTGGCTTTTTAAGGAGTTACCATAGTTTTAATTTTGGTAGCTACAGCGCTGAAAGTCGAGAACCGTTCGGTGCTTTGCAGGTCCTGAACGATGACGCATTGATGGCCGGGCACAGTGTCTGTATGCAGCTTGACCGAAACACAGACGTAGTAATCCTTCCGTTAGTTGGTGGTCTAGAATACAAAAGTGATGCAGGCAATGGGTTTCTGGAGGCTGGCCAGGTACTGATTCTTTCGCTGGCTGCGAGTATGAACTACGAAATCTGCAATCCATACGAAACCGAAACGATCAACTATCTGGCGATCTGGCTCATCAATCCCTCGTACAGATTCAGATCGGGATCTCAAATCTATTCATTTGATTTTCAAACAACGAATAGCCTGCTTCCCCTTTTCGACATTACAGCCGAAGACTCATTCAACGATACGGCTTTCCGGGCTTATATTGGTCGGTATGGCGGTCGCCAAGAAGGCATTTACCCACTTTATTCCGGTCAGCATGAGGTTACAACAACGGGCGTTTATGTGTTTGTATTACATGGAGCCTTCGAGGTACAAAATCGACTCCTGCATGAACGCGAAGGTCTTGCCCTAATGGATATTCAGCATGGCGAAGTAGCATTTGAAGCCTTATCAAACGACGCTATGCTTCTCTTACTGGAAGTACAACTAACCGAATCAAGCTACAACTGATAGGATATGTAGCACCGAATCACTCCTGATAAACGAAACACCGACATCGTACAGGTAGAAGCGGTGGCCACTCCGTCGTTGATGGCGGGCTTCCAGTTCATTTTATCGGGTGTCCACTCGGGCATGTTTCGAATAACCTGCTGCACATAACTTCCTACTGCCTGAACCTGCTGTTCAGCATAAGGCGATGTACTCACAGCCACCCCCACTCGAACAACCTGCCCAATTTCATTGATCGAGAGCGTAGCCGTTACCCGCCGTATTCGATCCCCATCGACAATTTTCTCCAGGTTTTTGGTCAAATAAGCCTGTAACTCTTTGGGATCGCCCAAAAATTTAGCTGACTGATAAAATGGCTCACAACGTTGTTCAGTCCCATCGGCAGTGTAACATTTGCTTTTCGACAAGCGTCCATATCGATAGTAGTCACGACGTTTGACGGAGCCATCCTCATAAAACGCCATGAATGGCCCGTGCAACGCCCCGTCTTTGTACTCACAACTCACATACACCTTCCCCGAAGGATACATGATCTTTGTGGTCCCGTGATGAATAATTCGACTCAAGCTATCCAGTTGAAAACCATTCGAGAGCATTTTAGGCAATAGGTTATAGGTATCCATCCGAAACAAATCTCCATTTTTCCGGAAGACCTTTACGGTAAAGTACTGATTATGCTTCCCGAAATACACAATTTCCTCGTCATATTCAGGATGGACCCGCCGAATGGTTGAATTAGATGTATACTGCACCGAATCGATCTGCGCCAGCACACATGTCGGTAGAGTCATCAGACCAATCAATAGTATCAAATAGAAGGTATTCATTCTGTTAGTTGCCTCTGCTACCTCCCACAAGCAGCCTTAAGACCGAATTTAATGATTGTAGACAACCCACGGAGACTAATGTTCGTTATTTTTCCATGACTGCTCATTAAAATCCATAGCTTCATGCCCGTTTTTCAGAAAACTATTCACCTCCCTGCCTATTCACGCGGCTTTCATCTGATAACCCGAATTATTGAACGGGAATGTGTCGACCTGCAAACAGTTCGAATGGGCATTCTGCACGTGTTTATTCAGCACACTTCGGCCAGCCTGACGATCAACGAAAATGCGGACCCAACGGTTCGAGGTGATTTCGAGCGGTTCTTTAACCAAACCGTCCCTGAAAATGAACCGTACTATCAACACGATTATGAAGGCTCCGATGATATGCCTGCCCACTTGAAAGCCGCTATGCTTGGACACTCGGTCACGATTCCGGTTACCAACGGACGGCTAAATCTGGGGACCTGGCAAGGCATTTATTTAGGTGAACACCGTAACGATGGAGGCCGCCGAACGCTGGTGCTGACCGTCTGGGGCGAATAAATACTTAGGCTTGTTCTTGTCTGATCGACTCAACAATTTCGATCACTTGAGCAGGGGTATAGCGGGTTAGCATGGCTAAGAAATCAACGTCTACCCTTCCGTTCGACGCCTGATAAGCATTCCGAATCACATCGGCAACGGCTTCTGCTCGTCCTTGTTCCAGACCCCGTTCCAAGCCCTGTTTCATGCCTTTTTCGATCCCCGTTTCGATCCAATAATCCAGTACAGTCATTGCCTTGGTTGCTATAGGGGTGTTGAGAAATAATTGTTCAATCAGTGTATGCTTGCTAATATCTGTAACACTTGCCAGATAAACGAGTGTTGTCCGCAAAAAATTCTCGCCCTCCCGCGTATCCACATACTCTGTCAGCCAGTAAAATAGCCGATCTCCACTGGCTAGTAAAAATCGCTCGTTTTGACGATGCTTCAACAACAAAAGCACAGTTTCCAGAAAGCGACTTTTAAAGGTGGCAATCTGGCTATCGGACAACACGGACAAGTCTACCAAATGATACTGGAACTCTGGAATATATTGCGGCAGGGGCGGTTGAACTTCAGCAAAGGAATCAATCATTGGTTGGTATTGCCAGCGAGCAGTTCCATGATAGATCACAATCGGTATTCGTATCATAGGCGGCCGCTTTTGCTTCCGGTCATCTTCCCAACCGTTCAGCAGGTAGCGCAATAACTGCCAATGCGGGTATTTTTCGCGGTAGCTCTTATGCTCCAGAAGCAGCGCAATTTGAACCGTTGTCTGCCCCTGATATGGGCAGTCAAACAATAAATCGGCAAAGTGCTCCTGTAAAACTTCGTCTACATACGACCCGTTAGCCAATTCAAGAGCAGCCAGGTCCAGCCGTTCAACCAGTTCCGAAGGCAAGACCTGCTCTAATAAGGCGGCTGTAATGTCTTTGCGGGAAAAACTTTCCTTAAAAAATTTATCGTGGATATTATCAATTGGCATAGGCTAGGTTACAAACAGAATCGTCGGTAAGATACGTGATTCTGTCAACCTTTTTACCGTAAAAGTTGCCATACGGCAGCTACGCTGGTAACGGGTAGTTGACAAGCCCGGTTGTAGCAGACGTACACAGCCGTGTTTCCATCGATAGGGCCACGCTGCTCCAGTAAAGGCAAGATACTTTTATCGACAGTGCCGCAAATCACCTTATTGGGGTAAAATTCAGCATCTAGCGCTTCCCGATAGGCTTCGGCATCCGGTCCAACCACAGCAATTTCAGCTGTTGGTCGGGCACGCATGGCAAATTGAGAGGCCCAGTTGGTAAGGTAATCGGCGTTTTGCTGAACCAATGGCTGCACTCTTCCCAGCATCTGATCAGCCCGCTCGGCATAGTCTGGTCGTTCCAGCAGCAGACTTAAGGTGTAAAGGTTTTCGACCATCATCGAATTTGAGGAAGGAATCACATTATCGAACAGCTCCTTGCGCCGGGCAATGAGTTCTTCGCCATTTTTATCGGTAAAGAAAAACATCGGATCAGGCTCCGTTTCGCCAGTACCAGCATCCGAAAAATTCGCCAGTACATACTGCATCAATTGATCGGCTTCCATCAGCCAGCTTTCGGTGAACGTGGCCTGATAAAGAGCCAGCAACCCATCGATAACGGCAGCATAGTCTTCCAGAAAACCTGCCTGCCGGGCACGACCCAGTTTATAGGTATGCCATAGCCGACCGTTTCGGGCATCCCGCATTTTTTTGAGCAGGAAAAACGCCAGCCGGATCGCCAGGGTCAAAAACTCAGGTTCAGCAAAAACCCGGTAAGCCGTCGCCAGCCCCTTCAGCATCAGGCCATTCCACGATGCCAGAATTTTATCGTCCAGGCCGGGCCGTATCCGTTCTTCACGGACTCGCCATAAGCGGGTGTGGGTGGCCGCCAGTCGTAATTCCAGATCGGGCAGCGACCATTCCATTCGCTCCGCAAACGATTCATCAGTTTCGGTGCGGTGAAGAATGTTACGACCGTGCTCCCAGTTGCCGGCATCGGTCAGATTATACAATTCAGCAAACCAGTCATACTCGTCGCTCAATATCTCCTTTAACTCGGGGGTGGTAAAGGTGTAAAATTTACCTTCTATCCCTTCGCTGTCAGCATCCAGAGCCGAATAGAAGCCCCCTTCCGGACTCAACAGTTCACGCTGAGCAAAACTGATGGTCTGATAGACAACATGTTTATAGAGCGGGCTTTTGGTCAGGCTATAGGCTTCCGCATATAAAGCCAGCAGTTGCCCATTGTCGTACAACATCTTTTCGAAGTGCGGAGCAAACCAATCGCCATCCGTCGAATACCGGGCAAATCCACCACCAAGCTGGTCGTATATACCGCCCAGCGCCATTCGGTCGAGGGTTAATCGTACCTGATGCAAAGCGGCATCGTTGCCAGTAGCATCATAATAGCGCAGCAAAAATCGCCAGACACTGGGCATCGGAAACTTGGGCGCCCGACGCATCCCACCTTTCTCATCATCGGCCTTGACAGCTACTTTCCGGTAGAGGATTTCCAGCAACTCAGGAGAGAAAAGCGGATCAGCCTGTTTCAAGCCATATCGCTCGGCATCGGTTAAATTCAGTTCGGTAGCAAAGCCTTCGGCCGATTTGGACAGATCCTCCCGATGGTCCTGAAACGCCTGTCGAATGCTATCCAGCAGATTGACCCAGTTTCGGGTTGGCAGATACGTAACTCCGTAGAAGGGTTTGGCACCGGGCATCAGAAAAACATTGAGTGGCCAGCCCCCCTGTACGCCCATTGCCTGCACGGCATCCATATAAATGGCATCGACATCCGGCCGCTCTTCCCGATCCACTTTAATGCAGACAAAATGCTCGTTCATCACCTGCGCCACCGACTCTTTTTCAAACGACTCGCGCTCCATCACATGGCACCAGTGGCAGGCCGAATACCCAATACTGACCAGAATTGGTTTATCCTCTTCCAGGGCTTTGGTAAGCGCTTCATCACCCCATGCATACCAATCGACCGGATTGTTGGCATGTTGAAGCAAATAAGGGCTGGTTTCGTATTGCAGTTGGTTAGGCATAGTATTGGTGGGTCATTTGCTGCGTAGCAAACGACTAGTTAATGACCATGAATGACAATTTTTTTCGTCTGACTTGTACTGGTGTTCTGAATCCGAAGGAAATACAACCCACCGGGCAAATTGGCTACCTTGAGCACTTCCTTAACACTGTTAACCGCCTGTTTAACGACGGTTTGGCCGTTAGTGTTTACCAACGTCAGTTCTGTTGACGCAGTAGGCAAGCGCTCAAACGAGACGGTCAGATCGGTCTGCGCCGGATTTGGTGACACCGAAAACAAAGGCAGCGCAGGCTCAATCCCCGTGATTGTCCCCAGATCGAAACGACACAAATACACCTCCCGGCCTGTCAGTTCAATGGTTTGGCGCCAGGATTTGTAGCTAACCGTCAGACTCGTTTTAGCCGCATCGGCCGCGTATGGATTCTGAGCCGCTATCAGGATTTGATTCCCTTTAACGACTCCCCGCCAAACAGGCATTTGTTTATCCATCAGATCGCGGGCGGGTGTCTCGATCACCAATTCATACGTTCCCTGAAACATGTCGGCAAAACGCGACAGCCGGTAAAGGCCATGAATAAAATGCTCATAAGCCGCATACGTATCGGTGCGTGTGGAGGCAAAGGTTGGATTTTCCCAGAGCCATAAACCAGCCGCACCGGAAAAAAATGGGAAGATAGCCGTTGCTTCGGCCATGAAGGGCTGGATAAACTGAAAGGGCGTATTGGAGCTATCGTGATACCGCATCCATACCCAGGGCACTACGGGTTTCGTGCTCCAGGCTCGGTTTACTTCCACCTGAAAGAGCAGATACGCCAAATAATCCTGCGCAAATGGATTGGGGTAGTCGTAATAATAATATGCTGAAGGTCCCAGTGCGTCCAGTTGGTCATAATACGGTCCGCCAATGCGGCTAAGCGTCGAATCCTGTACCATGTAGTTGGTCAGACTCAGGTTCGTTTTCCAATCCGTCCAGGAAAATGTGGGCACATTCACATAGGTATTCAAAACGGGCGTATCGGCATAACTGGTGACACTGATACCTGTCAGGTCGGCATGTTGCCGGATATACCGGGCACTCTCGGCATACAGGTTTCGCATCGCCTTTTTGTACGCTGCAATAAAATCAGCATCCGAAAGAGAGCGGTACGTAGCAGGAACGCGGGTATCCGTTTTAAGCCTCAGTATCCGGGCGTCGGTTTCCTGAAATCGCTCGATGTCCAGTGCTAACCGATTAACCGGAAGGATGTACAAACCGGCCGCGTTTTTCTGGCCACCCGACAACCCCGACAGATAAGCATCCCATTTGGCCCGGTAGGCCGTCAGATCATTCCCCCACGGACTTTCAATCGTTTCCCAGGGTTGGTTCAGTCCCGTTGCCACACCATAATAAACCGTAGCCCGTTGGGTAGGCTTCACCAATGAGCCATATTCCGAATCTTTCACTTCGACCAGATGACTAAAGCCGTGACGCAAAGGGCTAGCCTGTGTATCGGTAAATCGGGGGCCACCGTAGATTACAGGAAACGGAAGACTAAAGTCAGGGAATTTACTCCATTCGATCAGATTTGACTGGTTTACGGGGGTAAACGATAACCGGTCGGCACACAGTTGCTGGGCCATTACCCGAACTTGTCCCGTTAGCCAGAATACGATCAGAAAAAATCCAAATGGAAGCCGCATCGCTTGAAATTTGGGCAAAACTACAGAATTTTAAGGGCGCAACGTGTCCCGGTTCATAAACGATACGTCAGCAATTCCCGTTATTAGTCAGAAACAAATCGACAAATCAACTCCATCGAATGAAGCATACAACCCGATTTCTTCTCGTGTTTACAGTTCTTTTAGGCGCTGTAGCAGGTTGCAAAAAAGACGATGGCACCACGCCCGTTGTCACAACAGCTTCACAAACCGATCTGTTGATTGCCAACAACTGGCGAACAGTACGAGTAACCGACACGAATAGCCAGGAAATCAACAAAAGTCGCCTGAATCTGGCGACCCAGATATTATATGACCTGAATATGCAGTTTCGGAACAACGGCACCGTTCGGGCGCTCGATCCCAAGCAATCGAATCTGGTCATCAACAACGGCACCTGGAAACTGGCCACCGATAACAAGTCGCTCGATGTAGTGGTATCGGGTTTCAGTGGGAACTTCCCTATCATCCAGCTTACGAAAAGTAAACTCATCCTTCGCCAGCGGGCTCCCGTCGATGGGAAAGACGCCGACATCAACCTGGAGTTCGACCCGTCCATTTAAAGGAGCGAAAGAGTGAATGAGTGAACGAGCGAAAACCTGCCGGACGGCTTCGCTCTTTCACTCATTCACTCTTTCGCTCTTTCATACTATGAAATTCGAAACTGAACCTGGCTTTTACATCGCGGCAGATGCGTATGGGGAACCGGCCAATCCACCCGTTTTGCTCCTTCACGGCGGTGGACAAACTCGGCACTCCTGGGGCGATACAGCACAATGGCTGGCCGATGCGGGTTTCTATGCCCTTGCCCTCGACGCACGGGGTCACGGTGACAGCGACTGGTCGGCAGAGGGACACTATGGTATTGAGTATCTGGCAGCTGACTTACGGGCTGTAATTGCTCAGCTCGATCAAAAACCGGCTCTCGTCGGAGCGTCTATGGGTGGCATGACTGCCCTGATTGCCGAAGGCGAACGTCCGCCCGGTAGTGCATCCATCTGCAGGGCGATTGTTCTGGTCGATATTGCCCCACGCACGGAGCAGAAAGGTATCGAGCGAATCTTTGCGTTTATGAGTGGTAACCTTGACGGCTTTTCCAGTCTGGACGAAGCAGCCGAAGCCGTGGCGGCTTACCTCCCCCATCGGCCCCGCCCTGCCGATCATAGCCGTTTGGAAAAAAACCTGCGTTTACGCAAAAGCCCGACTGGCGAATGGCGTTACTACTGGCACTGGGACCCGAACATGCTGGCTCTCTGGCGCAAAAACACAAGCCCCGATCAAAAAACGCAGAACGAAGAACGCCTGTACCGGGCTGCTCATGCGCTCACTGTTCCCACGCTCATTGTTAGAGGAGGCATGAGCGATGTAGTGAGCGAAAAAATAATGGCCGAGTTTCTGGATTCTGTACCACACGTTCAGAGTGTCAACGTTGCCGAAGCGGGTCATATGGTTGCAGGCGACTCAAATCATGCCTTTACGAAGGCAGTGGTAAATTTTTTAAAGAGCGAAAGAGTGAATGAGTGAAAGAGCGAATTACCTTCGATAAACTTTCGCTCATTCGCTCTTTCACTCTTTATGTCTAAAAACATCCCCCGTATCCTCACCGCCTGGACGTTTTACGACTGGGCCAATTCAGTACATTCGCTGGTTATTGTATCCAGTATTTTCCCGGTTTATTTCTCAGCCACTGCGCTCAACGAAACAGGCGGCCCGGTGATCAATTTTCTGGGTGTCTCCATCAAAAACTCAGTCCTGTTTTCCTATACCATTTCGGCCGCTTTTCTGTTTACGGCTCTCCTCTCGCCTATCTGCACCGCCGTTGCCGATTACAGCGGGCGAAAAAAAGCATTCATGAAAGTGTTTTGCTATACGGGAGCTATCAGTTGCAGCCTTTTGTATTTTTTTGTTCGGGAAACCACTACGTTTGCCGTTATCTGCTTCTGGCTCAGCCTGATTGGCTGGAGTGGCAGTATCGTATTCTATAACTCCTACCTACCCGATATTGCTACCGAAGACCAATACGATCGGGTCAGTGCCCGTGGTTTTTCGATGGGGTATCTGGGCAGCGTACTGCTGATGGTATTCAACCTGCTGGTCATTCTGAAACGCGAGTGGTTTGGTAATATTTCCGAAGCAATGGCCTCCCGGATCGCCTTCCTGACGGTTGGCTTATGGTGGATCGTCTTTGCTCAGATCCCGTTCAGCCGATTGCCTGACGGCACCCGAAAAGCCGTCGGAAAAACCGGAAATTACCTGCTAAACGGCTTTAAAGAACTACGCCATGTATGGGCCGAACTCCAGGGACTACCGTTAGCCAAACGCTTCCTTGTATCGTTTTTTGTGTATAACATGGCTGTTCAGACCGTCATGTACGTAGCGACGATTTTCGGGAGCGACGAGCTGAAATTGCCCGGTCAAAGCCTGATTATTACCATTCTGCTCATTCAGTTGGTCGCCATTCCAGGCGCTTATGGCTTTTCTCGGCTTTCCGAACGGATCGGAAACACCTACTCCCTTATGACCGCCGTTGTCATCTGGATTGGGATTTGCGCGGCCGCCTATTTCGTTCAGACCGAATCGCAGTTTTTTATTCTGGCGGGTGTTGTTGGACTGGTGATGGGCGGAATTCAGTCACTATCGCGGTCAACCTATTCCAAGCTCATCCCGGCCACCACCGATACCGCTTCGTATTTTAGTTTCTACGACGTGACGGAGAAAACCTCCATTGTATTTGGTACGCTGGTGTATGGACTGATCGAGCAGCTAACGGGAAGTATGCGGAACAGCGTATTGGCACTGCTGGTGCTGTTTGTGGTCGGGTTTATGCTTTTGTGGCGGATTCCATCACAAAAAATTTACCATGCCCGTTTGGAAACAGAAGAAGTTTCGTAAGTTTGCAAGCCCGAAAGGGAGCAAAGGAGGTTAGCTCAGTTGGTTCAGAGCGCTGCTTTGACAGAGCAGAGGTCAGCGGTTCGAGCCCGCTACTTCCTACCAAAGAAGGGCTGATTGCGTGAAAGCGCAGTCAGCCCTTCTTTTTTTTAAGATTACCTACTGATTGTGAGGGCATTATGGATCAAGGTCAAAAGTTGTGGAGGGCATAGGATTTATCTAGGTTTGTGCGGTTAATCAAACCGCGTCGTTTTGGAAAGTTTCTTGCCCATCATTCAGTTTCTGTTGCCCGAGTTCATCCTAGAAAATTTCGAGTTGACTTCTATTGACCGCCAGGATGGCATCTTCCAAGTGCATATCGAGGAGAAAAATGCCGATGAGACTGA
>Ga0209933_1001240_pt1 | contig 26623 bp, 23 predicted proteins | sample ThiBiot_300_biof_FD_183944 | JGI IMG/M metagenome (GOLD analysis project Ga0209933, IMG submission 183944) | Wastewater bioreactor microbial communities from Cape Town, South Africa - Thiocy_cont_300_biof (SPAdes) | ecosystem: Engineered > Bioremediation > Thiocyanate > Unclassified | place...
GGTCATGAGGTCCTTCCGGCAGAGAGAGCGGGAGAACCCAGATCATCCCAAGCGGAGGCAAGCCAATGACACGTCGAATCAAGCCATTGACCACACCAACTCAGCATAACGTGCACTTGGGATATTATGTTTTATGCCGAGCTCGGCATAACACATACTCGCGCGGCGTGATGTCGACCTGCACGTCGCCCCAGTCCTCGGTCGGGATGTCGGCCAATCGGCGCTCCATCAGGGCCTCGCCGGTGGAGACGATCTGGATGACGGCGGCATGGCCGGCCAAAAGGTCACGCTCGATCGCCCCGATCAGCGTCGGCGTCTTCATCGAGGTGATCAGGTGCGAAAAGAAGCGCTGCTTGGCCGACTCGAAGGCCGACCGGGCCGCTGACTTCGCCTGCGCATTGAGCGTGCCGCGCTCGCCGGTGACGTTGGCGGCCTGCAGAGCGGCGTCGAGATTGTTGTGGATGATCTGGAAGGCACCGGCGTAGGCGTCGTAAATGCGGATCTGCTCGGACGTGAGCGTGTGCTCGACCAACTCGTATTCGACGCCTTCGTAGGACAGCGACCGGGCCGCATAGAGGCCGAGCGCCTTGAGATCGCGGGCGAGCACCTCCATGGCGGCAACGCCGCCGGCCTCGATCGCCTGGACGAACTCGGCGCGCGTGGCGAAGGGGAAGTCTTCGCCGCCCCAGAGGCCGAGCCGCTGGGCATAAGCGAGATTGTGCACCGTGGTGGCGCCCGTGGCGGAGACATAGACGACGCGGGCATTGGGCAGTGCATGCTGCAGGCGCAGGCCGGCACGGCCCTGCTGCGACGGCGCCTGGTCGCCGCGCTCGCCCTTGCCGCCGGCGGCATTGGCCATGGCATGGCTCTCGTCGAACACGATCACTCCGTCGAAGTCCGATCCCAGCCAATCGACGATCTGGCGGACCCGCGAAACCCTTTCCTCGCGCGCATCGGTCCGTAGCGTGGCGTAGGTGGCAAAAAGGATGCCCTGCTCCAGACGGATCGGGCTGCCCTGGCGAAAGCGGGCGAGCGGCGTCACCAGCAGCCGCTCCATGCCGAGCGCAGACCAATCGCGCTGGGCATCCTCGATCAGCTTGTCGGACTTCGAGATCCAGACGGCGCGCCGACGGCCCTTCAGCCAGTTGTCCAAAAGGATGCCGGCGACCTGGCGGCCTTTGCCAGCGCCGGTGCCGTCGCCCAGCATCCAGCCGCGCCGGAAGCGCACGGCGTTCTCGGCATCGTCGGGAGCAGCGGAGACAATGTCGAAGGTCTCGTCCACGACCCACGATCCGGCGATATGGCCGGCATGGGCCTCGCCTGCATAGATGACGCTCTCGAGTTGGGCATCTGACAGCAGGCCATCGGTGACAACATTGGCGGGCACGTGCGGCCGATAGGTGGGCTTGGGCGGCGCGACCGAGGCCATCGCCGCGGATTGCACGAGGCGCGTCGGATGCGGCCGCACGCCGGCGATCCGGACCGACTGCAGGTCGTACCCTTCATACAGCGCTTCGGTGAGGCTGCTGCCTTCGGCGGGCTTCCAGTCGACGGTCTCGTAGGTGAGTTCGATGCCCGTTCGTTCGAGCGAACTGCCCGCAACGGCGCGCGGCTTTCGTGCGGGCTTGCAGCTCGGTCCCACCGCGGCCGGATGGACGGCCGTAGGAAGCGCTGCCGTGCCATGAACAGGCAAGCGTGGTGGAACATTCGAAGTCACCCACTGGAACAGCGTGGCGACGTCGGGCGCCATGCCTGGTGATGCCGGGAACGATTTCGGATCGTCGGCGGGCACGCGATCGATGATGGTGAGACGTGTGTCGGCCGATGTGCCGTGACGTGCATAGACACGACCGTCGATCGCAGCGGAGAACACGACCCGGCCGCGTTCCTGGAGACGGACGAAGGCCTCGCGCCATGACGGGTGGTCCGGCGAGAGACTGGCGCCGGTGATCGCGACCAGCCGTCCGCCCTTGGCGACGCGGGCCAGTGCGGAGGCGACATGGCGCAAGGCGGCGTCCGCGAAAGTGCCGTCGACATGCGCCGCAGCCGAGAACGGCGGATTCATCAGCACGACGCTCGGACGCACGGCATCGTCGAGATGGTCGTGGATGTGAGCTGCGTCGTAGCGAGTCGTCGCAGCGCCGGGAAAGAGCCGCCCAAGCAGAGCCGCGCGGGTTTCCGCCAGCTCGTTCAGAGCCAGCCCGCTGCTGGCGAGCTCGGCGAAGATGGCGAGCAAGCCCGTCCCAGCCGAAGGCTCGAGCACGAAATCGACCGGAGTGATCGCCGCCGCGGTGGCGGCTGCGAAGGCGAGTTCGAGCGGCGTCGAGAACTGTTGCAGCGCTTGGCTCTGCTCGGAGCGCCTTGTATGGGTGGGGAGAAGCGCCGCGATCCTGCCGAGCATGGACAGCTCGGTGGCTGGCGACCCAGCGCGCGCCCGCATGGCCGGGCCGAACTTGCGCACGAAGAGCACGGTCGCGGCCTCACAGGCGTCGTACGCCGTCTTCCAGTCCCAGGCGCCGGCTGCGTCGGAGCCGCCGAAGGCGTGCTCCATGGCAGCACGCAGGGCGACCGCATCGATGCGACGACCACACTCGAGGTGAGGGAGAAGAAGGTGTGCTGCCGCGGCAATACCTGCAGCGGAATCGTCAGAAGAGACGGCGAGCGAGTGCAGCGGGGCGGCCGCAGAGGCGGAAACATTCGACATGGAAGAGACCTCCGGAGAGCGGGAACGATCCGAACCAGGAGGCGCTCTCTCTAGAATCCCGCCGGCTCAAGCCCGTCCCGGCCGTCCTCTCCCTCTCCCTTGGGGATCGGCCTTGGTGGATCTCTCAATGGAAAAAGCCCGGCGCAGCGGCCGGGCTTCCCAACGATTGGATGCGAAAACGCGGGGCGGCCGAAGCCACCCCGCGAGTCGTCGCTAGTCGGCGGCGATGGGATGCGGAACCACCCCCTCCGAGGGGGCATCCTGCTCCTCGTCGTCGGCGAGGAAGGCGGGAAGTTCTTCGACGGTGTCGGTCGGCGTGTCCGACACGTCCCCGCTGTCGGCGAGCCGCAGCGGCTCGGGCAGCCAGCCGGTGCTGTCGAGTAGCCGCTCGGCCTCTTTCGCCATCTCAGCCTTCTTGAGATGGTCGATGAGCTGCGCCGCAGGCTCGCCCTTGGCCTCGCGCACCGCTTCGAGAATGCGGGGCTTGGTGACGCGGCCAAGGTAGTTGTCGACCGTGGGCCGCCAGCCGGCCTCGACCATGTCGAGACCGACGGCGCGGGCGAGCCGGTCGGCCTGGGCGATACGGTGCTGGACACCGTGCGCCGAGACGCCCGGCCCGCCGTAGCGGTCGCCCTTCTCGTAGAGGGCGTTGATCCCAAACGAGACGCAATGCGCCAGCAGCGCAACCCGGCGAGTGTCGTCAAGGACAGCGAGCCAGTCCCAGAGGGCTTCGTCGCCCTTGGGCAGCTCGGCCTTCCACGCCTCGTGGCGATCGGCGACTGCCTTGGCGGAGGGACTGTTCTTCAGATCGGCCGCCTGGACGGGGAAGAACACATGCCGCACCGAGGCTTCCAGGCATGCGCCGGGCGCGCTGTGCTGGAAGGTGTCGAGGCAGAGCTTGTGCAGCAGCGCCGTCAGGGCGACCTCCGGGTTGTTCGCCATCGCATCCCGTAGTGCCAGCGTGCGATGTGCGGTCAGCTCGCTGACCAGCCGCTCGGGTAGCGGCTTGACGGCATCGTCTCCGCCGTCGTCGTCATCGTCCGACTCGCCCCCGCCGATGGTGATGACCGTGCGCTGCACATCGGAAGGGGCAGGTCCCGTCCCCCCGGCCTCACGGGTCTCGTCTTCCGCCGGGGCGTCGCCGTCGGCTTGCGTCGATGGCTCGTCCTCTGGCCGGACATAGCCTCGATCGACAGCAAGGTGCCCGTCGGCGTCGATGCTGACGAACGCCCCGGCGCACGCGACCTCGGCCGACTCATAGTGAACCGGACGATTTTCGAATGCCGCAAGCGCCGTCTCGATCTCGGCGAGTCGGGCACCGGCCTCGTCCGGCAGCTCGTCGGCGCCTTCGTATTCGGCTTCGAGCCTGTCGTATTCGGCGGTGAGCGCGTCGAATGTCACCTGCTCGTCTGGAGTGAACTCGAGCGTCACGCCGTCGAGTTGCCGAAGATGGCTCGTATGGCCATAGCGGAAATCGACGGCCACCTCGATCCACTTCCAGCCCTCGCCGGCGATCTTCTGAGCATCCGCCGCAAGCTTCTCGGTCGCCAACCGGTCGAGCAAGGCCAGGTCCTCGAGCCAGCCACCGTTGTCGTCCTCGAACAGATCGCGCAGGACCACACCGCCGGCTGCCTCATAAACCTCAAGACCAACGAACCGCGCGCGACGATCTGAGGCCCTCACGGCGCTCTCGGTGAGCTGGCGCCGGATCAGGTACGGCTCCTTGTTGTAGGATTGCTGGAGCGCCTCCCAGACTTCCTCCTGGCGGGCATGATCGGTGGTGACGGTGAAGGCCATGAGCTGCTCCAGGGTCATGCCATCTTCGGCATAAACATGCAGAAGCTTCTCGGACACCGCTGCCAGGCGCAGCCGCTGCTTCACCACGGAAGGCGCGACGAAGAAGCGGGCGGCGATCTCCTCCTCGCCGGCGCCCTGGTCGCGCAGCGTCTTGAAGGCGCGGAACTGATCCAGCGGATGCAGGGCGACGCGCTGGACGTTCTCCGCCAGCGAATCCTCTTCCGCCGAAACTTCGACACCGGGATCGCGCACGATGCAGGGGACGGGCGCCATCTTCGACAGGCGCTTCTGCTTCACCAGGCGCTCAAGAGCCCGGTAGCGGCGGCCGCCGGCCGGGATCTCGAACATACCGGTCTCGGCGCCTTCGGTGTCGAGGACCGGCCGGACGTTGAGGCTCTGCAGGAGCCCGCGCCGGGCAATGTCCTCGGCCAGGTCCTCGATAGAGACGCCGGCCTTTAGGCGCCGTACGTTGGACTGGCTGAGCACCAGCTTGTTGAAGGGGACGTCGCGCGAGGTGCTGAGGGTGATCTTCTGAACGGCCTTTGCCATGAGGGATACTCCGCGACGGACGGCCAAGAGACTCTCTCTCGACCTCCAATCCGTCATGGAAACGCCGCCGCCCTCTTTCTCTCCCGGCCGAAATCATATGAAAGAGCGATCCCCGAGAAAAATCGCGTTTCGGCTAAGAATCTGCCGCCAATGGAAACGGCAAGGATACCTACCGATTCGCCGCCGTTTATCCGAAATGCTTCTACTCCAAGAGGAAAGCTCTTCACGCCGAACAAGACTACGCGCAGTTATTAGCCCCGGCACAAGCATGAGCATCAAAGGGTAAAGCGGACTTTCCGTGCACGTTGGTGATCATGAAGAATCCGAAATCATATTTCCGTCAGTCGCTGGGGAATAAAACACACGATAGAGGGGAGTAGCGAATGAGCGACAGCAAGTTCCTCACTGCCGAAGAGGTGTCAGAGCGCTATCGTGGTGAAGTCACAGTGGGCACATTGAGGAATTGGCGTGCGATGAGGGTCGGCCCTGCATTTGTTAAAATTGGCAAAGCCGTCTTGTATCCCGTCGACCAGCTCGATGCTTGGGACGAAAAGAATCTGGTGCCTTGCCGCCCTTCACGGCGTTTGAGCGACAACCCCTAACTCCCGCTGATGGTTATGGCATCAAGCACCCTTCTGTTTTCGCTCACGATGCCGGTCACTCCATATTTGTGAATATTCTCGCGTCAGCGCCAAGCGCCGGATGCATTCAAACAATAGGAGGCTAGGCGATGGCTTCAGGAAAGTGATACGGCCCGCGCCGCGGAGTCAGCCGCGCATGTAGAACCGAAGCCTCAGCCTGGTGGTCCTTCTCGCGCTACTTCGCGTTTCAGCGTTCCCTGTCGGTAAAGCGTTCCTGCATGAGAAAATACGCGCATGGCATTGAACCAAAACGATTTTACCATTGGTAAAGCCCAACATACAAAGGCATGCTAAGCGCTGCAAGAAGGGAGATCGGCGGTATGCTGACCTCAGGTGTCGGGTGGCGATAGCGTCCACTGAATTCTCCCCGCTCACGATAGCGGACTATGCCGCTCGTGCGGCGGAAACCGACCAGCGCAGTGACGGCGGATCGCTGAGCTTCCCGCTGCTCGGCCTGTTCGGCGAGACCGGCAGCCTCCTCAGCGAGGTCAAGAAGAAGCAGCGCGATCGCGCTTCCTATCTTGGCTATGCCGGCGCGGTCGTGGAAGAGCTTGGCGACGTACTCTGGTATCTATCTACGGTCGCCGCACGCGGCGGAATTGCGCTGACAGACATCTTCGCCGAGGCAACTCCTGGCCCGCATGCTGAGGCTCGCAGCAAGGGTGAGGCGCTGTCCTTTGCTGCCGTGCAACCCGCGATCATGACCCGCGCCACCGAGCCCACGGACGCGTTCGAGCGCACGCTTCTCAAACTCGCCGGGGACGTCGGTCTCCTCGTCATTGACCAGGAAGCGGGACGACTCGTCGACAGCTCCTCCACCCTGCTCGGCCGCATGAGCGCAATCGCCCGCATACTCATCCAAGCTGCCAACGAGGCCGGCGTCACGCTCGAGGCCGCCGCCGTCAAGAACCTCGCCAAGACAGCCGACCGCTGGCCGCGTGAACGCACCTATCCTGCACCGCTCGATGCCGGCGCCGAGCCTGAAGAGCAGCTGCCGCGCGATCTCACGATTGAAATCTTCGAACGACAGGTGCGCGGACAGACTTATGTCTTCCAGCGATGCAACGGCATCAATATAGGTGACCGTCTCACCGATAACGCGATGACCGACGACGACTATCGCTTTCACGACGTCTTCCATTACGCCCATGTCGCCGTGCTGACCTGGTCGCCGGTGATCCGCGCGCTACTTCGTCTTAAGCGCAAATCAGACCCCAAGATCGACGATGCCGAGGATGGCGCACGTGCGACACTGATCGAGGAAGGCATCACGACCTGGATTTTTGGCCAGGCGATTGAGCTCGACCTCTTCGCCAACATGAAGCGTGGCGACCTGCCGTTCGATCTCCTCAAGCATGTCCACCAGTTCGTTGCAGGCTACGAAGCGGAACGTTGTCCGCTTTGGCTCTGGGAAGAGGCCATCCTGCAGGGCTATACAGCATTCCGCTTCCTGCGTGAGCACCGCCGGGGGCGCGTCCGAATCGACATGAACAACCGCCAGCTTTCAATCGAGCCCCTGCCGTGAAAACGCCCCGATCCTTCGCGACCGCACTTGCCAACACACGCCTGCCGGCTGTCTTCAATCCCTATCGCGATAGCTGCCCGATCCACGACCGATCTGATGCACCGCTTGTGCGCAAGCGTAACCTCACACAGTGCCTCGAAGCCGCGCTCGACGCCCATGTCGATACGATGTGGATCGCCCGCGATCTCGGTTACCGTGGCGGTCGCCGCACCGGGCTCCCCTTGACCGACGAGGTGCATCTTGCCTCGGCCAGCACACTACTTGGCGGTATCACGCTTAATCGTGCAACGCGTGGCCCAATCGTCGCCGAACGCACCGCCGCGGTCATATGGAGCGTGCTCGCGCGCATTGGCGCGCCGGTCGTCTTGTGGAACGTGTTTCCGTTCCATCCCCATGAAGCTGCCGATCCGATGTCCAACCGCTGCCACAGCCGGTCCGAGCGCGATGCGACTTGGCCGTTGTTGATTGCGCTGATCGCTATGATCGCGCCGCGCCGTATTGTCGCGATCGGCCGCGATGCGGGCCTTGCGCTTGCAGAGATCGACGTTCCGGTCACGATGGTTCGGCATCCGAGCTATGGCGGGCAGATGGAATTTATCGTCGGCGTCCACGCCCTTTATGGCCTCGATAAACCACATCGGGATGATGCGACGCTCGAATTGCCGTTCGCTCACGCTGCGAGAGGCGTTCCCGCCTGATCGAACTGCGCGAGCATCGCCGCGATTTCGCTGCGGCGGGCTCGATTCGGTTGGTCGATCTCGGCGTGCGTCGAGATCACGGTGAGCGCGCCGACCTGGAGGCCGGTTTCACGGCCGACAAAGGCCATCAGCCGGCCGAGACCGATCAAGTTGCCAAGCAGCTTCTCGATGTAGAAGTGGTTTCGATACATCGCGGTCAGCGTCAGCGTGCGCTCCGCGCCCGGCACGACCTTGAAGCTCATGAAACTGAGGCACTGACCGCCATAGGGTGAATGGTCGACATCGCGGACTGGATCGAACAGGGAGAGCTCGAATTTGTTGAGCGCGCGTACCTCGTCGTTGCGCATACGCTCCACGATATCCCAGAGCTGGTTCGGCGGTTCGCCCGCCGGCACTGGGAAATCAATCATGCGCTCGAAATAGTAACCCGACCAGCGTCCGCTCCGTCGCACCTTCGGCAGCACCTTGGTGCTGAACACGTCAAAAAAGGCGGGCGCCCCATGGCGATAATAGAGTGACGCAGGAAAAATCGTATTGGCGACCGCTTCGACCGACTTGTCGCGCGCCGCCAGGAAATCGTCGACGACCGAGACGCCAGGGTGCGCGCGCGTTGCATTGGCTGTCGGATCGGCCACGTCGATCACGACATTATAGGCCTCATGGCCGGATGCGCCGTCGACCAGACGGACCGCCTCGCGCCACGCGGTCGCGCAGTCAGGCTGCGGCGGGACAGGCAGATACATCGACATCCTCCGTCAAAATCGCGGCCGCAAAGAGACGGGGCGCGAGGAAAGTTTCCGTAAGCCAGCCATAGCCAGCGGCGCCCCATCTGAGGCCCCAGCTGTTGCGCACCAAAATCGCGCGCTCGCCATCGACCGTCCCGTGAGCGGTGGCAACGACAGCATGGCGGCGCGCTGGATCAGGCCCTTCGCCGGCAGTCGGGTGGATCACAGCTTCGGCGGATGGTGCATAGAATGCGCGGGACAGCATCAACAGGAGGATCGCGGGACGATCGCCCTCGAGTTCCTGAATGACCCCGTCGAGCGATGGCTGCCGCGTTTCTCCGGCGCGTCCGAACAGCGGTCCGGCATTGTCGGGTGGCGTCCACGACGCGGCGTCAATCGGCGTCTCGGCTAGATATGGCCAGCCTGCTTCCTCGGGCTGCCCGGTCTCGCGGAGCGCCTCAAGCATCGCCGACAGCATTGCGCCCCGGTTGGGTGGCCGTCCCGAACGCCGCTGCGCGTGATAGAACGCGAACTCACACGACAACGGCATCCACCCTGGCCGGAGTGCCGCATGGGCATCGCTGCCGGCGAACGCGAGGCAGGTCGGCCGCGGTCCCTGATTGCGCGCCTCGCCGAACAGCGGCCGCAGATCCTTCAACACGACAATCTCGGTCATGCGGCTTCAAGTAACCTCCGCCGCTCAGCGCGCGACAGCCCTTCCTCCTCCGGCCCCGTCAGGTCGAAGTCGAGCTTCAGCCGCGACAGCGGAGGCTCCGGATCCCAGGGCCGCCGCTCCTCGATCTGGAGTGAGCCGCGATGTGTCTCCTCCGGCGCCGCGGTCACGCGCCGCACGACTGGTCCGCCCACACCGTCGCCGTCGATCGCCTCGAGTTCGTCGCGGACGATCGCGAACCCGCTCGCCTTGAGCTGGTCGATGTCCCACAGATAGCCGCCGCCGCTGTGTTCCTCCAGCCGCAACACGAACAGATCGTTGCGGCTGCCATCAATGCGCGTTCCGGCATCGCGCTCGGTCAAGAGCCAGACGTCGCCACGATAATCCTGCGGCTTATAGGTCTCTAGCAAGCCAACCTTCAGCTCGCGGGGCTGTGTTTGAAGCAGTTCACGGGCAAGCGCGGCCTGGATCAGACGATGGCGGACTAGGGTCCAGCACGTGGCCTCGTAGCTCGCGCCGATCCGAAGCGCGAGCTGATAGACGCGGTTCGGACGCCGGAAATCGTCCACCGTCCAGCTTTGGCGGGCGGCATGCCACTGAATCAACCACCGGGGCATCATGAAGCCGACCGCAAAGGCGTCGGCTTCGACTTCCTGAAAATCCTCCGCGGGCGCGCCCGTCAGGATCATACGGCGGAGGATGCTTTCATCGTCGAGACTGGGCTGATGCTTCATCTCGAAATGACCGAGTTCGTGCGCGGCGGTGAAGCGTTGAATGCTCATTGGCCGCCGCGTCGTGACCAGGACGCCGGGGGCTGGGTCGCTCAGGTAGGCGCCCAGCAAACCCTGCAGCGGACGGAGCAGAAGAGGCAGGTCGATGGCCTGGATGGCACCGAAGACATCGACATTGCCACCCCTCGTTTCGACGAGCTGGCGCAAGTCGAGACGTTGATGCAGCCGCGCGGCCACCATTGTCCCTGCTCGCACCGCGCCCGCGTAGTCCGCTGCCGCCATGAGAGTCAGCCCTGCCCAGCACGCGCCCGCGTGCGCAGGTATTCGGCGAAGCGGCCGAGCTCATCGCGATCCTCCGGCGATAGGTCGGCTGCACGCCGCGCGAGATGCGCGACATCGACCGGCAGATTAGCCGACGTTTCGTCTTCGCCAGTGAAGAAAGCGACCGGCTGCCGATAGAGCTTGGCGAGCCGTGTCAGCTCGATCGCCTCGACGCGGCGCTGACCATTCTCGATGTCGGTGAGCGCCGTCCGCGGGATCTTGAGATAGGTCGCGACCTCCTCCTGCTTGAGGCCGAGATACTTACGCGCCTCGCGTAACCGATCACCCAGCTGCCGTCGCTCCTCCTCATCGCTTGCTTGCCGAAGTGCCAGCTCGGTCATGGCTTGTCTCCTTTACGCTTCTTCCACTGTGCTTCGATCCGGGGCAGCAGCTGGTAGAGCGCACTGTCTACCGACCTATAGCCACCCGTGCGGACGACACTTTCGGGAAGCTCGGATCCGACGACTGGTTCGACCACACACAGGATCGAAACGACGACGAGCGAGTCCACCTGAAAAGTCGCCTTTGCAAGGTCGACGTCCGACGTCGGCAACGTGATACCCTTGATCGAGGCTTCGTCCCTCACCGCCTGAATGATTTGACTCCGCAAACTCGCCTCAACCGCTGCTGCGGGAAACGGTGCCAGAACCGAGCCGGAAGAAGGTGGTGTCAAAGTGCCGACGGTCATCGTGTGTCTTTCTGGGACGGATGACTGAATGTAATGTCTGATTTTCCGACATTCAAGAAAATTGTTGAAAATCAATTCTCCGCCGATTTTCGAGCAAAAACCCTTCTACTTCAAACGGTTAGAGATAAAGTCGCAGTGTCTCGCCGTGTACTGGAAAATCCTCAGCATCATCGCCTTTGGGGGCAATGCGTACCCGATCGGGCATACGGTCCGAGACCCCGCGAGGGTAGCATATAATGCAGATGAGTAACGCCCGAGTGGGTAGCGCTGAGGCCGGCTGGCGCGCTCCAAGAAATCCGTGATAGCGCGGCTCTACACTGGGTATACACGAGGCAAAGGATCTGCGTTGGCCCAAGACCGTCAACGGTCGGATTTTGCCCCTGAAGCGCCAGACCAGACATCGATACGGGGAGTACAATGAGCGCGGCGGCGATGGTTCATCGCCTGCGGATTGAAAGATTTCGTGGGCTCAAGGAATTTGACTGGAGGCCGAAGGCCGGGATGAACGTCATCCTCGGCGGCGGCGACATGGGCAAGACCACCATCCTCGATGCGCTGGCCCTGCTGTTCAGCCCGACGAACGGAACGACCGTGTCAGAGACCGACTACTGGCAGCGCGACACGGACCAGGAGTTTGTGATCGAGGCGACGGTGTCACTGCCGGAAAGCGCCGGGATCGAGAACCAGCGGCGCATGGCCTATCCGTGGCATTGGGACGACAAGCAAGCCGTGCTGCCAACGGGAGCCGATGGCGAAGAGGTGGAAGTCGGGGCTCCCGTCTACGTCATCCGGGTGCGCGGTACGACGGACCTCGAACCGTCGTGGGAGGTGGTGCAGCCGGATGGCGTGATCGACCATCTCTCGGTCGGTGTCCGCCGCCAGATCGGCCTCGTGCGCCTCAGCTCGGATGAGCGTAACGATCGCGACCTTCGTCTCGTCTACGGTTCGGCACTCGACCGCCTGCTGGCGGACCAGGGTTTCCGGGCGCGAATTGGCAAGGAGATGGCAAAGGTTCCGCTCGACAAGGAACTTGGCCAAGAATCGCGCAAGGCCCTGACGAGCCTGAGCGATAAAATGGGTAAGAACAGGTTGCCGACGGGATTGACGCTCGGCCTTACGTCGGGCCAAGGCCCGTCCATTGGCTCGCTGATCGGCCTCCTTGCCCAACATCAGGGCAAGGATATTCCGCTCTCGAGCTGGGGCGCCGGAACACGGCGAATGGCGGCGCTCGAAGTCGCATCGACGACTGCCGGAAACGCCAGCCCTACGACCATCGACGAGATCGAGCGGGGCCTTGAACCGTACCGCTTGCGCAAGCTGATCGGCATACTCGAGTCGACGAAGGGTCAGGTCTTCCTCACAACACACAGCGCCGTGGCGATCGCCTGCGTCGGACAACAGGGTCATCTCTGGTATCTCGACGGCAAGGGGAACATTGGCCACCTGCCCGCCGCGAAGATCGAGGTGCAGCAACGGCGCGATCCCGAAACCTTTCTTGCCAAGCTCGCTGTCGTCGGCGAGGGCAAAACGGAAGTCGGCCTTCTCAACTTCCTGCTCGGCAAGGCGTTCAACGGCAATCCGCTCGACGAAGGTGTTCGCATCTGCGACGGCCAGGGCAGCAGCGCGGTTCTGGACCTTCTGGAGACGTTCGCTGAGGCGAACCTTGAATGTGCTGGTCTCGTGGACGACGAAGGCGAGAAGTTGGGCCGCTGGAAGGCGCTCAAGGCCACAATGGGCGACCGGCTCTTGCAATGGCCGAAGGTGGCGACCGAAGGCTTCATCATCACGGCCATTCCCGACGAGAAGCTCGAAGAGCTGGTCGAGAACGACGAGGAAGGGCTGACAGGCTATCGGATGCGGTCGCTTGCCGAGCGCCTTGGCATCGAGGCGAAGGATTGGTCCAGCATCAAAGCGGCGCTGACGGCGAAGCAGAAGTCACTCAAGGCCTTGATCATCGAGGCGGCTACGGGGGCGACTGACGGCGCTTCTGACAAAGACAAAAAGGCTTGGAAAAAGCACGCCCAGAACTGGTTCAAGCGCGACGGCGGCGGCGAGGAGCTGGCCGCGAAGATGGTGTCCCTCGGCGCCTGGCCGAAGGTGAAGGACACCATACTGCCGCTGATCAACGCCATTCTCGCGGCGGTCGACCGGTCTTCGATCACCGGCCTTCCTACATGAGCGATGACGACGTCGCCCGCCTGCTCCGGTCGGACGCGCCGCTCGTCGTCATTGAGGCCCCTGCGGGTTGCGGCAAGACCTACCAGGGAGCGGGCTACGCCAAGGACTGCGCGACGGCAGAGCAGCGCGGTCGGCTTTTGGTCCTGGCGCACACGCACGCCGCCTGCGGCGTGTTCCGCGAACGGACCCGAGGCACCGGAAGCAAGGTCGAGATCAAAACGGTGGCGAGCCTCGCCGTCGAGATCGCATCGGCCTACCACATTCCGCTCGAGCTGCCCCACCAGGTCGAGGCCTGGGCGCGGATGGGCGGCGAGGGTGGCTTCGATGCGGTGGCGCAGAAATGCGCCAACTTTCTCACACGCCACCGGATGATTGCCTGCGCTCTGGCGCGGCGCTATCCCGTCGTGATTTGTGACGAGCATCAGGATTGCACCGCCGACCAGCACGCCATCCTCATGGCGCTGCATGCCAGCGGCGTGAAGCTGCGCGTCTTCACCGACCCGCTGCAAAGGATTTACACGGGTAAGACGTCGAAAGAGGCGAAGACCGATGCGGCGCGCTGGGAGGCGCTGAAGGCGCAAGGCGCACACGCCGTCCTCGATTTCCCGCATCGCTGGAGGACGGGCTCGCTGGAATTGGGCAAGTGGGTGCTCGAGGCGCGGGCGGCGCTGCTGAACGGCCAGCCGGTTGTCATCCCTGCGAAGCGCCCGGTGGGACTGAACGTCATCGTCGCCAACAATCAGGCGAAAGCGCGAGCGCAGCTTCAGCTCGACAACCGCAAGCCCGTCGATCACGTCATGATGGGCGGCGACCAGATACTCGTTCTTACAGCGAGCAACGAGATGGCCGACGCTATCACCGCTTTCACGAACCGGCGTGTCGGCGTGTGGGAGGGGCACACGCGCGATGCGCTGACAGCCTTGGTCGACGTCCTGCAATCCAAGAACGGCGACGCCGAAGCGGTCGCCGGCGCCCTTGTCGCCTTCGTCGGCGGCGTCGGTGTGGGCTTCAGCATGAGCACACACGGCACCCGTCTCATGGAGGAGATCAAGGATGGCTGCTGCAAGCCGACGAAGGGCAAGCCCGCCTGCATTCAGGATATGGCGAAGGCGATCCTCGCAGAGCCTAACCATGTCGGCGCGTCGAAGGCGCTGAAGCTCTTGAAGGACTTCATCGAGCAGAAGCAGAATGGTTTCGACACGGTGAAGATCGATTATCGAGCAGAATTCGGAGAAGCCGTCCGGCTCGGGGCCTTCCCGACGCCGGAAGATGGCCTTGGCGAGATGATGCGCCGGAGGGCGCATTTCCGGCGGGCGCTGCCAGACCGGGTTGTCAGCACCATCCATAAGGCGAAGGGGCTGGAATGCCGCAACGCCATGCTCATTCCATGCGACAGCGGTTTCGGCAATACCTACTATTCGCGCTGCCGCCTCTACGTCGCTCTCAGCCGGGCGAGCGACACGCTGACGCTCGTTGTGCCTTCCTCGGGCGGCTCGCCGCTGCTCAAAATCGAGTAGGTGCGACGCATGATGGCTCTGTGAGGGTCGGAAGCGAACGTGACTGACGAACTGGAAATTGGCTGTGACGAAGCAGGATACACGGGTTCGGACCTTCTCGCCAAGGATCAGCGCTTCTTTGCATTTGCTTCCGTTGCCGTTCCCGACGCCGAGGCGGAGCAACTCATTGCGAAAGCGCGCGCGGAATTCCAGGTCGGCATGCCCGAGCTAAAGGCTTCGAGGCTCCTGGGGAGCGATCGCGGCCGAATGCTGACAGCCGCTCTCATGGAAGCGTGCGAAGGGCGCTACGCGGTCTGCATCCACGACAAGCTGCTCGCGCTCTGCAGCTGGTTCTTCGAGTATATCTACGAGCCGGTGTTCAAGGACAATCCGTGGCTTGTCTACGAGAAGAAGCTCGACCGGTTCGTGGCTATGTACACGTACATCTGGATGACCGAGCACGAGAGCGAGGCGCCGAAGGCCATTGCGCAATTCCAGAAGTACATGCGCTCGCTCGATCTGGCCGATGCCCCGTTTCTGTTCAACAATCCCCGGCCACCGCTGTCGGAGATGGGCACGGAACATCCTTTCGAGTCTGTGCTGCGGTTCGCGTACGGCTATCGTGATCGGATCGTCCGGGACAACGCCGAACTCAGAAACGCGATGCCGGACTCTCTTCCGTGGTCGCTCGACCTATCCGTTCCAAGCCTATGGAGCCACCTTAACCGGTGGGGCCGCACCGGAAGACCGCTGTCCGTCATGTGCGACAACAGCAAGCCCCTGAAAGCCTTTGCCGGCAAACTCACAGGCGACTGGTCGGATGCCGGGATTCAACGAGCGCGCCAGAAGGGGCATAAGGAGCAGTTGGGATGGAAGCTGGCGCGGCCATTGGCGTTTGTCGATTCGAGCAAGCACGCCTCCATTCAAGTTGCTGACGTGATCGCGGGGGCGACTGTTGCATTTGCAGCCGGGCGCCTTCCGGCCGGCTGCGAAGCCCTGGTTCAAAGCATCGTCCGGCACGGGATGGACGAATCGATCTTGCCGGTCTACGACTTCGTGAACCCTGCCAACCGAACCGCCGCCGTCAATGCCGTCATTCTTTACGGATTGGCCACGCGCGCCGAGGCCGGAAGCGATCCGCACGAGAATCTGGCAGAGATCTACAGGCAGGCGGAGATCGCCTGGGTGCAGGGCAAATTGCGGTTCGGGACGTAACGCAATTCGCGCTGGGTCTAGCGAGAGGGAGTGACTGGATACAACAGCCTTGAGATTCGGATTCTGTGCTCGAACGTGTTCAAGTGGAATGGGGTAGGCCTGATCGTGATGGACAGTTCACAATCACGAGTAAGCACGAGAAACATGCCCCACTCCGCGACCCCAGCGGGCTTTGCAAATCGCTTAAGTCACAACAGATTAAGGGAAATTCGCACTCGCGTAGGACGATCCACAACCATCCGTCGGGCGATCCCAAGCCGTCGCGCGACGACATCGAGATGACCAAGGAGATCCGCAAGGCCAGCGAGGCGCTCGGGATCTCCATACATGACCACCTTGTGATCGGCCGCAAAGGCCACGCGAGCTTCCGGAGTCTCGGGCTGTTGTAATAGCCGCCCGTTGATTGCGTTGTTGCCAAGGCTGGAGTGCGCGACCACATTCCACCTTCAGTGGACCATCCAAAAGTAATCGCGTCGCACGCACATGCATGACCTTACCGGACGGACAGCCTTCATCACTGGAGCAGCATCAGGCATCGGGTTAGGAATCGCCACGGCGCTGTCGCAGGCGGGGGTGAAGGTCATGTTATGCGACATCGAAGAAGAGGCGTTAGCAACGGCGGTAGAGAAATTGAAACTTACCAACGCCGAGGTTGACGGCGTGCGAGCGGATGTCTCACTCAAGGCAGAACTCCAAGCCGGAGCGGACGCCACCGTCGCGCGCTACGGCAAGGTCCATATTCTCGTCAACAATGCGGGGATCGCCGGCGGCCGGGGTTATGGTCACTGGACAGATGCAGGTTGGGATTGGGTTCTCGGCGTCAATCTGACGGCGGTGATTTGGGGCATCGAGATTTTCGGTCCGTTGATCGAGTCGCACGGCGAAGGGGGCCAAATTGTTTCCACGGCGTCCGTCTTCGGGCTGATTGCTGGAGGAAGTCCGCAGTATGACGTGAGCAAATATGGAGTAGTCGCTCTGTCCGAAGGACTGCGGACGGTGCTCGCGCCGCGGAAAATCGGGGTCTCCGTGTTGTGTCCGGGCGTCGTCCGCACTCAGATCGTGAATTCAAGTCGCAACGTGCCGCGGCGGTTCGCCGGGAGGATCGGCAGTCTGCCGCCGACAGAAGGACCGGTCGCCGATGCCATCAAGGCATTCCAGCACCGGACCAACAATGGCATCGATCCGCTCTATGTCGGCGAACTGGTGCGCGAGGCCATCGAAAATGACTGGCCCTACATCTTCACCGACACCGAGCACGAGCCCATCATCGAGAGACGCTTCGCCGCGATCAAGCAGGGCTTCGACCGCATTCGCGGAAGGACACCGCGGCGCTAGCTTTCGCAGCCTGCTCGCGGCCGCTTTTGGTCCTTCTCGGACCTCACAATGCAGGGGCAGAATGTCTGCTAGTGAGGTAAGAGCAGAAGTCCGGCGATGACTGGCCGTGAGCGATACGGCCCCTTCATGGGCTAACGTGATGATCACAAACGATCACGGCCTACAGCCCCCTATCAACGTCCCCTGCTACCTTCGCCACTTAAGATTCCATCGTGTGTCCAACGTGATGCTAGAAGCGATAGGTTCATGCACAACCATCCCTCGGGCGATCCCAAGCCCAGCCGCGACGACATCGAGATGACCAAGGAGATCAAGGCCGCGGCCGGCGCGCTCGGCATCTCGATTCACGACCACCTGGTGATCGGCCGCAAGGGCCACGCGAGCTTCCGGAGCCTGGGGCTGATCTGACCTCACACTTTTGCCCTGCGTATGCGCACGACCTGGCCACGGAGATGAGCAGGCGTGGTAACGTGGCGTAGAAAAACAAGCGATCGGCCGAACGCTTGGTGAGCCGGAAGAAGACGACTATCCAGTTGCTCTATGTTGTGTCTGCTTCGCCTTCAACAGCGGGGACAAGGTTCGCGGCGAGAATATCGATGAACACTCTGAGCTAGGAAGCGAGATGCCGGCTCGACGGCCATAGGATCCGAAGAGGTTCGGAGTGGTCAGTGTAGTCTCGAGCACGGTGACGAGTACGCGTCCATGCCGCGGCCGTTCCGGGTAGTTCGGTCGTTTGTCCGAGCCTTGACGGTCCAATGGTGGTTTCATCCGGTATCCAGTTGCATCTGCCTGCGGGGGAGACATTGAGCGCAACCACGACATCTCTCATCGTTTGCGCCCTGTTGATCGGCGGCGTGCTGGTCGGCGCCCTGCTGCGCCGCGTGCTGCCAGCACATCATCTGGATACTCACGCGAAGGACGTCGTCCGACTTGGCTGCGCCTTGATTGCGACCATCTCCGGATTGGTGCTCGGTCTGTTGATCAATTCGGCGAAGACCAACTTCGATACTCAACGCGACGAGGTTCGGCAGCTGACGGCCAACTTCATTCTGCTCGACCACTTGTTGGACCAGTTCGGTACGGAGGCCCTGCCGGCCCGCAGGTTGCTGCGTGATGCGGCGGCCGCCGTGATCGACCGCATCTGGAGTGACGGCGCGATGAGGGGGGTTCACAACGCACCATTCACGCCAATAGCAGTCGGCGTATCGGCCGACCGTGCGATACGCTCTCTCTCGCCGACAACGGAAGCCCAGCGCGCCTACCAGAACCAGGCCATACAGACGATCAGCGCGATCCTGCAGGGCCGCCTGATCCTGTACGAGCAATCCAGTGGGCACATGCCGACGCCGTTCCTGGCGGTGCTGGTCTTCTGGCTCTTCATTCTGTTCGTGAGCTTCAGTCTGTTTTCGCCCCTGAGCCCGACGGCGATGGCGGCCCTCGTGGTAATAGCGCTGTCAGCTTCAGGGGCGATCTTTCTCATTCTCGAGATGTACCAGCCCTTCAGCGGCATCATGCAGATCGACAGTGAGCCACTGCGCCGGGCGTTGGCGCCGCTGACACCCTAGGCTCCAGACTCAATCAGGCCCACCAGATGACGATTGAAGCGATGGCGATAGCAGCGGCGAAGTTTGCCGCGAGCTTGTCGTATCGAGTGGCAATGCGGCGCCAGTCTTTGAGCCTGCAGAACATACGTTCGATGAGATTGCGCTGCTTGTAGGAGCGCTTATTGAATGGGTGGAAGTGCTTGCGCGTTGGATTGTTGGGAATCACAGGCAGAGTCCCGCGATCGAGCAGGAAGCGGCGCAGTGCATCACTGTCGTAGGCAGCGTCGGCAATGCATAGACGCGCCTCGGTCAACGGCGCGAGCAGCGCGGCCGCCAAGGGCGCGTCGCCGAACTGTCCTGGCGTCACGGTGAAGGCGATCAGCCTGCCAAGTCGGTCCGCGACGGCGTGAACCTTCGTCGTCCGCCCACCACGTGATCGCCCGATCGCTTCGGCCGAGGCCCCCCTTTTCCGCCGGCGGCCGAGCGATGGACCCTGGCCGTCGTACTGTCGATCATCTGCAGGTCGGTGCCGTCCGTCTTCACCAACGCCTCGAAAAGCCGCTGCCAGAGGCCACGGCGCGACCATCGATTGAAGCGATTGTAGATCGTTGTCGAAGGGCCGTAGATCGCCGGACAATCTTCCCAACGGCAGCCAACCTTCAGCACATGCACGATCCCACTGATCACGCGCCGATCATCGACGCGACGCGCACCAGGTTGATTGTGTGGCAGCAGCGGCTCGATCGCCGACCATTGCCGATCGTTCAGCCAAAACTCGTTCGCCATCTTCAAGCTCCACTCTTCCTCAGCTTGAATCATCAATGGCATACGAATTCAACAGGTTGATTGGGTTTCGACCCTAGAGCATCGTGCCTTCGACTGGAGTCAGTCGAAGGCACGATGGCGAAGGCCGAGAGATCAGCCGAGGTCGAAGCGATCAGCGTTCATCACCTTGGTCCACGCCGCCACGAAGTCAGCCACGAACTTCGCTTCTGCGTCGCCGGCGCCGTAGACTTCGGCAAGGGCGCGCAGCTCGGAGTTCGAACCGAAGACGAGATCGACACGGGTGCCGGTCCACTTCAGCTTTCCGTTCTTGCGGTCATGTCCCTCGAATACATTTTCATCCGAGGTCCCTTTCCACTCGGTCCCCATGTCCAAGAGGTTCACGAAGAAGTCGTTGGTCAGCATCCCCGGACGGCTCGTGAAGACGCCGTGCTGGGACTTGCCGTGGTTCGCGTCCAAGACGCGCAGGCCGCCGACGAGAACCGCCATCTCCGACGCAGTCAGCGTCAGGAGTTGCGCCCTGTCGATCAGCAGCTCCTCCGCCGGGATGCTGAACTTCGCCTTGAGGTAGTTGCGGAACCCGTCCGCGACTGGCTCGAGATAGGCAAAGGACTCCACGTCGGTTTGTTCCTGGGACGCGTCCGTGCGGCCGGGCGCGAAGGGGACGGTCACGTCGTGCCCGGCATTCTTCGCGGCCTGCTCGACGGCGGCCGAGCCACCGAGGACGATCAGGTCGGCAAGCGACACTTTCTTGCCGCCACTGGCCGCGCCGTTGAAGGCCGTCTGGATGCCCGCAAGGGTTTCGAGCACCTTTGCCAATTGGGCAGGCTGGTTGACCTCCCAATCCTTCTGCGGCGCGAGACGGATGCGCGCCCCATTCGCCCCGCCGCGCTTGTCGGAGCCGCGGAAGGTTGCCGCCGAGGCCCAAGCGGCCCCGATCAGCTCGGCGGTGGAAAGTCGCGAGGCGAGAATCTTGGCCTTGAGATCCGCGATGTCCTTGGCATCGATCAGCTTGTGATCGACCGCCGGAACGGGGTCCTGCCAGATCAGCTCCTCGGCCGGCACCTCCGGGCCGAGATAGCGTACGCGCGGGCCCATGTCCCGGTGGGTGAGCTTGAACCACGCGCGGGCAAACGCGTCCGCGAATTCATCCGGATGCTCCAGGAAGCGCCGGGAAATCTTCTCGTAGACCGGATCCATCCGCAGCGAGAGGTCCGTGACCAGCATGGTCGGCACGTGACGCTTCGACGGGTCGAAGGCATCCGGAATCGTGGCGGCAGCGTTCTTCGCCCTGAATTGATTGGCCCCGGCCGGGCTCTTCTCCAGCTCCCATTCATGGTTGAACAGGTTCTCGAAAAAGCTGTTGCTCCACTTCGTCGGCGTCGTGCTCCAGGTGACTTCCGGGCCGCCGGTGATCGTGTCTTTTCCCATCCCTGTGCCGTAGCGGCTCTTCCAGCCGAGGCCCATCTCCTCGATGGGCGCACCTTCCGGCTCGGGACCCACAAGCGCGCCATCGCCGGCGCCATGGGTCTTGCCGAAGCTGTGTCCGCCGGCAATGAGCGCCACCGTCTCCTCGTCGTTCATCGCCATGCGCTTGAAGGTCTCGCGAATGTCGACGGCGGCGGCAACCGGATCCGGCTTGAAGTTCGGCCCGTTCGGATTCACGTAGATGAGGCCCATATGCACGGCAGCCAGCGGAGTCTCGAGATCGCGGACGCCGCTGTAGCGCTCGTCGCCGCGAGGATCGGGGAACCAGGCTTTCTCCTTGCCCCAGTAGACGATCTCGTCGGGCTCCCACACATCGGGGCGCCCGCCGCCGAAGCCGAATGTCTTGAAGCCCATGGTTTCGAGCGCGACATTGCCGGCAAGGACCATGAGGTCGGCCCACGAGATTTTCGAGCCGTATTTCCGCTTGATAGGCCACAACAGCCGACGCGCCTTGTCGAGGTTCGCATTGTCCGGCCAGGAACCGAGAGGTGCGAAGCGCTGCTGGCCGGCGCCGGCGCCGCCGCGACCGTCGCCGACGCGGTACGTGCCGGCGGCGTGCCACGCCATGCGAATCATGAACCCGCCGTAGTGGCCGAAATCCGCCGGCCACCAGTCTTGGCTGTCCGTCATCAGCGCGGCGAGGTCTCTCTTCAGGGCGGCGTAGTCGAGCTTCTTGAACTCTTCAGCGTAGTTGAAAGCCTTGCCCATGGGATCGGACTGGGGCGAGTTCGCGCGAAGAATCCTGAGGTTCAGTTGAGTCGGCCACCAGTCTTTGTTCGACCTCATGCCGACATTGGTGGTGCCATGCACGACCGGGCACTTGCCCGCGGTGTCGTCAGTCCTTACGTCCATGTTTCCCTCCGATCGTGTTGCAGTTTTCTTCGAGTTGCAGTCAAAGCGCGTCGAGCACCTTTCGGAAGCGGCCTACAGGCCACTTCCCGGCCTTGGCGAGCGTCTCGAACCAGTCGGCGAGCTCGTCGACGCCTTCCTGGCGGGCAAGGCGGGCCATGCCCGCATACATGTCGATGTATTCGCGGGTCTCGCTGGCGATCGCGGCCTCGAGGCTGTCGCCGGCCGGACCGATCGGCTTGCCGGTCGCCGGGTCGCCCACGTTCTCGAGATAGTCGAGATGGCCGTGCGCGTGCCTGGTCTTGCCCTCGGCAGTCGAGCGCAACACAGCGGCGAGATCGTTGAAGCCCTCAACGTCGGCCTTCCGGGCGAGACACAAATAGCGGCGGTTCGCCTGGCTCTCGCCGGCAAACGCGTCGTTCAGATTTTGCTCGGTCCGGGTTCCCTTGAGCGAAGGCATGTTGCCTCCTCAGCTCGGTCGGAGAAGCCGATGATGGCGAGGACTGTGCGCCCGCTGGAGCCGGGAATCAACACAGTCTAGAAGTTTTCTAGTCTGCGGCCGGGGCCGGGTCCCGGCCAACTCGGATGATCACGCCGATGCGGCGGATGGCGGCGCCGGCGGGCGGCTTCGGCAGACCGGAGACATACTCGCCCGGACCGCCGCCTCGACCGCTTCGCCGTGCAGCTGCTCGGCATTTCGATCCACGACCACCTGGTGATCGGCCGCAAGGGCCACGTGAGCTTCCGGAGCCTGGGGTTGCTATCGTAGCCCCGTATGCGGACTTCCAGCAGGCGTCCGCCGTCGAGCGACTTGCGGAAGAAATGTGCCTGGCGCGAGATCTTCGGCTCATGAGCCCATAGAAGCCCATGGAAGTGCGTATGCTCGGCAGCATGAGGCAATGCGCACCACTCTCCCTCTCAGGACTGCGGCAACCCTGCCGCTCGCCAGGCGCTTGCCAACGGCTGGAACACCCGCGCTTCGATGCCGACCGTCACCAGGAAGCGGGTCACGGAAAAGGTCGGATCAAGGGTCAGCACGCGCTCGGCTTCGGCCTTCGCTTCGGCGTCGCGGCCGAGTTCCGCCAGCACGGCTGCCAGGAAAGCGCGTGAGACGCTGAAACGCGGGTTGAGCTCGACCGAGCGCATCGCTGCGTCGTGGGCGCGGTCGAACTGGCGGAGATGAAAGTAGGAAATCGCCCGGGCATTCAGCGAGAGGTAGTTCAAGCGGTCGAAGGGGCTCAGTCGCAGGGCGCGCTCGCTGCGCTCCAACGCCGTCGCCGCATCACCCAGCCACGACAGCACCAGCGCGCTCGAGCTCAGCGCAAAGAAGTTGGAGTCGCTCAGCCGGAGCGCGCGGTCGAACAGGGCGCGCGCCGTGTCATGGTCGTGGGCGTCGAGCGACATGACGAAGCCGGCAATACCGAGCGCCGAGGGGTCGTCGCCGCCATTCTTGGCGGCCGATTGCGCATGATGAATGGCGGCCGCCCGATCCTCCTGGCGCAGCCCCGCCCGGCTGTAGCGCGCGTGGTAGCAGAGGGCGAGCGGCGCATGGGTGCCGGCATAACCCGGTTCCAGCTCGAGCGCCTTCTGTAGCAGCGGGATGGCAATGGCGGCCTCGTCGGCGAGATGGCTGTAGGCGAAGGGAGAAGCGCGCAGCACGAGATCGTAGGCGTCGAGACTATGCGGCCGCTGGCGGCCCGCGCGCATGGTTTCAGCGTAACGCAGCGTGGGCTCGATCGCGCCCACGACGTTCAGCGCGATCTCGTCCTGCAGCGCGAAGATGTCCTGCAGGGTACGGTCGAAACGTTCGACCCAGACATGCGCGCCCGTCTCGGCGTCAATGAGCTGCGTGGAGATGCGAACGCGGTCGCCCGCTTTGCGCACGCCGCCCTGCAACAGATAACGCACACCAAGCTCACGCCCGATCTGCCGGACGTCGATGGCTCGGCCCTTGTAGACGAAGCTCGAATTGCGGGCGATGACGAACAGCCATTTGATACGGGCGAGGCCCGCGATGATGTCCTCGACCACACCGTCGGCGAAATACTCCTGCTCGGGGTCGCTGCTCATGTTCTGGAAAGGCAGCACGGCGATCGAGGGCCGGTCGGGCAATGCCAGGGCCACGCTGTTCGCGACCGCCGGGACCGACGGCGGCGCATCGCCAGCCGGCTCATCGCGAACGGTGCCGATGAAGCGCACGCCCTTGCGCAGCAGGGTTTTGATCAGGCGTTGTCGTTCACCGTCGTCGCCAAGTACCGCGCGCGCGGCATTGATGCTGGAGGCCAGGGCGGAATCCGAGACGATGCGGCCGTTCCAGACGGCGGCAATCAGCTCGTCCTTACTTGCGACCCTGTCGCGGTTGCGGACCAGGTAAACCAGCAGATCGAACACACGGGGTTCGACGGCGACCGGATGGCCATCCCGGCTGAGCTCGCGCCTGTCCAGGTCGAGCCGATATTCTTCGAACAAGAAGACCAAGCCCGCCTCTCGACCACGCCCAAGTCCGGGCGACCAGGCGATGCTGAGAGAATCCCAAAGAAAAGACAATACTGCCGCCAACCGTTCCCCAAGCCAGCACCGAGAAGTCACGGCATGGTTCCCGCCTCCGATCAGTCGATCCGTGCCGAGGCGCTGGGGCAGATACGGAGGTTGTATAGAGAGCGGCTATCACGAGAGTCGATTTTGCAAGCGGCAAGGGGGCGACCATGGACAAGAAGGCAGCCGGCCTGACGCGCCGGCAACTCCTGGGGACTGCGGCTACCGCCGGCATCGCCGCCGCTGGATCGGCTCAGTCGCCAGCTCGGGCAGCCGAGCCGATCCGGATCGGCTTCGCCATGTCGCTGACCGGCCCCGGCGCGGGCGCCGGCAAGATGATGCTGGTGGGCAGGGAGATCTGGAAGGACGAAATCAACGCCAAGGGTGGCCTGCTCGGCCGGCCGGTACAGTTCGTCTACTACGACGACCAGAGCAATCCGGGAAACGTACCCGGCCTCTACGCCAAGCTGATCGACCTCGACCGCGTCGATCTCTTGTGCTCCTCCTTCGGCACCAATCAGATCGCACCTGCCATGCCGATCGTCATGGCCAAGAACATGGTCTACATGGGTCTGTTCGGCACCGGCGTGAATGACACCTTCCGCTACGACCGCTACTTCCAGATCCTGCCCAACGGGCCGGAGGGCAATCGCAGCCTCTCGCTGGGCTTCTTCGAGGCAGCGCGCACGATCAACCCGGTGCCGCGCACCGTGGCGCTTGCCGGCGAGGATACCGAATTCGGGCAGAACGTCCTCGCGGGCGCACGCGCCAATGTCGCGCGGCTGGGCCTGCAGGTCGTCTACGACCGTAACTTCCCGGCCAGCACGGTCGACCATACGCCGGTCGTGCGCGCCATCCAGAGCGCCAGGCCCGACCTGGTCTTCGTCGCCTCCTATCCGGTGGGCTCGGTCGGCATGGTGCGCGCCATCAACGAGACCGGGTTCACGCCACAGATATTCGGCGGCGCGATGATCGGGCTCAGCTTCACGGCCATCAAGGCCCAGCTCGGCCCGCTGCTGAACGGCATTGTGATCAACGAGAACTACGTCCCCGAGCCGTCCATGAAGTTCCCAGGCATCGATGTCTTCCTGGAACAGTACCAGTCGCGCGCCAAAGCCGCTGGCACCGACCCGCTGGGGTTCTGGTCGCCGTTCGCCTACGCCGAGTTGCAGATTCTGGGCCAGGCCGTCACTGCAGTGGGCGCGATCGACCAAGCCCGGATCGCCGACTACATGCACCGGACGTCGTTCAGGACGATCGTCGGCGACGTGAAATTCGGGCCAGACGGCGAATGGGAGAAATCGCGCATCCTGTTCGTTCAATACCGCGACATCCGGGGCGACGACGTCGGCCAGTTCCGCCAACCGGGCAAGGCAGTGATTCTGTATCCGCCGGCGCTCAAGACCGGCGATCTGATCCATCCTTTCACCCGGGCGCGAACGCAATGACGATGGCGATCGCGCGGGCGCCGGCCGCGGAAGGCACGCCGCCGCCTCTCGAGTTGATCGGGATGGCGACAGCAATCTGGAAGGCCCGCGCCCTCTATGCGGCGGCCCATCTTGGGCTCGCCGATCTCCTGGCGAGCGAACCGCGGGACGTCGCCGCACTCGCCGCCCAGACCGGCACCCACGCGCCCTCGCTGCATCGTCTGCTGCGGGCATTGGCGAGTTTCGGCGTACTCACCGAAGCCGGGCCACAGCGCTTCGCCCTGACGCCGCTCGGCGCCGCGTTGCGACGCGACGCTGCGGGTGCGGCGCGGTCCACCGTGTTGACGCTCGCAGGCGACTGGCAATGGCAGGCCTGGTCGCACTTCCTCGCGAGCCTGACCACCGGCAGGACAGGATTGGCCACGGCGACCGGCCAGGAGCTGTTCGCCTATCTCGCGGCGCATCCCCAGGACAGTGTCCGCTTCGACGAAGCCATGGTCGGCCTCTACGGCGGCCTGTGGCCATCCATCGTCGCGGCCTGGGATTTCGCGCCGCTCCGGTCGGTGGCGGACATCGGGGGCGGCGTGGGGCTGCTGCTGGCCGCGATCCTCTCCGCCCATCCGCACCTGCGCGGCCTGCTGCTCGAGCAGGCCGCGACGGTCGCGAAGGCACGAGAGGTGATGGAGCAGCGGGGGCTCTCGCGGCGTTGCGAGATCGTTGC
>Ga0209933_1001246_pt1 | contig 26483 bp, 26 predicted proteins | sample ThiBiot_300_biof_FD_183944 | JGI IMG/M metagenome (GOLD analysis project Ga0209933, IMG submission 183944) | Wastewater bioreactor microbial communities from Cape Town, South Africa - Thiocy_cont_300_biof (SPAdes) | ecosystem: Engineered > Bioremediation > Thiocyanate > Unclassified | place...
GCGGTCTCGACCAGCTTGGTGAACTCGGCGAAGGCTGGACGCGTGTGAAGGTCCTGCGGCGTCTGCCAGTTGCTGCCGGCAGGCACGGCCGGCCGCGGCGCGATCAGACGCTCGATCTCGGCCTTAAGCTTTGCATTCAATGCCGCCGCGGCGGCAGGCTGCAAATCCACGATCCACAATGGGGTCGGGAACAGCTCCTGGACTTCCTGCTTCTCGATCATGCCCGGCGATCATATCCGGCAACTATCGCGAAGTCGTCGGGAAGGAGCAGGGGTCAGCGCCTGCCCTTCGTCGCACCCGCTGTGCCGCCGGCGTCCAGGGGCACGGCCGCCTGGGCCGAGAGCACCAGGAAGGTGAAGCTTTCCTCGATATAGAGCCGCACGCGCTCCGCATCGTGATCGAGGTAACCGATCGAGAAATCCTGGCCGACGCTGAGCTCGAAGTCGCCGCCGCGCAGCGAGATCACCAGGCCGCCGTCGAGGCCGGGCGCCGCATGGACATTCCCGTCGATCAGTCGCTGGACGTGGCTCAGGATCGGATAGCCGCCGTCCGTTCGCGCCGTCAGGTCCTTGTAGAGCTGCTCGCTCAACACCACGGCAAAGGGACCTTCGACGCCTTCGTCGCGCAGTTGCTTCAGGGCGGCGGCGACCGCGTCGGGGTAGTCGGCGTGGCTGCCGCCAAGCGAGACAGCCTCTTTCGCCCGGACCTGGCAGATCCCGGAAATCTGCGCCGCGTCGTAGCCATGGAAAATCGCACGATCCTCGGCGACCGCAATCTCGCGCGCTGCTGCCGTCACGGCATCGAGGTCGGGATCGCGCGCGCCACGATCGATCGCGTCGAGTTCGCTGCGGCTCATCTCGAAGGGGATGCGCAGCTCGACCAGCGGCTGGATGCGCCGCAGCCGCGCCTGAACCTTGGCGGCCGCGGGCGGCGAATCGATCGGATCGGCGCGGCCCAGCTCGACATCGGAGGCGCCCCAGCCCAGCGGCCCCTTGAAGTCGACGACCCGACGTGCCGCCAGCAGGGCGCGCAATGTCCGTCGGGCCTCCTTCTCGATCTCCTCCCAGCCTGCCTCGGTGATCGGGGCGCGGTCGCGAAACAGATGGTTCTTCATGGCGTCACCCGTCCCGACGTTGCCGCAAGCTGCCGATTCCAAGGCTGTCACTACCGAGAGTGCCGGTCTCGTCTTGCTGGCCGGCCTCGGTCATCTCCGCCTCGATTTCGGTAATGGGACCTTCCGAGAACAGGAAGGTACGCAGATGCCGGTCGAGCACGGGGTCGATGCGGCGCAGCCATTCGAGCGCCATGGCGGCGTGCTCCTTTTCCTCGTCGCGATTGTGCTCGAGGACGGCGCGCAATTCGGGGTTGGCCGTGGCCTTGGCACGCTGGTCGTACCAGTCGACGGCCTCCAGCTCTTCCATCAGGGAAACGATCGCGCGGTGACGATCAATGACCTCCGGACCGAGCGTGCCGGGGTCTTCGTGAAGGGTTTCGCTTGCCATGTTCTGGCCAACGCAGCATGGCGCGGCCGGTTGCAGGCTCGCGTCGGCTTCAGGCGTCAGTCTTCGGGGGGGACGAACATGTAACCGGCACTGCGCACCGTACGAATCGAGGTCGGCCGGGCCGGATCGTCTTCGATTTTGCGACGGATTCGCAGGATGCGGATATCGATGGCGCGGTCGAAGGCTTCCATTTCGCGGTGGCTGGTCGTTTCGAGCAGCCAGTCGCGGCTGAGCGGCCGGTTGGGGTTCTCGGCGAAAAGCTTCAAGAGCTCGAACTCACCGGCGCGAAGGGGGATCTCCTCGCCCGACAGCGCCACAAGCCGCCGCGACTGCAGGTCGAGCAGACATTTGCCGATACGCACCCGCTCGGTCGGTGTCGCCGCGTTCGCACCGCCGGCGCGACGCAGTACGGCCTTGATGCGGGCCAGCAAGGCGCGCGGTTCATAGGGCTTGGCGATATAGTCATCGGCGCCGGTTTCCAGCCCGACCACCTGATCGACCGTGTCGCCACTTGCCGTGACCATGATGATGCCCATGCGACGGCTGCGCTCGCGAAGGAACCGGGCAAGGGCGAAGCCATCCTCGCCGCCGGGCAACCTGAGGTCGAGCAGGACGAGAGCCGGTGGATCCTTCTCGACCAGCTTGCGCAGACGCGCGCCGGATTCCGCGCCCGTGGCGCGGTAGCCGTTCGCCTCCAGGAAATCGATCAGGGTTTCGCGTTGGAACTGCTCGTCCTCGACCACGATCACGTGGGGACGCTGGTCTTTCGAACGGGCTGACATCACCGCTACCCTAGCCTGTCGGAAGTTGAGCGACCAGTCCGGTCGTGCGCTTGCAACGATGGAACTCGTCTCGCATGCCCGCAGTCACCACCCAAGCACTCCGACCGCCAGCGTGCCCCAGTATGCCACAACCGCCCGTCGGCTCAGTCCTTGGAGCGATTGAACAGGATGGCGCCGTTGCTGCGCGCGAACGCCTCCGAGCAGATCTCTCCCGTACGGCCCTTGAGCTTGGGATACTTCGCCTCGAGTTCTGCGAGGGTTGTGTTTTCCTTTACCCGCACGTGATGCACGCACACCGCGCCCTCGGGCGTCCAACCAGCTTCGAAAGCCTGATCCGCCGCGTTATCGGGCGTCTGGACTCCCTTGATGTCATAGACGTCGATGCCCATGCCGTTCCTGGTCCAAGGCTCGTTGGTGCCGCCGTAGTCGCCCCGCACCATGCGCACGCAGGCGGCATGGAGCGGTGCCAGCGACTTGCCGTCGGAACCGTTGTCCCATGGCCGGTAGCCAAAACGCACGCACTTGGCGACCGCGCCGAGGGTGCAGGAAAAATCGAGGCCGCCCGCCTGGTCCCGCAATGGGAAGCCCTGTCGCCGCCCGTCCGGACCGGCCATGCAGAGATTGGCCCAGCTCCCATCCGCCTGGAGCGCCTCCATCGTGTGCAGCCATACCGTCCCGCTCTTGTCGTCGGGATCGCGCTCGACGCCGACGATCCTGACTTTGGTGGGCTGGCCGTCAAAGCGAACATCGAGCGTGGCACCGACCAGATCCCGGCTGCGCAAGGTGCGACCGTCCCTGAGATCGACGATGAATTCCGTGCCCTCGACGGTGACGCTGGCCACGGCCGGCGCCTGCGCATTGCCCGGCATCGACGAAAGCACCGTCATGAGGCTGGCACCGATGGCAAAGCCGATGGAGGCGATCCTGGCGAACATGGCGCGTCCTCAGAGCGGGCTGGTCGAGGGGGAGGCGACGCCATCGGACATCTGCGGCACGACCACCTCGCTGAGCGGTGACGCAAGCACCGTCGTCGAAAGCTCCATGCCGAGCGTTCCAGCCATCACCATGATGAAGAGTTTCTTGAGCATCGCGATCTCCCTCAGGGCCATCAGCGGCGCACGCCGCTTGCAGGTGGGCTCATCGTGAACGTCGCCCATTGCCCGCGAATTGCGCGGCGCCGCCCTTTTGTTTCGTTGGTTGCCGGGTTTGCCGCCGCCTACTCCAAATGAAAACGGCGCCCACAAAGGGGCGCCGTTGATCGTGACATCAGCCGGAAATCAACGAAGCTGGGCCGGCAGCTCGATGCCGTCGATGGCAAAGGAGGACGACGCCGGAGCCATGCCGTTCACGTGGAGCGCATTCGACCCAAGGGCATTCGCCGTGATGCCGTTGATACCCAGGCCGTTGATACCCATGCCGTTGATGCTCATGCCGTTGAGGCCCATCCCGTTGAGGCCCATTCCGTTGAGGCCCATTCCGTTGAGGCCCATCCCGTTGATGCTCAGGCCGTTCAGGCTGGTGCCGTTCGAGCCCACCGAGCCGTTGGTGGGTCCACCGGCATAAGCCGATGCACCGAAGGTGACAGTAATCAGGGCAGCGGCGGCGGTGGCGAGAATGGTCTTGAGCATGATGATCTCCTTTGATGCTTGCTGGGCGGCGGGATGCCGTTCGTCAGTGGGAGCAGACTAGGGCCGTCGCGTTGCCCAAAGACTGCGCCGCGCCGGACTTTGGTTTCGTCGGTTTCCCGGATCCAAGCCTTCTTCAAGATCGCGGCATGGCTCGTCGCATTGGAACCTTGAAACGAAAACGGCGCCCTCAAGGGGCGCCGTTAATCGTGATATCAGCCGGAAATCAGCGAAGCTGGGCCGGCAGCTCGATGCCGTCGATGGCAAAGGAGGACGACGCCGGAGCCATGCCGTTTACGTGGAGCGCATTCGACCCAAGGGCATTCGCCGTGATGCCGTTGATACCCATCCCGTTGATGCTCAGGCCGTTCAGGCTGATGCCGTTGACGCCGCCGCTGCCGCTCATGCGTCCCGCGTGGGCCGACGAGACGGCAGCGACAGTGAGCAGCGTGAAAGAAGCTACGGCGATGATGCTCTTGAACATAGTGATCTCCCTTGAAGTTGTCTGGGCGGCGCCATGCCGTCCGTCGATGGGGAAAACCTAAGCGGACCCGGTTTCCTGAGAACTGCGTGGTATCGGCGTTTTGTTTCGTCGGTTGCTCGGTTGCCGGGCCCCTGAAACGAAAACGGCGCCCGCTCGAGGCGCCGTCTATCGCACGTCGTCCTCGTGATCAGCGGGCGGAAGCCGCCTGCTCGATCTCGATCGCGTGGATCTGGAACCCTTCGGCATCCGAGCTGGCCTTGCCGTTGATCGCGCCGAGACCGTTGGCCCCATTGAGGCCGTTGCTTCCGCTGACGCCATTGCTCTGACCGAGGCCGTTCGTTCCGAGCACCCCGTTGTAGGTGGGGATACCATTGTAGGTGGGGAGGCCATTGGTGAGAGGCAGGCCATTGGTCGTGTCGAGGCCGTTCATGCCGCCGCTGCCAGACATGCGGCCCGCGTGGGCCGACGAGCCGGCGGCGACGGCGAGCAGGGTGAAGGAAGCTACGGCGAGGATGGTCTTGAACATGATGGTCTCCTTGGAAGTTGTCTGGGCGGCGGGGCGCCGTCCGTCGATGAGGAGAGACTAGGCGGGCCCGGTTTCCCGGGAACTGCGCGGTATCGGCGGTTTGGTTTCGTGGATTGCACGACACAGGCCTCGCGAAACCAACGAAACATTTTCGTCGTGCCGCGCTACCATCAGGAAACACGCCAGATGGACGATGGCCGGATGAGCGAAGCAGTCGTTCCTTTATCCCGTCCTGCACTCGCGCAGGAATCCCAACGTGTCGAAAGGGTCCTGACCGACCAGCTCATGAGTGGCGGCAGTACGGCATTGCGACTCGTGTCGTTTTCGCTGTGGCCGGTTTTCGCACTGATCTATGGCAGCCACGCGCCATGGTGGACGATTGCTTTGCCGTTTGCCGTCCATGCGATGGCAACGACCGCCTTCCTCGTCCTGACCCGAGCCTACCGCCGTGACCCCGACGCGAGGACACCGGAGGCGTGGCGGCGGCGCTATATAGGGTGCGCCGCACTCACCGGCATCGCCTACGGCGGCGGCGCCGCGCTTCTGGTCTCCCTGCCACCGTTCGAGCCTCGGCTGGTCGTGACGGTCGGCATGGTAACGAGCGCCGCCCTGGCGCCTGGCCGCCTCTACGAGCCGCGCAGCTACGTGGCTTTTGCCGGGTTGACGCTGCTGCTGCTGGCGGCCGGCCTCGTCCATGTCGGCGATCCGCTGTCGCAGGCGCTGGCGGCCGCCACGGTGCTGTATCTCGCTGCCTTGCTGCTGCAAAACCGGCCACAGCACCGCTCCCAGCGCGACCAGGCAGCGCTGAGCCTCGCCTATCAGGATCTGGCCGAACGCCACGCTGCTGCCGAGGCCGATGCGCGCGCCGCCCGCGATACCTTGACCGACGCGCTGGAGAGCCTGCCTGTCGCCGTTGCTCTTTGGGACCGCGACGAGCGGCTGGTCCTCAGCAACGAGGCCTATCGCATTCAACTGCAGCATCTGCCACAGGCAACGACAGCGGGCGTGAGCTTCGCCGATGCTCTCCGGACGTTCGTCTACCAGGCCGACCGTCCGGTCGTGCCCGCCGGCAAGGAGGAACCGTTCATCGCTGCGGCGATGGCGCTGCATCGCGGTCGGGGTGGCGTCTCGGAGTATCGCGCCGGGTCCGATCAGTGGCTGCGCGCGCAGGCGCAACCCACAGGGTCGGGTGGCGTCGTGACCACGATCGTCGACGTCACCGAGATGAAGCGACGCGAGAAAGAGGCGACGCAGACGCGTGCCGTGCTGCAGTCGGTATTCGACAACATGACCGACGGCGTGCTGCTCTACGAGGCCGACGGCCGCTGGGTCTACCAGAACCCCGCCATGGCCCGTCTGCACGACATGCCCGACCCCCTGCTGGCGACCCTGCCGACCTTCGCCGATATCGTGCGCTATCGCGCCCGACGCGGTGATTACGGCCCGCTCGACCACCTTTCGGGCGGCCTCGAGGGCTGGATTGCCGGTCGTGTTGCCCGCTTCAACGGCGCCGACCAGCCGGCCGAGCGGCGTCGCACCGTCACCGGACGCACCGTCGAGGCGACGTATCAGCGGCTCGCCGACGGCCGTGTCCTTACCATCCATCGCGATCTGACCGAGATCGAGGCGGGCGAGGAGCAACTCCGGGCAGCTCGAACGGAATCGGAGCGGACGCGTGAAATGCTGCAGGTCGTGCTCGACAATCTCACCGACGGCGTGATGCTGTTCGATCGCGATTTCGTCTGTCAGTTCATCAACCGAAGCCTGATCGAGCTGGAGCGCTATCCCGAGGAACTTGCCGGGCCCGGCGCGACGGGACGGGACTACTTGCGTTTTGCGGCAAAGCGCGGCGATTTCGGCCCGATCTCCAACGACATCGAGTTCGACGCGATCGTCGAGGCTCGAGCACAGCGCATGTCCAAGCCGGGCGGCAATCGCTACGAGCGACGCATCGCATCGGGGCGCATCCTGGACTTCAACTTTCGCCCACTGCCGGACGGCGGCCTGCTCGCGATCTATCGCGACATCACCGAGCTGCGCGAGAGCGAGCGGGCTGCGGCGCACGAGCGCCGACGGCTGGAGGATGCGATTCGGGCGCTGCCGTCGGGCTTTTCGATCCATGATGCCGAAGCGCGACTGGTCGTTTTCAACGACGCTTACGCGGCCAGCCAGGGCACGCCGGAAACCTTGCGGGCGGGCGAGGTCGACGAGTCCGTGCGGCGCGACCTCTTGCGGCAAGGCGCCCTCGTGGCCGAACAGGCCATGCGCGGCGATACGTGGGTCGCCGAAATGATCGTGCGGAACGACGAGTCCTTCGGCGAGCGCGAGGTGGAGACACAAGAAGGTCGCTGGATTCGCGTTGCCAAGCATCCGACACGCGAAGGCGGCATGGTGACACTCGTTACCGACCTGACGGACGCCAAAATGCGCGAACGCGACCTCGAGGCCGCGCACGAACGCACCGTCGCCGCCCAGACGCTGCTCGACGATGCGCTGTCCAGCATGTCCGGCGGCGTCGCGATCTGGAGCGCCGACGAGCGCCTGATCCAGTGCAATGCCGCCTTCCACGCAACCTTGCGTGACCTTCCGGAAGCCGTGACACCCGGCACCTCGCTGGCCACGGCGATACGGGCGGCGATCTATAATCGGATCGATGGTCAGGGCGGCGTTCCAGCCGGCCAGGAGGAAGCGGCGATCGTCGCGATCCTGAAGCAACATCGCGACGGCATTGGAGCCTATGAGTTTCCGCTCGGCGATGACCGGTGGACCAGACTGACCGCTTCGCGCACGCGCTCGGGCGGCATCGTCTCGCTGTTTTCCGACGTCAGCGAACTGCGCCAGCGCCAGCGCGAGCTGCGTCGGGCCGCGGAGGCGGCCGAGTCGGCGCGCGACGACGCTGAGGCTGCCAATCAAGCCAAATCGACCTTTCTCGCGACCATGAGCCACGAGATCAGGACGCCGATGAACGGTGTCGTCGGTACCGCTGAGCTGCTCGAGCGCGAACCGTTGAACGAACGGCAGAAGCGTCTGGTCGGCACAGTCCGTATGTCGGCAGCATCACTGCTGCGCATCATCGACGACGTGCTCGACTTCTCCAAGATCGAGGCCGGTCACATGGAGTTGGAGGAAACCGCCTTCTCGTTGCGCGCCCTCATCGAAGGCACTGTCGAAACACTCTCGGTCCAGGTCGAGAAGAAGGGCCTTGCCATTTCGGCCGTCGTGGATCCGGAGATGCCCGACGCCATGGTCTCCGATCCGACACGCCTCAGGCAGATCCTGTTCAACTTGATCGGCAACGCCAGCAAGTTCACCGATGCCGGCACGATCACGGTGCGCGCGCTCGTGGTCGATGGGACCGGCGCCAACGTCACCTTGGCGATCGCCGTGACAGACACCGGTATCGGCATGACCGACGCCCAGCAATCGCGGCTGTTTCAGCCTTTCTCGCAGGCCGACAGTTCGACCACTCGGCGGTACGGCGGCACCGGATTGGGCCTCTCGATCGTGCGCCGCCTGGCGCAGCTCATGGGCGGCGATGTCTCGGTGGAAAGCGCGCCGGGCAAAGGATCGACCTTCACCGTCACTCTAAAGGTCAAGCGCGCCACCGAAATGCAGCACATCTCGCCGCTGCAGGCCGCGGAGCCGACAGCGATCCCCGCGACGGGCGCGCGCGTGCTGGCGGTCGACGATTACGAGGTGAATCTTGAGGTGCTGCGCGGGCAGTTCGACATCCTCGGAGTCGAGCTCGATACCGCGGCCAATGGCATCGAGGCCCTGACCTTGTGGCGCGAACGGCCCTATGCGCTGGTGCTGACCGACATCCATATGCCCGACATGGATGGCTTCGAGCTGACGCGGCAGATCCGCGCCGAAGAGAGCGCGCGCGGTGACGCCCGACGCACGCCCGTCGTGGCCCTCACCGCCAACGCGCTGAAGGGCGAGGCGGAGCGATGCCTGACCACGGGCATGGACGGCTATCTGACCAAGCCTTTGACCCTGGACCGCTTGCGCGAGGCAGTGACTACTTGGACAACCGGCACGGCGTCGGTCGCACAGCGACTACTGGAAAAGAGAGCCTTGTCGGACGCCATCGATCGTTCGGTGGTGGCCTCCATGTTCGGCGACAACCAGGCGGCGATCGAGCGCGTGCTGGCGCGGTTCCGCAAAGCTGGCGCGACGTTGATCGCCGAGATCGAGGCGGCGATGGGCGATCCCAGGCGCTTGACCGACCTCGCGCATAAGTTGAAAGGCGCGGCGCGGGCCGCCGGCGCCGTGCGGCTCGGCGACCTCGCCGCCGCCCTGGAGCAGTCGGGCGATGCCAAGGACGCCGGCTCGCTTCGGGAGGAATGGCAGCGGGTAGAGGAAGCGCTCAGCCCCTCGCCAGAGCGTTGAAGCGCCGGCGCGCCAGCAGGAAGACGCCCGCGCCAAAGAGCGCGAAGGCAGCGGCACTCGCCAGCGAAATGCCGATCAGCCCGCCGCCCCACTGCAACGCCGTCCAGCCGATCCCGACGACGAGGACGACGCGGGCCACCGCCAGCAGGAAGGGGCCGGTGACATAGCCGATCGCGAGGCAGGCGAAGTAGGCCGCCAGGCCCATGCCAGTCAGGGGAAAGACCGCGGCAAGGCCCAGCAGGTAGAGCGCGCCGGCCGAGCGGATCGCCGGGTCGGCGGTGAACAGGCTCATCCAGTGGCCGCCGAACAGCGCAATGCCGGAGAAGAGCAGCCCGATGGCACCGGCAACAGCCGCGCCGGTGTAGGCCGCCCGACGTGCCCGCGCAAAGTCGTGCGCGCCCGCCGCCGTCGCCACCATGGTGATCACGGCCGCGCCAAAGGCAAAGGTGATAGGGTACTGCAGCAGCTCCAGCCGGTTGGCCGCGCCATAGGCGGCGATCGCGGTGCTGCCGAGACCCGCGATGAGGCCGGCCACCAGGAAGGTCGTGATCTGGAAGGCGAGCGCGCTGGCGGCCGACAGGGCGCCGACGCTCAGGATCTCCTTCGCCTCGCCGCTCTTCCAGCGAACATGGCGGCGCTGCAGCTGTACCAGGGCATGGCGCGAGACGAGGTGCAGCACGAGCACGACCGTGCCGACGGCGTAGGCGGCGATCGCGGCGACCGCGGCGCCCACGATGCCCAGCGCCGGCACTGGCCCCCAACCCAGAATCAGAAGCGGCGAGAGGGCGAGATGGAAGAGCTCGCCGATGGCGATGGCGAATGCCGGCACGACCATGTTGCCGGCGCCGCGCGAGACATTGGCCAGGAGGTTCATCGACCACACGAAGCCCGAACCGCCGAACATCACGGCACTGTACAGTACCGCCATCTCGAGCGCGCCCGAGGCGAGGCCCATCGCGCGATAGACGGTCGGGCCCGCCAGCACCATCAAGGCGGTGGTGAAAGCCGCGCCGATCAAGGCGATGACGACCGCGACACCGGCGAGCGAGCGCGCCCGCGCGGCATGGCCGGCGCCGAGCGCCCGGCCGATCGAGGAGGAAACGCCGGAGCCGATGCCCGAGGCGGTCGCCGTCTGCAGGATCAGGAACAGGGGGAAGACGACGGCAACGCCGGCCAGCGCATCGCTGCCGAGCCACGACACGAACAAGGCGTCGGCCGTGAGGAAGGTGATGCGCGCCGCGGCTTCGCCGATATTGGGCAAGGCAAGCGTCAGCAACAGGGGCAGGACAGGAGCCTCGAGGATGCGCTGCGTGCGCGCGGACAGGCCGGTGGCGGAAGAGGACGCAGGGGACGCGGACATTGGGGAGGCACTCCTGGGCTTGCCAGGAGAGGTGCGCCCGGCGGCGCGTCCGGTCGATTACCTTGCCGGTAATGTCATGGGCCGGCGCTGTAAGGGCGGTGTCAGTTGGCCCTGCCAGCATGCCGGTGGAGGACGCCGATGCGACTTCTCATCGTCGAGGACAATGTCGACTTCAGCGGCCTGGTCGCCGCGAGATTGACGCGGGCCGGTTTCGAGACCGATCAGGTGAACACGGCCGCCGCTGCGCGCAAGGCGGTGACGTCGATCGACTACGTCGCCGTCCTTCTCGATCTCGGCCTGCCCGACGACGAGGGCATCGACCTGCTGCGCGACCTCAAAGCCTCGGTACATGCACCGCCCATCATCGTCACGACGGCACGCGACAGCCTCGACGATCGCGTGGGCGGCCTGCAAAGCGGCGCCGACGATTATCTCGTGAAACCCTTTGCGATGGACGAGCTCGTGGCGCGACTGCACGCGCTGCTGCGTCGTGCCGAGGCACCGGCGGAAGAGGTGCTTCATCTCGGCAACGTCGCGCTCGATCTCGTCAACCATCGCGTCAGGGTAGGTGACGATACACAACCGCTCCCAGCGCGCGAGGTCGAGGTTCTGGAGTTCCTGATGCGCCACCAGGGCCATGTCGTCAAAAGAGAGGCTCTGGCGGCGTATGTCTTCGGCAAGCACGGACATCAAGGTGCCGGTGCGCTCGATGTCTATCTCAGTCGCCTGCGCCGGATCTTCTCAGAGGCACGGGCCACCGTCCGTATCGACAATATCCATGGTCTCGGCTTCCTGCTGTCGGACGGTGGCGAGACGGCCGTCAGTTCCGCGACGGCAGGTCGAAGCCAGCATCCTTGAGGGCCTTCTCAAGGCCGGCGATGCCGGTAGGGTTTCCCGCTTTGCACTGCTCCAACGAAGCGCGGGACTCGGGATTCGCCGACTGCGAAGCCTTGTGCGTGTCCTGATCGAGATACCGCTCGTATTTGGTGGCCAGCGCCTTGCAGTAGGCAACGTCGCTCGACGACGCGGCGCCGGTCTGGGCGAAGACCGTGGACGGCAGCAACAGCGCCAGGGCGACGGCCGTCCACGGGGAGAATGTCTTGATCATTGTGTCCTCCATGCCTCCCGAAACGTGCTCGGGAGTGGTGACACTTGATCGCCGGAAAGAGGCTGCTTTCCGGCGTTCTTCTTTCGGGCTTCTTACAGCCGGACGGCGGCCAAAGCTCAGCGTCGCGTCAGCTTGTCGACCACCGTATCGAGCTGGTCGAAGTCGCGAATCTCGAGGGTGAGCAGGCTCTGCTCGCCCAGCCCGCGCAATTGCAGGTCGGCCTTGAGGCCGAGCGCTTCCTCGATACGCTTTTCGAGCGCCCTTGTATCGGCGCTCTTGGCAGCGCCGGGCGATGCCGCCTTGCCGCCCGGCTTGCCGGTGCCGGCGCCGCCCTTGCGGGGCGGCGTTTGCTTCTCCTCGCCGCCGAGGCGCTCGAGGTCGCGTACCGAGAGTTTCTCGTCGATGGCACGCCGGGCCAAGGTCAGGGGATCGGGCAGGCCGATCAACGCGCGGCCATGGCCGGCCGTCAGGTCGCCGTTCTTGATCAGGTCCTGGATGGTCGACGGCAGGTCGAGCAAGCGCAACGTGTTGGCGACGTGCGGGCGGCTCTTGCCCATGGTGCGGGCAACATCTTCCTGCGTCTGCTTGAAGTCGGCGATCAGCCGCTGATAGCCCTTGGCCTCGTCGATCGCCGTCAGATCGGAGCGCTGCAGGTTTTCGATCAGGCCGATCTGCAGGGCGTCGAGGTCGCTGATGGTGCGCAGGACGACCGGAACGTCGTGCAGTTGGGCGAGCTGGGCCGCCCGCCAACGGCGCTCGCCGGCGACGATCTCGTAGCTGTTGGCGTGATCGTCAAGGGGTCGAACAAGTATAGGTTGTAAAAGCCCGAATTCCTTGATCGACTCGACCAGCTGCTGAATGCCGTCGAAATTGGTACGAGGCTGCATCTTGCCGGGCTTGAGCTGGCCGATCGGCAAGGTGAAGGGCGTGCGGTTCGGGGCAGCGCCCGGGGTCTCTCGCGCCACCGGTACAGGCGGCGCCGATGGCGACGCCGGCTCAGGCGCAGACGGGGAAACTGACGGGCGCGCGGGTGGTGGGGCGGCGACGGCCGCTGCCACTTCGTCGTCGCCGAGAAGGGCGCTGAGGCCGCGGCCGAGGCCTCGCGGCTTAGGGGACTGGCTCATGGGAAGCCTTATGGTCTGCTTGTTGCTGGGCGTTTGCTTGAGCGCTTGCTCGGGCGTTTTCCTGGGCGATACGGCGACGGCGAATGAATTCGCTCGCCAGCAGGATGTAGGCCTGTGCTCCGGCGCAGGCATTGTCGTAGATCAGCACCGGCATGCCGTGCGACGGTGCCTCGGCGATGCGGACGTTGCGCGGAATCGTCGTGCCGAATACCAGCTCGCCATAGTGGGCGCGCACGTCGGCCTCGACCTGCTGGCTCAAGGTCATGCGACGATCGACCATGGTCAGGACGACCCCGGCAATATGCAACTTGGGGTTGAGCCTTTTCTTCACGCGTTCGATCGTATTGCCGAGCGCGCCGATGCCCTCGAGCGCCAGGAACTCCGCCTGCAGCGGAACGATCACGGCATCGACCGAGACCAGGGCATTGAGGGTGACCAGACCGAGCGAAGGCGGACAATCGATCAAAACCGTGGTCCAGCGCTGGCGAACCTCGCTGCCTGGACCTGCTCCCGCACCAGTCGTGGGGCCGTTCAGGGCATCATCGAGACGATGCTCACGGCGCTCGACATCTATCAGCTCGATCTCGGCACCGGCCAGCTGAACGGAAGCGGGCATGACATCGAGGCTGGGGATCTGCGTGGCACGCACGCAATCTCCCAGAGGGTTCAGACCCAGCAGGAACTCGTAGGAACCAGGTGACCGATCGTTTCGGCCAACCCCCAAGCCTGTCGAAGCATTCCCCTGGGGATCAAGGTCTATCAAAAGGACTTTCTCACCCACGGCTGCCAAGGCTGTCGCCAAGTTGATCGCCGTCGTCGTCTTGCCAACGCCTCCCTTCTGGTTGGCAATGGCATAGACTTGCGGCCCCTTGGCGGCCTCCGGAGGCGTATCAGGAGAGGGGGGCGTCGGAGGCGTTGGGGGAGCAGCCGGTGGCGGCTCGGTAGGGGCCGATTCGAAGGATGACGGCGTCACGGTCGGTCACGCTGGCAACGGGCTCGGGCGAAAACTGCCATTCCTTCTTGGCCTCCTCGACTTCCGTCGACCAGCCCTTCCCTTTGTGGAAAAGGCAAATAGCGTTATCTTTTCGGTGACGCTGGGCCCACCCGAGGAGTTGTCCCAACGGTGCGAGCGCCCGCGCCGTAACGATGTCCGCCGCGACGGGTGGCGCCATCTCTATCCTTGAGATAGCGATTTTAGGTTGGTTTTCCAACCCCATACGCCGGCCAACTTCACCCAAAAAGGCAGCTTTCCGGGCGTCGGACTCGATAAGCGTGATCTGAAGATCAGGCCGCATGGCGGCGATCACCATGCCCGGAAATCCGCCCCCGCTGCCCAGATCGGCCAGGGTCACCGCCTCGGGCGGCAGGAGCCGGACCACTTGGGCGGAGTCGATGATATGGCGCTCCCAGATGTCGTCGAGCGTCGAACGGCTGACCAGATTGATGGCTTTCTGCCAGCGCTGCAGGGTCTCGGTGAACACTTCCAGGCGCCGGCGTGTTTCACGTGAAACATCCGCCAGGGGATCCCGTTTTGGATCCATGGTCTAAGCCGCTCGACGGCGGACGTGCTTCAGCAGAGCAACCAGGGCAGCTGGCGTCACGCCGGAGATCCGCGCCGCCTGGCCCAGAGTTGACGGCTTGTGCGTCTGCAGCTTCTGACGCACTTCGTTGGACAGGCTGCCAATGGCGCCATAGTCCAGATCAGCCGGAAGTTCCAAAGCCTCATCCCGACGATACGCGACAATGTCCTGTCGCTGCCGATCGAGGTATCCTTCATAGCGAGCGTCAATGGTCAACTGTTCGGCCACGTCCGCCGGGACAGCCGCTAGGTCCGGCCACAGCGTGGACAAACGACCCCAGTCGATGTCCGGATAGGCCAGAAGGTCGAGTGCCGATCGGAGCACCCCATCCTGGTTGATTGTGACCCCTCGCTTCGCCAGGGCTGAAGGGCTGAGCCGCAGCCCGTCCGCCAGACGTCGGGCGGACTCGAGGGCTTCCTGTTTCACGTGAAACATCCGGGCGCGGGTGTCCCCGATACAGCCAATCTCCAGCCCCCGGGGCGTCAGTCGTTGACCGGCATTGTCCGCCCGCAACCACAGGCGATACTCCGCCCGCGACGTGAACATCCGATAGGGTTCGGTGACGCCCAGCGACACCAGGTCGTCGATCAAAACACCCAGATAGCCATCGGCCCGATCCACGGTGAACGGAGTATCGAGCGCTGCGTTGAGCCCGGCGATCAGCCCTTGCGCCGCGGCCTCTTCGTAACCCGTCGTTCCGTTGATCTGGCCGGCCATATACAGACCCCGGACCCGCCTGGTCTCCAGGGTCGGATGCAGCTCCCGCGGGTCGATGTGGTCGTACTCGATGGCATAGCCCGGCCGCAGCATCGTCGTCCGCTCGAGACCGGGAATGGTCTGCAGCATGGCTAGCTGCACTTCCTGGGGAAGCGACGTCGAGATGCCGTTGGGATACACCGTGTCGTCGTCCAGTCCCTCGGGCTCGAGGAAGATCTGGTGCCGTTCGCGATGGCCAAACCGGACAACCTTGTCCTCGATCGATGGACAGTAGCGCGGACCGACACTCTCGATCTGGCCCGAATACATGGGCGCCTGGTGGAGGTTGGCGCGAATGATCTCGTGGGTTGCCGCCGTGGTCGTCGTGATGTGGCAGGCGATCTGCGGTGTCGTGATCCGGTCGGTCAGGTAGGAGAAGGGCTGTGGCGGGTCGTCACCGTCCTGCCGCTCCAACGACGCATAATCGATCGTCCGGCCGTCCAGTCGCGCCGGCGTGCCGGTCTTCAAGCGACCCAGGACAAAGCCAAGCTTGTCGAGCGTCTGCGCCAAGGCAGTCGACGGTGGCTCGACCACATCGTCCCGCCCATTGCCGCGGACGCGGCCTGCCGGGATCTTGTTCTGGCCCATATGAATCAGGCCGCGCAGGAACGTGCCAGTCGTGAGAATCACGCGTCCTGCAGAAATATCTCGTCCAGCTTCCGTCCGCACCCCGGCGCATATCCCTGCCGCATCCAGCAGAATGTCGGCAACGGGCTCGCCCCGGATCTCGAGGTTCGCCTGCTCGGCCAGGAGATTCTGAACGGCCGCGCGATAGAGCTTGCGATCGGCCTGGGCACGGGGCCCCCGCACGGCCGGCCCCTTGGAGAGATTGAGCGTCCGGAACTGGATCCCCGCACGATCGATCGCCCGACCCATGATGCCGTCCAGGGCATCGATCTCGCGAACCAGATGGCCCTTGCCCAGGCCGCCGATCGCAGGGTTGCACGACATCTCACCGATCGTTTCGACCCGGTGGGTCAGCAGCAAGGTCCGGGCGCCCAGGCGCGCCGCCGCCGCTGCCGCTTCACAGCCGGCGTGGCCGCCACCGACAACGATGACGTCATATGAATGAGCCCGGAACATAGCGGGCCTCTGTCGGAGATTGCGCCGGGCCGGTCAAGGCCTGGCATCACTTCCCGATACAGAAGTCACGAAAGATCACGTCCAGCAGTTCGTCGATCTGCACAGCCCCGGTGATGCGCCCTAATGCCCGCAGGGCCAGGCGCAGGTCTTCGGCGGCGAGGGCGACCTCCGGTGCTGCAAGCGCGCGCCCGAGCGACGCCTGGCAGTCGACCAGCGCCTCGCGATGCCGCGCGCGGGTCAGCGGCGCGACGCCGGCGCCCTCCTGCATCAGGGTGCTGGCAGCCTGCTCGAGCCGCTTCAGCAGTTCAGGGAGCCCCGTGCTGGTATTGGCAGATAGTTGCACAACCTCATCTGATACAACCTTGGCGCGATCTACTTTGTTGACGACAACAATGTCCTTTAGGCTATCCCAACCGTCGGTTGTCGCAATCAGAGACTGCCATTCTCTTTTCCAATCAACCGTCGCATCCAGCACCAGCAGCCGAAGATCGGCAGCGGCGGCGCGAACACGGGCGCGACGCACCCCTTCCTGTTCGATCGCATCTTGTGTCACCCGCAGGCCTGCCGTATCGGCCAAAATAACCGGCCAGCCGCCCAGATCGAGATGCACCTCGATCACGTCGCGCGTGGTGCCGGCCGTCTCCGAGACGATGGCCGCGTCGCGTCGCGCCAGCAGGTTCAACAGGGACGACTTGCCGGCATTGGGCGGGCCGATGATGGCAATCGATAGACCATCCCGGAGGCGTTCCCCGCGTCGATCGGCAAGATGATGATCAATCTCCGATTGCAGCCGACCGATAACGCTTCGCACCTCGTCGGCAAGCCCGTCGGGCAGATCCTCGTCGGGGAAGTCGATGGCGGCCTCGAGATGGGCAAGCGCCCGCACGCCCTTGCCGCGCCAGTCCTCATAAAGCCGGTACAGCGCGCCATCCATCTGTTGCAGGGCCTGCCGCCGCTGCGCGCCAGTTTCCGCCGCCACGAGATCGGCAATCGCTTCGGCTTCGGTAAGGTCGAGCTTGCCGTGCTCGAAGGCCCGGCGCGTGAACTCGCCCGGCTCGGCCAGGCGGCAAAAGCCGAGCCGCGCCAGCGCATCGAGCGCTGCGCCCACGACAGCCCGTCCACCGTGCAGGTGAAGCTCGGCCATCGGTTCGCCGGTCTCGCTGCTTTCGGCGGCGAACCAGACGACCAGCCCGCGATCGATCGTCTCGCCGCTCAGCGGATCGACCACCGCGCGCAGCACCATGCGGCGCGGGGCAGGCAGGGCGTCCTTTCGAGTGAGCGCCAGCAGCGCATCGCCGGCCCGCGGGCCGCTCAGGCGAATGACCGAGATCGCGCCGGGATGCGCGCGTGAGGGCACGGGCGTGCCCAACGCATAGATCGTGGCGCCGCTCACGAGCGCTTGGGCTGCGCGGGCTGCCCCGGTTTGGCCGGTGCCGGCGCGGGCTGTCCTGGGACGGGCCGCGCCATCACCTTGTCAGCGAGCTTCTCGTACAGCGCCTCGGGAATCAGCCGGCGCTCGACCAGGTCGGTCTTGGCCCGGAAAGGCCGCGCCCGAATGATGGCGTCGGCGCGTACTTCGCCGATGCCGTCCAAGGTCATGAGATCGTCGCGGCTGGCGCTGTTCAGGTCGATCAGGCTCGACGCCGGAGCAGCCAGTGCCGGACGGCCGGCACCCTGAGCGAACACACTCCCAAATGCACCCACAGCGCCAAAAGCCAGCGCCGCCGCAGCGAGAAGGGCAGGAAACTTCATGGCTGTCCTTTATGACACGGAATCTGCCCGAGCTGGGAGGGGGGCTGGCAGGGGTGCTGGCAGGGGGCCCGGTCGCCCCTGTAAGATCGCACCACATGGCCAAGCCCTATGACGAGATCCCCGACCGTCGACGCATCGTGCGCCGCCGCGCCCTGGAAGAAGCCTTGGCGGCCCTGGTCGAGGACATGCCGTCGGGCGGCGAGCCGCCAAGGACGGCCGTTCTCGCCCTGTTGCGCGATGCCCTGACCGCGGGCCGCAGCGAAATCCGCCGCCGGTTCGAGGAAGAGAAGGGCCCGCTGCGCAATGACGGCCCCGCCGTCCTGATCGCGACCTCCTACCTGATGGACCAGATCGTCCGGGTCCTGTTCGACTTCGCCGACCAGTACGCCTATCCGGCGGCCAACCCCAGCGCCGCCGAACGGCTGGGCGTCGTCGCCACCGGCGGCTACGGCCGCGGCGAGCTGGCGCCCCTGTCGGACATCGACCTCCTGTTCCTGCGCCCCTACAAGCAGACGCCACGCGGCGAGCAGATCGTCGAATTCATGCTCTACCTGCTGTGGGATCTCGGCCTGAAGGTCGGTCATGCCACACGCACCGTCGAGGAGAGCCTGCGCTACGCCGAGCGCGACCAGACGATCCGGACGGCCCTCCTGGAAGCGCGCTACCTCTGGGGCGACCGCGAGCTGTTCGACGAGCTGACGCGCGGCTTCGCGCAGAAGTTCTATGTCGGCGATGGTCACGACTTCGTCGAGGCCAAGCTTGCCGAACGCGACCAGCGCCACCATCGCATGGGCGATTCGCGCTACGTCGTCGAACCCAACGTCAAGGAGGGCAAGGGCGGGCTGCGCGATCTCCATCTGCTGTTCTGGATCGCCAAGTATCTCTATCGCGTCCGCGAACCAGGCGAGCTGGTGGCCAAGGGCGTCCTGACGCGCGGCGAAGCCCGCCACTTCGAACGCGCCGAACGCTTCTTCGCCACCGTCCGTTGCCATATCCATTATCTCACCGGCCGCGCCGACGACCGCCTGTCCTTCGACCTGCAGCGCGAGATCGCCACGCGCCTCGGCTACCAGGACCGTCCGGGCAGCCGCGGCGTCGAGCGCTTTACCAAGCACTATTATCTTCACGCCAAGACGGTCGGCGACCTCACGCGCATCTTCGTCGCCGCCCTCGAAGACAGCCGCCGGCGCAAGCCGAAGCTCGCCGCCCTTTGGCAGACCCTGCGCCCGCGCCAGCTCGAAGGCTTCCGTCTCGATGGCGAGCGGCTGGCGGTCGCGAGTTCGGACGCCTTCGCCCAGGATCCCGTGGCGATCCTCCGCCTCTTCCATGTCGCGCAGGAGAACGGCCTCGATATCCATCCCGCGACCTTGCGGCTGATCACCCAGAACATCCGACTGGTCGACCGGCTGCGCAGCGATCCCGAGGCCAATCGTCTCTTCATGGAGATGCTGACGTCGCCGAACGACCCTGAAACGACGTTGCGGCGCCTCAACGAAGCCGGTGTGTTCGGCCGCTTCATTCCCGATTTCGGTCGCGTCGTCGCGCAGACGCAGCACGACATGTATCACACCTATACGGTCGACGAGCACACGATCCGCGCCATCGGGATCCTGTCGCGCATCGAATCGGGTGCCCTCAAGGAAGACCATCCGCTGTCGGCCGATGTCGTCCACAAGATCCTGTCGCGGCCGGTCCTCTATCTCGCGGTTCTGCTGCACGACATCGCCAAGGGTCGCGGCGGCGATCACTCGATCCTCGGCGCCGACGTGGCGATGCAGCTTGGTCCACGTCTGGGCTTGAGCGCTGCCGAGACCGAAACCGTGGCCTGGCTGGTGCGCTATCACCTCGCCATGTCGGCCACCGCCTTCCAGCGCGACCTGATGGATCCCAAGACCATCGACACCTTCGCCGCGCTGGTGCAATCGCCCGAACGCTTGCGTCTATTGCTGGTCCTCACCGTGTGCGACATCCGCGCCGTCGGCCCCAACGTCTGGAACAACTGGAAGGCGGCCCTTCTGCGCCAGCTCTACGGCGCCACCGAGCAGGTCCTGTCGGGCGGCACCCTGGCCGGCGGCCGCGGCGAGCGCCTCAAGCACATCCAGGCCGACGTCGCCGACCGGCTGGCCGGCTGGCCCGATGCCGACAAGGACGCCCATTTCGCCCGCGGCTACGCGCCCTACTGGCTCTCCTTTCCGACGGAAACGCTCGTACGCCAGGCCGAGCTGGTGCGCCGCGCCGAACGCGACAAACAGCCGCTGGCCATCGAGCATCGTGTCGATATCGAGCGTTCGGTCACTGAAGTCACGATCTACACTCTCGACACCCACGGCCTGTTCGCCCGCCTCGCCGGCGCCATGGCGATCAGCGGCGCCAACATCGTCGATGCCAAGATCTTCACCCTGGCCAACGGCATGGCGCTCGACACGTTCTGGATCCAGGACCTCGAAGGTAAGCCGTTCGACGGCCCGCAACGCCTGGCGCGCCTCGCCGCCCGGGTCGAGCTGGCGCTCTCCAACCGCCTCGACGTGCAGCGCGAGCTCGACAATCAGCGGGCCTCCTGGCCCAAGCGCGATCGCGTCTTCACCGTCGAGCCGCGCGTGCTGATCGACAACAACGCCTCCGACACCTTCACCGTGATCGAGGTCAACGGCCGCGATCGTCCCGGCTTCCTCCATGTCGTCACGCGCGCGCTCACCCGCGTCAACCTGCAGATCGCCTCGGCGCATGTCACCACCTACGGCGAGCGCGCCGTCGACGTCTTCTATGTGAAGGACCTGTTCGGCCTCAAGGTCGTGAACCAGGAGAAGCTGAAGCAGGTCGCCGCGTCGGTCGAAACCGCCATCCGCGACTTCGACGCCCGCTTCGATCCGGTGCCGAAAGCGGCGGAGTGACGGCCGCAGTCCGCAAGTCTCGGTTCAAATCAGGATATAATGCGCAACGAACGGACGCGTGAAAAATCACGATCGTGCGTGACGAGCGCTGCCGCATTGATTGCCAGAGCACTGGCAACCTGTACCGCATCCGGTAACCTGAAGCGCAGCGTCGCACGTAGCCTTGCCGCACTCTCCGCGATGTCACCGGTGAGTTCCACCATCTGCCAGGATTCCAGAACCGTGCGATAGCGTCGAACCAGCGCATCATCGCCTGCCTGCAACGGCCCAGTCATCACTTCCGCCATCGTGATCGTCGTCACTGCAAAACGGAGATCACCCGACGCATGTGCTTCGAACAATGGCAAGAAGCGCCGTTTGAATCTTGGATGCTCCTCGAGAAAATAGATGACCGGTGCGGAATCCAGTAGGAGAAGCGCCTGCTCAGGCAAACCTGCGAGATCTATCGGCTCCATTCGTCGCGCAGCCGCTCAAGGGTGCGTGTGCTGTTCTTTCCCCACAGACCTCGTCCGCTCCCCGACAAGGGAAGCAGAGATTGCTGCCGACCCGTCGGACGATAGGCGTCGATCGGCACGAGCGCCGCCACCGGACGCCCGTGGCGCGTAATGATCGTCGAGCGTCCTTGCTCCGCGGCAGCCAGCAAGTCCGGAAGTTGGTTACGCGCTTCCTCAGCGCCCTTGCGTAGTTCTTTGGCCATATCGCACCTATGGGAGAACTGTACAGCTCCGTACAGTCCCTTTCAAGGGGCCGTCACTCCGGCTTGAATCCTGCGTCCTTCAGGAGCGCGGTGTTGGTGTCGACCTCCTCCTTGATGAAGGCCGCGAACTCCTTGGGCCCGCGGGCGGTCGGCACGATGCCGAGCGACGTGGTCTTCTCGTTGAAACCCTTGTCCTTCGAGACCTCGGCCATCGCCGCGGCGAGCTTGTTCACGATCGCGTCGGGCGTGTCCTTGGGCGCCCACACGCCGTACCAGGAGCTCAGGTGGAAGTCCTTCAGACCGACCTCGTCGGTGGTCGGGATGTTGGGGGCAAGCGGCGTGCGCTGGCGGGAGGTGACGAACACACCCTTGGCCCGGCCCGAAGTGGCCAGCGGCAGCAGCGCCGTCCAGGGATCCATGAAGAACTGCACCGCTCCCGACATCAGGTCGGTGTTCGCCGGCGCCGTGCCCTTGTACATGATCGTGTCGATCGGCAGGCCGGTCCGCTTCAGGAAGGCCAAGGTCGCGATATGGCCCGCCGCGCCCCCGGAGGACAGCGCGAAGAAGAACTTCTTCGGGTCCTTCGTCACCGCCGCCATGATGCTCGCATAGTCGTTGCCCGGCACGTTGTTGTTGGCCAGCAGGACCAGAGGCGCCTCGCCCGCCTGGGCGATGGCGCGGAAATCGGTCTGCGGGTCGTAAGGGCAGGAGGGAACCACCGTCTTGCCGAGCACGAACAGGCTCGCATTGAAGAGCAGCGTATAGCCGTCGGGCTCGGCGCGCCGCACGGTGTCGGACCCGATCGTGCCGGACGCCCCGCCGACATTCTGGACCACGATCTGCTGGCCGAGCTTTTCGCCCAGGAACTGCGCGGTGATGCGGCCCAGCCCGTCCGTGCCGCCGCCCGGCGGGTAGGGGACGATCATCTTCAGCGTCTTGTTAGGAAAGTCGCTCTGCGCCCGCGCCGGGCCGATGGCCGGGGCCGCGACAAGGGAGGCGCCGGCGGCGCCGAGAAGAGTCCTGCGACGGAAATTCATGAAAAAGCCTCAGGGTTTGACGGAGACCGACGATGCACAGGCTGTGCCACGCGCTGTCTCGCAGATCGTCCGAGAGACCTTGCGTTCCTTGACCTCGCCGCAGGGCACGCCCAGCGCGCGCGACAGGTCGAGATGCTGTTTCAATGTCGCCGTCTGGCCGGGCGCGATGGGAAAGGGCGCGCCCTCGCGATAGGAAGAGGCCAGCTCGACCGTCCGCTCACGCCCGTCATTCAGCGCCAGCACGACATCGACCTGCAGATAGCCGATCGTCTCGCCCGACTTGTTCTCGACGATCAGGCTCGGCACGCAATTGCCATAGACGTTGGCGTCGCCGCCCCGCTTGACGTCGATCCCATTGGCGGCCCAAGCCGCCGTGATCCCCGTGGCGGCTCCTGCCGCCATGCTCCCGAACACCAGACCCAACGCTACAAAGGCTGCCCTCATGGTCGCCTCCCGCTTCGTTATCCGGCCTGCAACCTCTGATCGCGACGTGTCGCCAGCATTTGCAGGATCGCCGCCGCCGTTTCCTCGATCGAACGGCGTGTGACGTCGATGGTCGCCCACTTGCGGCGGGCGTAGAGGCGGCGCGCTTCCTGGATCTCGCGCTGCACGCGCTCCATGTCCGTATAGTCCGTCTCGGTCTCGCGCTGCAGCAGCCGCAGGCGATTGACGCGGATCTGCACCAGCCGTTCCGGATCGGTGATCAGGCCCACGATCAGCGGGCGCTTGGCTTCCTCGAGTTCGACCGGCGGCGGCACGGCGGGCACCAGCGGCACGTTGGCGGCACGCACCCCGCGATTGGCGAGGTAGACGCAGGTCGGTGTCTTGGAGGTGCGCGACGGCCCGACGAGAATGACGTCGGCATCCTCGAGATCGTGGGTCGACTGCCCGTCATCGTGCGCCAAGGTGTAGTGCATGGCATCGATGCGATCGAAATAGCCTTCGTCGAGCTGATGCTGGCGGCCGGGCCATTGCTCGCTCTTGGAATGGAAATGCACGGCCAGCACACTCATCGCCTGATCGAGCACACCGACGCAGGGCAATTGCAGACGCCGGCAATGATCACGCACCACGTCGCGCAGTTCGGGATCGACCAGCGTATACAGCACAGGTCCGCGATCGCGTTCGACCGCCTGCATCACCTTCTCCATCTGGCCCGGTGTGCGCACCAGCGACCAGACATGCTCCTGCACGAATATGCCTTCGTACTGCACGAGACAGGCGCGCGCGACGCTCGACACGGTCTCGCCGGTCGAGTCGGACACGAGATGGACGTGAAAATTCCGGTTCGCCACGGCCCGTTTTACCCCACAGGCCTCTCGGGAGAAATGCGGGATTGTCGGTTGGAAGACGGGGACAGCCGGCGACCTTTTCCCGGAGGCCCGGATTCCAACCCCGGCGCGCCCGTCCCATCCCGGTGATCATCCCTTGCGGACAGCTTGGGAGGAGAATCCTGCGAATCGGGAATCCTGCGCCCGAATCGCGTGGAATCGGGCGTCGCCGATCCACAGGCGCCTGGGGAGCATTCATCAATAAGGCGCATCCCCATGTGCCACACCCTCTACTACTCCTACTACCTATTATGATTAGGTAAGAGGGAAGGCATGAGGATGATGCGTTGAGCAGCGGGAAATTCCTGGAGACACTGGCCGGGCGGCGCTTTGCGACGCCACCGGTCTGGCTGATGCGCCAGGCGGGCCGATACCTGCCGGAATACCGCGCCGTGCGCGCGACCACCCGGTCATTCCTCGAATTCTGCTACACGCCGGACAAGGCGGTCGAAGTAACCCTACAGCCCATCCGGCGTTTCGGCTTCGACGCCGCCATCATCTTTTCCGACATCCTGGTCGTTCCGGATGCGCTCGGCCAGAAAGTCTGGTTCGAGGAGGGCGAGGGCCCGAAACTCGAGGCCCTGACCGATCCGGCACAGTTCGCCCGGCTGTCGCGCGCCCGGCTGGCCGACCATCTCGCGCCCGTCTACGAGGCGATCCGGCAGACCCGGGCCGCCCTGCCGCGCGAGACGGCGCTGCTGGGCTTTGCCGGCGCGCCCTTCACGCTTGCCTGCTACATGATCGAAGGCAGCGGCAGCCGCGACTTCGCCAAAGTGAAGAAGTGGGCCTATGGGCACCCCGAATCCTTCGGGCTGCTGATCGACCTGCTGGTCGAGTCCGTGGTCGATCACCTTTCCAACCAGGTCGAAGCCGGCGTCGACGGGGTGCAGCTCTTCGATTCTTGGGCCGGCGTGCTGCCGGAGGAGCAGCTCTTCCGCTGGTCGCTGGACCCCATGGTACGCATCGCCACGGGGCTGCGCGAACGCCATCCCAACGTCCCTGTCCTGGCTTTTCCACGCGCTGTGGGCCCGGCGGCGTTGATGTATCGCCGGCCGGACAGCTTCAGCGCCCTGTCGCTCGATACCGGCATCGGCGCGCATTGGGCGGCCAAGGAACTGCAGCCGCATATCTGTGTGCAGGGCAATCTCGATCCTATCATGCTGGTCGCGGGCGGCGCGGCCCTCGAGCGAGAAGCCAGGCGCATCCTCGACAAGCTTGGGCACGGCTCGTTCATCTTCAATCTCGGCCATGGTGTCGTACCGCAGACGCCGCCGGAGCATGTCGCGCAACTCGTCGAGATCGTACGGACCTGGAAACCGGGTGAGTCGTGAAGGTCGCGATCATTCTGTTCAATCTCGGGGGGCCCGACTCGCCCGAAGCGGTGCAGCCCTTCCTGCGCAATCTGTTCAGCGATCCAGCGATCCTGCGCCTGCCGGCGCTGCTGCGCGGGCCGCTGGCCAGCTTCATCGCCCGCCGGCGCACGCCCAAGGCGCAGGGCATCTACGCCAGGATCGGCGGCAGCTCGCCCATTCTCGGGCAGACCGAGGCGCAGGCGCGGGCGCTCGAAGAAGCATTAGGTCCGGATCACGAATGGCGCGGCTATGTCTGCATGCGCTACTGGCACCCGATGACGGACGCCGTCGTGCGGTCGGTGAAACGCTTCGCTCCCGATCGCATCGTGCTGCTGCCGCTCTATCCGCAATTCTCGACCACGACGACCGATTCGTCGGTGAAGGCCTGGCGGGAAGCAGCAGCCAAGGCCAAGCTCGTGGTGTCGACCCAGACTGTCTGCTGCTATCCCGACGAGGACGGTTTCATCGCCGCCTCGACCGAACTCTTGCAGCAGGGGCTGCGCGAGGCCGGCACCCTGGCGACGCGCGTGCTGTTTTCGGCGCATGGCCTGCCCGAGCGGGTCATCAAGGCCGGCGATCCCTATCAGAGCCAGGTCGAGAGGACGGCGCAGGCGATCGCCGATCGGATCGGCGGCCTCGATTGGTCGGTCTGCTATCAGAGCCGGGTGGGGCCGCTGAAATGGATCGGCCCGTCGACCGATGCCGAGATCGCGCGCGCCGGCGCCGACGGCAAGGCCGTGGTGCTCTATCCCCTGAGCTTCGTGTCGGAGCACTCCGAGACCCTGGTCGAACTCGACATCGAGTATCGTCATCTTGCCGAGAAGAACGGGGTGTCGACCTATGTTCGAGTACCGACCGTGGGCACGCATCCGTCCTTCATCGCAGGCCTCGCCGATCGCGTGCGCGCCGCCCTGGCGGAGCCGACCGGGACGGTTTGCCATGGCGCCAAGTCGATGCCCTGCAGCCGGGCCCATCTCGGCTGTCCGCTGATCGCCGCGGGGAAGGCGGCATAGATATTTTTCTCCCTCACAGAGACGCTGTCTTATTCGCACATCGCCCATAGGTTGAGCACAGCTACTTCTTTCATTCTCCTCTCCCCCA
>Ga0209933_1001249_pt1 | contig 26440 bp, 24 predicted proteins | sample ThiBiot_300_biof_FD_183944 | JGI IMG/M metagenome (GOLD analysis project Ga0209933, IMG submission 183944) | Wastewater bioreactor microbial communities from Cape Town, South Africa - Thiocy_cont_300_biof (SPAdes) | ecosystem: Engineered > Bioremediation > Thiocyanate > Unclassified | place...
GCAAGGCCTGGATGCGCCGCTGACGATCGGGTCGGTCGTTGCGTCGGATGCCTTCTTCCCGTTCGCCGATGGATTGATCACGGCGGCGGATGCGGGCGTCACGGCGGTCATTCAGCCGGGCGGTTCGATGCGTGATGACGAGGTGATCAAGGCCGCCGACGAGCGCGGCCTGGCGATGGTGTTCACCGGCGTGCGCCACTTCCGGCATTGATGCTGGCTCGTACCCCCACCCCTAACCCCTCCCCGCAAGGGGGAGGGGAATTGTTGGGGTTGCGCGTTGGCGGTGCCGAAGGCTGGCGCTCGCGCCTATGGCTGCCCCTCACCCTCACCCTAACCCTAACCCTCTCACCGTGAAGAATGGGGAGAGGGAATGGCCCTGCGATTGCTCACTTGCCCTGCCCACAAGGCGGAGCGGAATTTGTTGTGCCTGTCCTTTGAATCTGACCTGCGAAGGAGGAGGGGAACAGATGCTTTGCTAGCTCGCGTGCGGCTTCGTGCGAACGAACAACATCAGCACGACGCCGATCAGCAGGAACGCGAGGATCGCGGACATGCCGATGCGCTGGTTGCCGGTTTGCTGCGTCAGGAACGCGACGGCGAACGGTGCAAGGAACGCCGTCACCTTTCCGGAGAAAGCGAACAGGCCGAAGTACTGCGTGATCTTTTCCGCTGGCGCCAAGCGGGCGAGCAGCGAGCGGCTGGCGGCCTGAACGGGTGCTGCGACGAGGCCGACGAGAATGGCGAAGGCGAGGAAGACCTGCTCGCCCGTCGCCGAGAACGGTTTTGATCCTGTCACCTTTTCCGCGACCTCGGTGGTGAACAGGATGTGCGTTTTGTCGACCGAGAGAATTCCGACAGCTCCGGCGACGAGCGCCAGAAGCGCGACGATGATGACCGTCTTCGGTCCGAAGCGATCGTCGAGGCGGCCGCCGATCAGCGCGCCGAACGCGCCGACGAGCGTCAGAACGATCCCGAACATGCCAAGTTCGAGCGGTCCCCAGCCGAAGACCGATGCGCCGTAGATGCCGCCGAAGGCGAAGATGGCGGTCAGGCCATCGGTGAAGATCATGCGTGCGATCAGGAAGATCATCAGGCTCGGCATCGACGGCAGCGACTTGATCGTGTGCCAGAGCTCGGTCGCTGCCGAATGCTGCGGCTCGTTCGGGTTGCGCGGCGTTCTCCTGTCGGGCACGAACAGGAAAAACGGAATGATGAAGATCGCGAACCATACTGCGGCGAACGGGCCGGTGATGCGGTCGCTTTGATGTGAAGCTGCGTCGAGGTTCAGCAGCGGATCGAGGCCCAGAAGCGTTGTCGTCGTTCCTGGCATGGGAACCAGGAAGCCCGCGACGAGCGCCAAGCTGACGAGGCCACCGAAATATCCGACGGCCCAGCCTGTTCCTGACAAACGGCCAAGTTCGCTTCGCGGCACGAGGCCGGTCATGATCGCGTTGGAGAAGACGCTCATCAACTCGGCGGCCAACGTCGCTACGACGAAGCCTGCGAGCACGAGCAGGATTGTCGTCAATGGTGCGCCGGGCGTTCCGAGCCAGAGCGCGCTCAGGCCGGAGAGAAAGACGAGCGAGAGCGCGGCCATCCAAGGTTTGCGTGCACCGCGTCCGTCCGCAGCCGCGCCGAGAAACGGGCTCAGCACAGCGATCAGCAAACCGGCGACGGCGGCTGCGTAACCCCAGAGCGCTTGTCCGCAGGCAGCCTTCTCGCTGCCTTCCGCGATGAGCGTGCCGCAGACCGGGTTCTGAACAATGGCGTTGGCGAAGTAGGGTGCGAACAGGAACGTCTGCACGAGCGTGTAGTGCGGCTGCGTTGCCCAATCGAACAGCATCCACGACACCAAGGCGCGTGATGGGGCACGTTCGGGTTGGGGAGTTGCCGTCGAAGCTCCGTTCGCGGCTTCGCCTGCAGCGCCTGTCGCCATGAAGTCCCCCTTCGTCGGTGCTTGACTGCGCGTGCCCGGCGCATCTCAGCAGATTTCGGCTCTCAGTCCCGAAGCACGATCAGATGGTCGGGAAGCTCGTTCGGATCAATCGATCCCGGCGGAAAATGCTCGGAGAGATGCACGCCGATACGCTCGATGGCGTGGACGAAACCGTCGGTTGCTTTGCCGGCGCCGATCTCGCTCGTGAATTCATCGACGATCGACTGCCATGTTCCTTTCGGCACGCGCTGATCGATGCCGCTGTCGGCGATGATGTCGACGCGCTGCTCGGCGAGCGAGACGAAAATCAGGACGCCCGTCCGTCCTGTTGTCGTGTGGAGGTTCTGCGCGAGGAATTGCTCGGCGGCGCGCCGCCGGGTGTTGGCGCGCAGGATCGAGCGCGGCACCAGCGCCATGCGGACTTTCGGATGCCACGCGAGGAAGAACAGCGCGAGAAATACGACGAGCTGGATGAGGAAGATGATCTGGACCTTCATCCAGGTGAAGTAGATGAGCGGCCAGGGAACGATCAGCGCCAACAGCGCCGCCCACATCAGCGGGATGTGATCGTAACGGCTGCTTTGATCGGCGATGACGGCGACGATTTCGCCCGACGTCGTGCGTTCGGCGTTGGTGATCGCCTCGGAAATCCGCTCGGCGTCTGTGCTGCTGATGAAGCCCATCGATCGCAATCGTTCCGTTGTTTTCGCCGTCATTGCTACCAGCTTCCCGATGCTCCGCCGCCGCCGAAGCCGCCGCCACCACCGGACCAGCCGCCGCCTCCGCCACCGCTCGACCAGCCACCTCCGCCGCCCCAGCCGCCGGAGCCGCCGGGTATGATGACGATGCCGCCGCGGCGGCGCCGTCCGTCGGGTGTGCCGGTCTGCATCGATCGTGCGCTGTTGTAGTTGATCCAGAGGATGAAGGCGACGAATGCCAGGAAGATCAGCAATTGAAACATTTCCGCCGAGTCCTCGGGCGGAGGGTGTCCGCCCTGCGCGCGGCGCTTCACCTCTTCGGGGTCGCCGAGAACGACGGTTCGAATGTCGCGAACGCCGTCCTTGATACCGCCAGCGTAGTCACCGCGCCGGAACTTTGGCAGGATCGCATTCTGAATGATGAGCGCCGACATCGTGTCGGTCATATAAGGTTCGAGGCGGCGGCCGACCTCGATGCGCACCTTGCGGTCGTTGGGCGCGACGATCAGCAGAATGCCGTTGTCCTTGCCCTTCTGGCCGATGCCCCATTTGCGCGCGAGGCCGATGCCGTAGTCCTCGATCGCGTAGCCGTCGAGAGACTTGACCGTGACGACCGCGATCTGGTCGGTCGAGGTCTGCTCGAGTTCGGCGAGCGTGCTTTCGAGGTCAGCCTTGTCCTGCGGCGAGAGCAGCCCGGCCTGATCAGTGATGCGGCCGGAAAGTTCCGGGTAGTTCGGCGCGGCAAAAGCCGGCGCGATCAAAATTGCGCACGCCGCAAGCAGGGCCAGCAGTGCATTGCGCACGCTGCCCCAAGGCTCGCGACGTGTCATCATGGACCGAGCGGCGATTGCTGCGACAGTCATCGGACGGACTCCACCAAGGAGTTCAAACCGCTGCCGTTACGATTTGCCGAAATCGACTTTGGGCACCTTCTGCTCTTCGGCCGGGATATCGAACGCCGCCATCTCCTTGGCCGAAGGATAAAGCGCCGTTTTCCAGAGGCGTCCGGGGAACGTGGTGATTTCGGTATTGTAGGCGCGGACGGCGTCGATGTAATCGCGCCGCGCGATGGCAATGCGGTTCTCGGTGCCGGCCAACTCGCTCTGCAGCGCCAGGAAGTTCTGTCCTGACTTGATGTCCGGATAGCGTTCGACAACGGCCATCAACCGGCCGAGCGCGCCGCCGAGCGTCGACTGCGCATCCTGGAATTTCTTCATGGCATCCGGATTGGTCAGGATATCCGGCGGGATCTGAATGTTCGTCGCCTGCTTGCGGGCTTCCGTGACTTCGGTCAGTACCGTCTTTTCCTGATCCGCGAAACCTTTCACGGATTCGACGAGATTCGGGATGAGGTCGCTGCGGCGCTTATATTGGTTCAGGACCTCGCTCCAATTGGCTTTGGCCTGCTGCTCATATGTAGGAATCGTATTGATTCCGCAGCCCGCCATTGCGAGCGCAGTTCCGATGATCGCGAATAGTGCGAGCGGCCGGATAACGAACATTCTGGTGATGGCGGTCATGACGCGGGTCGTCCCTGTTCTGGCGCCTCGCGGGCGCGCACGCAGTGAGCTTCGCAAGGCCTTACGGCCCGCTCTTTCCTATGAGTTTCCTAGACGGCGTTCAAGTGAGGCAAGCGGAGAAGACGCCGTCTTCGCAACGAATAGTGCGCTTTTCTGATGCGGATCGCATTTCTGAATGCTCTCCAGGAGAAACTTGAGACAGTGCACGCTGCTGACGGCCGCGCCAAGCGAGACGGCGCGGCTTCAGACGGCAAAGGCCGCACTCCAATGCGGCCTTTTCAATTCGCGTAGAATTCGCGCTAAGTCGGAAGCCGATTATTTGCGGGGGGATGAATTGGGAGTAACTGCTTCCAACGCGATAGCGACACGTCCATGCGTATTGGGAAGGCCGAAGCGAATACGGGGATACTGAAAACTACGGCCACCATAATCATACATGCCAATGCAGCCTGCATGACCTGAATGATGTGCTTCAATCGAATGCACCCTCCTGTGACATTGCGGGTGCATTTTGCTTGGCGAGTGTGGCTTGAGGTTGGCGCATCTGCGGCGCAGAGAAGAATGTGCGGCGCACGAATTGCGTGGCCGCACACGTTCGAGTGTTACCACCAGCGGCAATAGCGGCGGCCATGTCTCCACCAGCAATGGCGCTGGCGATGATGCCAACGGCGGCGCCAGTAGACGTTCTGCGTCTGCGATGCCTGCTTGGAAATCTGATTGAGAGCGTGAACGTTTGCGTTGACGGTAGCGCTCGCATATCCCGCGCCGAGCACCATCGTGACAGCAAGAATTGCTATCCCCAGTATCGTCCTCATTACGTCGACTCCACGATTGGCGGCGCCGCCTTGACGCCGGGAGCGACTATAACGATCGCGATTTCGTGCTTCTCCATACGGATTTGTGAGGTAGCGCGTTTTCGCTGTTCTTGTGCAATCGCGCTACGCTTACATTTTCGTATGCTGGCTTATGCATTCACCGACATAAAGCCCACTATTTCCAGCGGAGCCATTCGAGCGATTTCGGACCGCGGCAGAAATCCTGGCGATGCAGATAGTAACAGCGGCGGCCGTCGAAATAATCGTCTTTATAGAATGGGTCGCCGGCATACGTCGAAAAGCCGAAACCGTATCCATAAAGCGGGCCGCGGCGCGAATAGCCTTTGCGCTTCTGCGCAACAGGTTTGTGACGGTGCGCGACATGCGCCTTCTGTGAATGGTGTTTGTAAGAATGATGCGCGTGCCGGTGATGGGCCGCGCTGGCGTTGGCGCCACTCGCAAGCCATGCCAACGCGGCGGCCACGGTAGCAAACGCGATCGTGCTCGTTTTCATGTGCTGCCTTTCGATGGAGTTGGCGCGCGGCGTCCGGCTGCGAAGATAAATAGCTTCGACCGGCAAAGCGCAAGAATGGCTCCGGACGGTTAAATCCGAAGCCATTCTGCTATGCTATTCGAATTGCAGGTTAGTAGCTGCAGTAGCGCCGTCCGTAGCGCCAATAGCAGTCCGAATAGTCGTAGTCGTAATAGTCGTCATCGTAATATGGGTCGCCGAGGTAGATGCCCGGGCCCCAGCCGAACCAGCCGCCGCCACGCCCATGGCCGTGCCCGTGACCCCGGCCGTGCCATCCGCCGTGACGATCGCCGAAGTTGCGAGCCATGCGGGCGCCACCGAAATTGCCGCCTCGGAAGTTTCCGCCTCTGAAGCTGCCGCCATGACCGCCGGAAAATCCACCGCCATGACCACCGGAGAAGCCACCTCCTCCGCCGTGACCGCCGCCAAACTGCGCGGCTGAAGCCGCGGGAGCGAAAGCCGCCAAAGACAACGCTGCGCCAAGTGCAGCCAATGCGCTTACATACTTTTTCATAGTGAACCTCTGTTCTTCCGAGCCGAGTTCGAATTTTCAGATTTCGCTTGCTGTCGTCCGCCGGCTCTTCGTGCATGAGCAACGCAGCGCTCTGTCGAAGGTTGCGGAAACTATCGAAGCAGCGCGTAGAGGCTCACCGAAACGCGATCGGCTTGGATCGGAGTGTCCAGGACTGGCAGGGACTTCGGCCTGCCATCGACAGATGGGTGCACGCTGACGCACAGTGCCGCGAGCTGCGGTTTCGAAACGCGAGTTTTGGTAATTGCGATACCGACAACAGGGTGGGGCGTCCCTGTAAAATATGGAGCGGGCGAAGGGATTCGAACCCTCGACCCCGACCTTGGCAAGGTCGTGCTCTACCCCTGAGCTACACCCGCAAATCCATGTCCTCGACGCCTTGCGGCGGCGAGAGACACGCCTTATGGCGCAAGTGCCAACCCATTGCAAGGGGCGGAAAGCGACTGACCACCACGCCGCAGGACAGACGTCCGGAGAGGCTGGTAACGGCTTTGCAGCGAAAGAAGAATGCCCATATGCCCCTCACCCGCGACGAGCTGCTGCTCCGCCTCAACGATCTTGATATCAGAACGACCACGATCGACCATCCGGCCGTCTTCACGGTGGCGGAAAGCGAGACGGTCGAGATCCCGTTGCCTGGGGCGCATACGAAGAACCTGTTCCTGAAGGACGATCGGAGCCGTCTTGTCCTCGTCATCGCGAAAAGCGCGACGGTTGTCGATCTCAAGGGGCTCGCCAAGCGTTTAGGGATGGGGCGCTTTTCGTTCGGAAAGCCCGACCTGCTGATGAGTACGCTGGGCGTCACGCCGGGGTCGGTCACGGCGTTCGCCGTCGCAAACGATGTCGAGGGGCGTGTCACCGTGGTCGTAGATGAGACGCTAATGGAGCATGACAGCGTGAACTGTCACCCCCTGGAAAATACGGCAACGACCAACATTGCTTGTGAAGACCTTTTGCGGTTCATTCGATCCACTGGCCATGAGCCCCGCGTCATGGCGCTGACCGCCGCAGACGCTGTGGCGAGGAGTTGAGACTTATGGAATTCGGCACGAAAAAGTCTGCCCCGGGAGCTGCTGCTGCCGGGGACGTCATCAAGGATACGACGACGGCGTCGTTCAAGGCGGATGTGATCGACGCGTCCAAGTCGGTACCGGTGATCGTCGATTTCTGGGCGTCGTGGTGCGGCCCGTGCAAGCAGCTGACGCCGCTGATCGAAAAAGTCGTCCGCAGCTACAGCGGCAAGGTTCGACTGGCGAAAGTCAATGTCGACGAAAACCAGGCGGTTGCGGCGCAGCTTCGCGTTCAGTCGTTGCCGACGGTCTTGGCGTTTCGGGACGGCCAGCCGATCGACGGTTTCGTCGGCGCGCAGCCGGAGAGCGCCATCAAGGCGTTCGTCGATCGCCTGATCGCGGATGATGCCGACCTTGGTCTTGGTGAACTCCTGAAGTCCGCTGACGAGCTGCTGGAGCAAGGCGATCTGCAGGCGGCGGCAGAAATCTTCGCGACCGTTCTGCAGGAGGACCGGGCCAATGCCGAAGCGCTGGCAGGGCTCGCGTCCTGCTATCTGCGCAGCGGCGATGCCACCCGCGCGAAGCAGACCTTGGCTCTGGTGCCGCCCGATAAGCGCGAGGTCGCAGCCGTCCGCAGCGTCGAAGCCGCAGTGCTGCTCGCCGAGAAAGGTTCGTCTGCCGGCGATCTTTCGGCGCTCAAGCGACGGCTTGCAGAAAATCCCGAGGATCATCAAGTACGTTATGACCTCGCCGTTGGGCTTGCGGCCAACGGCGAACGCGGCGAAGCCCTTGAACTTCTGCTTGATCTCGTCAGGATGAACAGCCAGTGGAATGAGGAGGCGGCGCGCAAGCAACTTTTGCAGTTCTTCGATGCCTGGGGGCCGAAAGAGCCGCTTGTGAATGACGGACGCCGCAGATTGTCGTCCATCCTGTTTCGTTGAGAAGAGCACGCGTGCCTGCGGAGATGAATTTGACGCTTACTGAACGTTACGCGCGGCCGGCGGATTTGCCGGCGAGGATTCCCATCTTTCCGCTTCGCGGCGCAATCCTGCTGCCACGCGCAACCTTGCCGCTCAACATCTTCGAGCCGCGCTATCTCGAAATGATCGATGACGCGATGTCGAGCGCGCGTGTCATCGGCATTCTGCAGCCGATGCTCGCGGATGATGAAGATCAGGAAAGCCCGCTCGACAAGGCTGCGAAGCTGCGTGCCGTCGGATGTGCGGGGCGGGTGACGTCGTATCAGGAACTCGACGACGGCCGGCTGATCATCACGTTGACCGGCATCACGCGGTTCGAATGCGTCGGGGAAGCGGAAACAGACAAGCCGTATCGCATCATGAGCGTCAGCTACGACCGCTTTGCCAGCGATTTGACGGAAGGGCTCGGAGAAGAGCTTGTCGACCGGAAGAACCTGCTGCGTGTGCTGAAGACCTATCTCGAGGTCAACCGCTTGAAGACGGATTGGGCGACGATCCAGCGTGCGTCGAACGAGTTTCTCATCAACGCGCTGTCGGTGATGTGCCCCTATGGGCCGGAAGAAAAACAAGCTCTGCTCGAAGCGAAAGATTTGAAATCGCGCGCTGAGGTGCTGGTCGCGCTCGCCGAAATCGATCTCGCTTCGAACGGCAGCAGCGGATCGACGCTGCAATAAGGTACTGGAACCGCGCGAGGTTGCCTGACGTGGCCTTGGACACAGAGAACGACGACGAGCAGGCGAGCGCGGTCGATCCGAGGCTCCTCGAGCTTCTTGTCTGTCCTCTGACGAAGACGCGGCTGATCTATGATGCTTCCGCGCGAGAGCTGATCAGCAAAGCGGCCGGTCTCGCATTTCCAATTCGCAATGGCGTTCCGTTGATGATCGAGGACGCGGCGCGTCCGTTGACGGATCGCGATCTGCAAAAGCGCTAGTCGAAGTTGGCTTCATGTCGGCAGCGCGCTGATTGCGGCTACGATTTCAAAGAAATTGGTCATAAAGTTTGATCATTTTCGCCGCTTAACCAAGTCTCTTTAGACTCCATAAAACATGATCACCGACTGTCCCGCACTGCATCCGAGGGGCAGCGGTTTTGTTTCAAAAGCTTTTGCATACGCGCTTTGATGATTGGCGGCCGCTCAGCCGTGCGATCGCGTTCGCACAAGGCGCGCTTGCTTCTCGCCGCGTCGCGTTAGCCTTTGCATCGACGGGAATCGTCGCTGCGATTTTAGGGATCGCCCGCGAATGGGTGGTGCTCGATGAAGGCATGCCGCTGATCATCGGCGGCGTCATTCTCCTCTCGCTCAGTTCGATGTGCGGCTTTGTTCGAGCCGGTGAGATGGATCGCGGCGCCATTGGCCGCGCAGACGATCTGAGTGGAAAGGAAGCGGACGTTCTCGAAGATGCGCAGGATGCGCATTGGGAGTTCGCGGATCGGGCGTCGCAATATCGCGAGCTCCTCGACGTGCAACGCGACTTCGTCGTTCGCCGTTCGGCCGATGGACGTTTGGTGTTTGCAAATCGGGCCTTTTGCGAAGCATTCGGCGTTCGCAGCGAAGCTCTCCTTGGCTCCAAGTTCGAGCCGCCCGTGCTGGCGGAGGACGATTGCTCCGAGGCTGTCGCTTACGATTGCCGTGGCGCGCAGCTCGTCCATACGCAGAAGGGCCAGCGCTGGATCGCGTGGGACTTTCAGGAAATCAAAGGCGAAGAAGGCAGTGTCGAGTTTCAAGGCGTCGGGCGAGACATCACGGTTGAGCGCGGCGTCGAACGCGAGCTGAAGGACGCGCGCAATCAGGCCGAGATGGCAAGCCGCGCCAAATCGCGATTTCTTGCGACGATGAGCCATGAGATCCGCACGCCGATGAACGGCATCCTCGGAATGATCAGCCTCATGCGCGATACGCAACTCGACGCCGAGCAACGGACGTGCGCGCGCATCGTCGAAGATTCTACGCGGGCATTGCTCAATCTCGTCGACGACATTCTGGATTTTTCCAAGATCGAAGCCGGTAAGCTCGAGCTTGGAAGCAGGCCGTTTTCGCTCAAGACGTGCGTGGCGCAAGCGATGCAGCTTCTGGCGCCGAGTGCCGCAGCAAAACGTCTGTCGTTCACGTCGACACTCACGAATGACGTGCCGGAGTGGGTGATCGGCGATGAAATGCGCGTCCGTCAGATCGTGCTCAACTTGCTGTCGAATGCCATCAAGTTCACCGAAACGGGCGGCATCGGTGTCTGTGTTTCATTGGCGCCGGAGGCCGGTAAATCCGGCGGCGACTGCGAGATTGCGATCAAAGTCACCGACACCGGCGTCGGACTACCGGCCGAATTCATTTCGCATATGTTCCAGGAGTTCGAGCAAAGCTCGATCACGATGGCGCGCCATCCCGGCGGCACGGGGCTCGGGCTTGCGATCTCGAAACGTCTTGCGCAGGCGATGGGAGGCGACATTCTCGCTGAGTCCGGCGCCGATCGAGGCGCATCTTTCACGGCTGTCCTTCGGTTTGGGATTGCCGAGCAGCCGGAATTTCAAAGTCCTGTAGCGCTCGTCCCGCGACTGCCTGTCGGAGCGGAAAGCAGGAGCGTCGCGACGGATGTTGCGCCGATGTTCAACGTTGGCGGCAGTTTCAACGTGCTCATTGCCGAGGACAATCCGATCAACGCACTGCTCGCGCGGAAGATCGTTGCGCGTGCGGGCGGAACATCGACGATCGTCGGCAACGGCCGTCTCGCGATTGGCGCCATGCGTGAAACGCTTTTCAACCGGCAGCCTGCGTTCGATCTCGTTCTGATGGATGTTTTGATGCCCATCGTCGATGGCCTGACGGCGGCGCGGGCGATCAAGGATCTCTTCCACGAGCGGAGGCATTCGGGAGCCGTTTGTCCGCCGATCGTGGCGCTCACGGCCAACGCTTTCGCGGAAGACCGCGAGCGCTGCTTTGCCGCCGGAATGGACGACTATCTCGCCAAGCCCTTCGAAGCTTGCCAGTTGCACGACGTGCTGTTGCGCTGGATGCCGCAGCGCGCCGAAAATGCCTCGCCTGCGGCCTAGACGGCTCGTTAAAAATCTCAAAACTGTCACGGAATCATGCTAGCTCCGACGCCGGGAGTCAGGTGAGGAAGGTGCGGCGATGTGGCAGCCTATTGCGGCTCGCGAGAAGCGGCGCGCAGGATTGCCAGTAAAGATTCTGGCGGGTTTTGGAGCCCTTGAGGCGCTTAAGAGCTCTTCTCGAGGCATCAAGGCTTTGTCCCGCAACATCGAGCCCAAGGTTTACGGCCGCGTTGGAAATCTCGAAGTTCGGCTGGCGCGGACGTGGTCCGAGATCAAGCTGGCTCAGCGGCTCCGCTATCAGGTCTTTTACGAAGAGATGTCGGCGACGCCGTCACGGCTGGCGCAGTTCCGCCGTCGTGACGAGGACGCCTACGACGCCATCTGCGATCATCTGCTTGTCGTCGATCTCGATCAGACGAAGCCGGCGCGCGGTGGATTGCCGGAGCGCCCGAAGGTCGTCGGTACGTATCGCATCCTTCGCCAGGAGGTCGCAGAGCGCGGACCGGGGTTCTACTCGGCGAGCGAGTACGACATTTCGGCGTTGCTCAACGCCAAATCGCACACGCACCGCTTCATGGAACTCGGTAGATCGTGCGTGCTCGCGCCCTATCGCAGCAAGCGTTCGGTCGAACTGCTCTGGCACGGCCTTTGGACCTATGTGCGCGAAAACGGCATCGACGTGATGATCGGTTGCGCCAGCTTCGAGGGCGTCGATCTCAAGGAGCACGATCTCGCGCTCAGCTATCTGCATCATCACGCGTTGGCGCCAGAGGAATGGCGTTGCCGCGCGCGCGACGAACTCTATATCCCCATGAACCGCGTACCGATCAGTTCCGTCGATATGAAGTCGGCACTGAAGGCCATGCCGCCGCTGATCAAGGCCTATCTCCGGCTTGGTGCATACGTCGGCGATGGCGCGGTGATCGACCGGCAATTCGGCACGACGGACGTCATGATCATCATGCCGGTCGCGAAAATCGATCCTCGTTATTTCGAGCATTACGGAGCTCCGGCGGAGACCAAGAGCCGGATCGCCGCCGACGCCTGAGCGTCTGCGGCGAAAGTTCGCCGGGCGGCCGCGCAAATCTGCAACACGCGTCGGCAGCGTGAATTCGGCGTTTGCCGCTTTCCGCGGTGTTTCCACAGCCCAAACACGCGCCAGAGCGCTCTGGATAGCCGGGGTCAGGCTTGTTGCCGTTCGACCGGCCGCAACCTATGCATAGCGCTGGGTCATTCCGGATCGTGGGGATATTCGTCCGGGTGGCCTTCAGGGCTAACCGGAACGTTTTTCAGAATGTCGAAACCCGACGTGCAACGCCGTAACCGGCACGTTGAACCTGACGCGCCGACAGTACCGCCGGAGGATGGCGCGAGCGCGGAAGCGGTGCGCGCTGCCGTTGTTGCCGACGCGACGCCGTCGATGGCGCAGTTCCTCGAGATCAAGGCCGCCAATCCGAGCAGCCTGCTCTGGTATCGCATGGGCGATTTCTACGAGCTGTTTTTCGAGGACGCGGTTGCCGCATCGGAAGCGCTGTCCATCGTGCTGACCAAGCGCGGCAAGCATCAAGGCCAGGACATTCCGATGTGCGGCGTGCCCGTCCATCGGGCCGACGAATATCTGCAGCGGCTGATCAAGAAGGGCTATCGGGTCGCGGTTTGCGAGCAGCTTGAAGATCCGGCGGAAGCGCGCAAGCGCGGCGCAAAAGCGGTCGTCAAGCGCGATGTCGTTCGTCTAGTCACGCCGGGCACGGTGACGGAAGAAGCGCTGCTCGATGCCAAGGCGCGCAACTATCTGACGGCGGTCTATTGCGAAACGCCGCACGAGATCGGAACGACCGACGCAGACGCGCGATTGGCGCTGGCGTCGCTCGACATTTCGACGGGCGAGTTCGAGGTCGGCGACGTCGCAGGCTCAGACCTCGTCGGCGAGTTGATTCGGTTGGCGCCGAGCGAGGTGATCGTTGCCGACGGCTTGCTCGGCGATCAGAATTTCGTGCGCGCGGTCAAGTATGCGGGCGGCAAGGTGACGCCGATCCCGGCGGCCTATTTCAATTCCGCCGCGGGCGGCCGCGATCTCAAAGCGTGCCTCGGTGTCGCCGACCTTTCGGCCTTCGGGGCATTTTCGGGTTCCGAGCTTGCGGCGATCGCGGCGGTTCTGAAATACGTCGATCTCACGCAGATGGGGCGGAAGCCGCTCATCAATCCGCCGCAAAAAACGGCCGGAGCGCGCCTCTTCATCGACGCGGCGAGCCGGGCGAGTCTCGAACTCGTCAGGGCGGCATCTGGGGAGAAATCCTCGACGCTGCTTGCCGCGATGGATCGCACGGTGACGGGGGCCGGATCGCGCGAGCTTCAAGCGCGATTGTCGAGCCCATTGACCGATCCGGCGGCGATCGAGGCGCGGCTCGATGCCGTTGCGTATCTCTTGAATGATCGCCGGCTTCTGGACGAGCTTCGCGCAACCCTTCGTTCCGCGCCCGATCTTGCGCGCGCATTGCCGCGTCTTGGATTCGGACGCGGCGGACCTCGCGATCTTGCCGCCGTGCGGGATGCGATCGGAGTGGCGCGGCGTGCAACTGCGCTTCTCGAGCAGTCTGCGCAGCCGCTTGGTCTACCGGCGGACCTCAAGTCTGTCTGTGTGCGTCTGGCAGAGATTCCTGCCGATCTCGGCACGGCTCTGGAATTGGCGCTCGTCGAGGAGCCGCCGTTGCTTCGCCGCGACGGCGCGTTCGTGCGAGCGGGATTTAGCAGCGATCTCGATGCGGCGCGCGCTTTGCGCGACGACAGCCGCAAGGTGATGGCCGAACATGAAGCGCGTTACATCGAGGAAACCGGCGTCAAAACGCTCCGTGTCCGCCACAACAACATTCTCGGCTTTTTCATCGAGGTGACGCAGCTCAACGCCAAGCCGCTTCTCTCGCCGCCGCTGAGCGAACGCTTCCGGCATCGGCAAACGATGGCCAATGCGGTGCGCTTCGCGACCGCAGAGCTGCTCGAAACGGAAGGACTGATTGCGTCAGCGAGTGAGCGGGCGCTCAATCTCGAACAGGAGATTTTTACAGATCTTGCGTCGCGCATCGGTGCGGCTGCTGGTGATCTGGGGGCGGCTGCGGCGGCGCTTGCCGAACTCGATGTCTTCGCGGCGCTGGCGCAGCTTTCGCTCGAACAGGATTACGCGCGGCCGCAAATCGACGCGAGCATGGCTTTCGAGATCAGGGGCGGGCGGCATCCGGTCGTGCAGCAGGCGCTGGCGAAAAGCGGTGCACCGGCGTTCATCGAGAACGACTGCGTTCTCGGCAGCGCGGCGCTCGAAACTCCGTCAGATGCCGCACGTGCCGCCGATGCGCGCATATGGCTGGTCACCGGGCCGAACATGGCGGGCAAGTCGACGTTTCTCCGGCAAAATGCGCTGATCACCGTGATGGCGCAGATGGGGTCTTACGTTCCGGCGCGATCGGCGCACATCGGCGTTGTCGACAGGCTGTTTTCGCGTGTTGGCGCGTCCGATGATCTGGCGCGCGGCCGCTCGACCTTCATGGTGGAGATGGTCGAAACGGCGGCCATCCTCAATCAGGCGAGCGAGCGTTCGCTCGTCATTCTCGATGAAATCGGGCGTGGAACCGCGACGTTCGACGGATTGTCTATTGCGTGGGCGACGGTCGAATATCTGCATGGCGTCACGAAAGCGCGCGCATTGTTTGCAACTCATTATCACGAGCTGACGGCGCTCGCGCGCAAGCTCGACGGCATCGCAAACGTGACAATGGACGTCACCGAGTGGCGCGATACGATCGTCTTCCTGCATAAGGTTAAGGCAGGAGCGGCCGATCGGTCCTATGGCATCCAGGTCGCTAAACTCGCAGGTCTTCCGAGCGCCGTCGTCGTCCGGGCGCGGGAAGTGCTCGATCGGCTCGAAAAGGCGGATCGTCGCCCGCGCGCTGGCGACGACGGGCTCGAAGATTTGCCGCTTTTCTCGGCGGTGCGACCCAAAAGCGGTCTTAACGAGCGCGCGCCTTCTGCCGTTGAAAAGATGCTGCGGGCCATGCATCCTGACGAACTGTCGCCCAAAGCGGCGCTCGAGAAAATTTACGAACTGAAGGCGCTGGCCGAAACCGAGAAGAAGGCGTAGTCTTGAACGAAGAGACGCTGACCAGGCTTACACCTCCGCCCTATTTCGACGGGGTCGCGGCGCGTCACGAGCTGACGAAACATTTCAACAGCAGCACGTCGGCGGTCGAAGCGCGGCCGAAGGTCATCGAAACGCTCAAGCGTCTGGTCAAGATCGCGCGGGAGTCGGCGCGGACGGCGCTCGAAGTCGACGGCAACGGACGGCGTTGTGCGGCGGGGCTCAGCGAGTTTCAGGACGAGTTGATCCGGCTGATCTACGATTACACTGTCGTGCACGTTTATCGCGCGACCAACCCGTCTGACGCGGAACGCATGGCGATCGTCGCGACCGGCGGTTATGGACGCGGCCTACTCGCACCGGGATCGGACATCGATCTCTTGTTTCTGTTGCCGTACAAGCAGACGCCCTGGGGCGAGAGCGTCGCCGAATACATGCTCTATCTGCTCTGGGATCTGGGCTTCAAAGTCGGACATGCGACGCGCACGGTCGAGCAGTGTCTCAAGCTCGGTTATTCCGACATTACCATCCGCACCTCGCTCCTCGACTCGCGGCTGATCCTCGGCGACAAGCAGCTTTTCTCGGAGTTCGAGACCAGGTTTCGTGCCGAGGTCGTTCGCGGGACGGCGCGGCAATTCATCGACGCCAAGATGGCGGAACGCGATCAGCGCATGCGTCGGTCGTGGGAGAGCCGCTACAAGGTCGAGCCGAACATCAAGGACGGCAAAGGCGGGCTGCGCGATCTTCACACGCTGCAGTGGCTGTCGAAATATATCTTCGGGCAGGATGTCGGCTCGGCCGCCGTCGAAGCGGGTATCTTTACGCCGGAAGAAGTGCAGACGTTCCGGAGATGCGAGGACTTTCTCTGGCGCGTTAGGTGCTTTCTGCATTTCATGACGGGGCGGCCGGAAGAAGTTCTGTCGTTCTCGGTGCAGCCGGCGATGGCGCAAAGCCTCGGCTACACCGATCGCGGCGGAATGCGCGCCGTCGAGCGTTTCATGAAGCACTACTTCCTTGTCGCCAAGGACGTCGGCGACTTGACAACGATCCTGTGCGGCGCGCTCGAAATGCAGCAATTGAAATCCGCGCCGACGTACAAAAGGCTCCTCAGTCCGCTCAACTGGAAGACGCGGCGCGAGATTCGTCAGCGAACGGATTTCAGAGTCGATAATGATCGCCTGAACGTCGCGGACCCGGATGTCTTCGCGCGCGATCCGGTCAATCTCATTCGGTTTTTCGCGCAAGCGGCGAGCATGGGGATCTATCTTCATCCGAGCGCCATTCGTTTGCTGCGAAACTCGCTTCGTCTCATTGACGACAAGCTGCGCGCCGATCCCGAAGCGAACCAGATTTTCCTGTCGCTGCTCACGGCGAAGGGCAACCCGGAAGCGTCGCTCAGGCACATGAACGAAGCCGGCGTGCTGGCGCGGTTTCTTCCCGAGTTCGGCCGCATCGTGGCGATGATGCAGTTCAATATGTATCATCACTATACGGTCGACGAGCATCTGCTGCGCACGCTTGGCAACGTCACGGCGATCGAGCGTGGCGATCTCGTCGCGGAATTGCCGCTGTCGACGTCGATATTCCGGTCGATCAAGAATCGCCGAGCTTTGCTTGTCGCCGCATTTCTGCACGACATCGGCAAGGGTCGAAAGGAATCGCATTCGATCGTCGGCGCGCGCATCGCACGCAAGGTCTGCCCGCGCCTCGGGATGACGGCGGCGGAAACGGAACTCGTGGCGTGGCTCATCGAAGAACATCTGACGATGAGTAATTTCGCACACTCGCGTGACGTTTCCGATCCGGACACCATCCGCGCGTTTGCCAACATCGTGCAGAGCCCGGAGCGATTAAAGCTGCTGCTGGTTCTGACGAGCGCCGACATCATGGCGGTCGGGCCGGGCGTGTGGAACGGCTGGAAAGGGCAGCTGCTGCGCACGCTCTATCACGAGACGGAGCCGCTGGTTGCTGGAGGGCACACGCAAATTCCGCGCGATCAGCGTATCGATGCCGCGTTGAGCGCGCTGCGCGAAGCGCTGGCGGATTGGCCGAAAAGCGATGTCGATGATTTCATCGCGCGGAATTATCCGAACTACTGGCTGCGCACCGATACGGCGACACAAGTCGCGCACGCGCATGTCGTGCGCGATGCCATCAAATCGCGTACCAAGCTGACGACGTCGGTCAAGACCGATGCGTTCACCGCCATTACGGAGTTGACGGTTTTCGCACCGAACCATGCGCGATTGCTGGCGCTGTTCGCGGGCGCCTGCGCGGCATCGGGTGCGAACATCGCGGGCGCGCACATCACGACGACGCGTGACGGGTATGCGCTCGATACGTTTCTGCTCAATCGCGAGTTCGAGGACGACGCGGACGAGCTTCGCCGGGCGAAACGCATTTCCGATACGATCGAGCGGCTGCTCGAAGGCAAGGAGAGATTGCCAGTGCTTCTCGAGCGGCGCAGAGCGAATGCGCGCGGCGTCGAGGCGTTCGCGGTGGAACCGGAGATCGTTATCAATAATGAGCTTTCAGAACGGCTGACCGTCATCGAAGTGTCGGGGCGCGACCGACCGGGTCTGCTTTACGAATTGACGTCGGCGCTTTCGGATCTGTCGCTCGATATCGCATCGGCGCACGTCACGACGTTCGGAGAGAAAGCCGTCGACGTGTTCTATGTCACCGATCTCACGGGCAAGCAGGTCGTCAGCGAAGTCCGGCAGCGGACGATACGAGATAGGCTCCAGACGATCCTGCTCGATAATGACGCTTCTGTCGCGCCGGAACAGATGGCTCAGAGCTGACACGGGGGCGCGGTCGCTGTAGAGAGGCCGGGCCGAGCTTCGGCCGAGGGGGAAGGGCTAGCACTTGCATACGGGATCGAACCTCTATACGCGGCTTCGCCCATGAAGCTTTACCGGTCGTTCGCAACCGTCGGGGGATGGACGCTGCTCAGCCGCGTGTTCGGCTTCGTGCGCGACATTCTCATTGCCGCCACGCTCGGCTCCGGCTGGGTGGCCGACGCGTTCGTCGTTGCGTTTCGGTTCCCGAACCTTTTCCGGCGTCTGTTTGGCGAAGGCGCATTCAACTCCGCGTTCGTTCCGATCTTTGCGAAAAAGCTCGAAGGCGAAGGGCCGGATGCTGCGCGGACCTTCGCCGAAGAAGCGATGGCAGGACTGCTTTTCGTTCTGCTGATCGTCACGATCTTCGCTGAACTGACGATGCCGTTCTTGATGTATGGCCTCGCGCCGGGATTCGATGCGACGCCGGACAAGTTCGAACTCTCCGTGCTGCTGACGCGCATCACGATGCCGTATCTGCTCTGCATGTCGCTCGTGGCGCTGATGTCGGGGGCGTTGAATTCGGTCGGGCGGTTTTTCGAGAGCGCATCGGTTTCGGTCGTGCTCAATCTCGTCATGGCGGTCGCGACGCTGATCTCGCTTTGGCTCGGCTATAAGCGCGAGCCGGAAGCGGGTATCATCCAGGCCTGGGCGGTTTTCGTCGCCGGTTTTCTGCAGCTCGCGCTGCTGATGTGGGGCATGCACAAGGCCGGAATGCGCCTCGGCTTTCGCTGGCCGCGCATGACGGACGATATGCGCAGGCTGGTGAAGCTCGGGATTCCGGGTGTTATTTCCGGCGGCGTCACGCAGATCAACATCGCGATCGGAACCGTCATCGCGTCGCTGCAGCCGGGCGCCGTATCGCAGCTTTATTATGCCGATCGGGTTTACGAACTGCCGCTGTCGATCGTCGGCATCGCTGTCGGCGTCGTGTTGCTGCCGGACGTTGCGCGGCAGTTGCGCGCCGGTGATACGGCCGGCGTCATGGACAGCCAGAACCGCTCGCTTGAGTTTGCGATGCTGCTGACGGTGCCCGCGACGCTGGCGCTCGCAGTCATTCCGCACGATATCGTCCGCGTGCTCTTCGAGCGCGGCGCGTTTCATCCTGAAGACACTGCAAACACGGCGTCGTTGCTGGCGATGTTTGCGCTCGGGTTGCCGTCGTTCGTGATGATCAAGGTTTTCTCGCCGATTTATTTCGCGCGAGAGGATACGAAGACGCCGATGCGCTATGCGGTGATCAGTCTGACCGCCAACACGATCGGATCGATCGTGCTGTTTTTCGTGCTGCGCGAACTCGGCATGATGCCCCAGCTCGGCATTGCGATCGCGACGACGCTCGGCGGCTGGCTCAATGCTTATCTGCTGTGGGCGAAACTTCGCAAACACGATGATTTCATCGCCGACGCGAGACTGCGACGGAACCTGCCGCTGATCATCGTCGCCAGCGTTGCGATGGTTGGCGCGCTATTGTCGACGAGCTATGTGTTGTCGCCGTACCTCGGGGCCGATGCCAAGTTTCTCGAAAAGACGGCGGCTCTGGCGGTCGAGATCGGCGTCGGAATTTCAGTTTTCGGCCTGTTGATCCTGGCTTTCGGCGTCATGTCGCTCCGGCAGCTCGGGACGTTCGTTCGACGGCGCGGCAAAGCCTGAGAGCGGGCTTGCCTCCGGACGCCCGGCACGCGATAAGGCGGCCCAATCCTCGCAACACGGTATTTTCCCATGAAAATCGCGCCGCTCGTTTTTTCCGGCATGCAGCCGACCGGAAGCCTGCATCTCGGCAACTATCTCGGCGCGATGGTCAACTGGATCGAGATGCAGAAGACGCACAGCTGCATCTATTGCGTCGTCGATCTGCACGCGATCACCGTCTGGCAGGAGCCGGCCGAGCTTCGGCATGCGATCCGGCAGGTGACGGCAACGTATATCGCCGCCGGGCTTGATCCGAAGAAAAGCATTCTGTTCAATCAATCGCAGGTCAGCGCGCACGCGGAGCTGGCCTGGATTTTCAATTGCGTGGCGCGGCTCGGCTGGCTGAACCGCATGACGCAGTTCAAGGAGAAGGCCGGCAAGGATCGCGAGCAGGCGTCGGTCGGGCTTTATGCTTATCCGAACCTGATGGCGGCGGACATTCTGGCTTATCGCGCAACGCATGTGCCGGTCGGTGAAGACCAGAAGCAACATCTCGAGTTGGCGCGCGACATCGCGCAAAAGTTCAACAACGACTTCAATAAGGAGATCGTTGCGGCGGGCTTCGAGGACGGCATTTTCTTCCCGCTGCCGGAGCCTGTCATCACGGGACCGGCAACGCGCGTCATGAGCCTGCGCGACGGTACGAAGAAGATGTCGAAATCCGATCCATCCGACTTGTCGCGCATCAACATGACGGACGACGCGGATACGATCGCGAAAAAGATTCAGAAGGCGAAGACGGACCCGGAACCGCTGCCGAGCGATGAGGAGGGCTTCGAGGGGCGGCCCGAGGCTGAAAATCTGGTCGGTATCTACGCGGCGCTGAGCGGTCAGCCGGTGGCGAATGTCCTCAAGGACTACGGCGGGCGTTCAAGAAGGCGCTTGCCGAAGTCGCGACCGAGAAAGTCGGCCGCATTGGCGCAGAGGCCGCGAAGCTGATGGGTGATCCGGCCGAGATCGACCGCATCCTGGCCGACGGTTCGGCGCGGGCGCGGGCCGTGACGGAACCCGTGATGGCGAAGGTCAAGGATATCGTCGGCTTCATCCGGAGCTGATGCGTGGCGAATGTGCGCTGAGAGCGAGCGTTGCGGCGAAGCGCAATGAGTGGCAGCATCGCGACATGAAACCGCGCCGCTCTTTCGAAGAAGGCCATCGCCGCAAGTTCCTGATCGTCGTTGACGAGAGCCAGGAAGTTGAAAGCGCGCTTTATTACGCAGCGAGCCGGATGCAGCGATCGCTCGGCTCGATCGTCATGCTTTACGTGATCGAGCCGGGAGAGTTGCAGCACTGGTCCGGCGTGCGGCAGGTGCAACTCGAAGAAGAGACGACGAAGGCCAAGGCGCTGTTTCGTCTATTTCGCAGGAAGCTGTCGCTGGCCGGTTTCGAAACCGTCGAAACCGAGGACGTCATTCGCGAGGGACGGCTGGCGGAAGAAGTGGTCAACGCGATTGCCGAGGACGAGGACATCGCCGTGCTGGTTCTGGCTGCATCGGTCGATGCGAAGGGGCCGGGACCGCTCGTCGCGTCTCTGGCAGCGGGCCGCGCCGCAGGCGGGTTTCCCGTGCCCGTCACCGTGGTTCCGGGACAGCTCTCACTCGCCGAGATCAAGGCGTTGGCTTAAAATCGTGTTGAGATATAGTGCTGGTATAGGGTGAATCAGCCGCGCTCGACAGAGCTTCGGGCGTACCTATATTAGAGGAATTCTAACAGACGACTGGCCGGATGCTGCTATCCTGCCGTCGTGAGCTGAACCGAAGCGAGATGCCATGTTCATTCAGACCGAAGCCACGCCTAATCCGGCGACCTTGAAGTTCATTCCGGGCAGGGATGTGCTTGCCGGAGGCACCGCCGACTTCCGCACGCGCAACGAGGCCGTCGCCTCGCCGCTCGCAACCCGGCTGTTCGCGATCGATGGCGTGGATGGGGTGTTCTTGGGCTCCGATTTCATTTCGGTGACCAAAGGCAACGTCGAGTGGCAGCACCTGAAGCCGATGGTGCTGGGCGCGATCATGGAACACTACATGTCCGGCGCTCCGGTGAGCGACGAAGAAGATTCCAACGATGAAGGCGCCGAGAGCTACGATCCGGAAGACGAGGCGACCGTCACGACCATCAAAGAACTGCTCGAGACTCGTGTCCGTCCGGCCGTGGCGCAGGACGGCGGCGACATCACGTTCTCCGGTTTCCGCGATGGCGTCGTTTATCTGCACATGCGTGGCGCGTGCTCGGGCTGTCCGAGTTCGACGGCAACGCTTCGCAACGGCATCGAAAATCTGCTCAAGCACTTCTGTCCCGAGGTCACCTCGGTGGAGGCGGTTTAGAGCCGAACGCGACTTTCATTCGAACCCCGCTCCGGCGGGGTTCTTTATGTCTGCTTTGCGATGGAGACGGCTTGATGGCAGAGCCACTGGATAGCGCGGCGCTCGATCAATTGTTCGACAAGGCGCGCACGAACAATAAATGGCTGCCGCGCGAGGTGCCCGATCAACTCCTGGCGCAAATCGTCGATCATATGAAATGGGCGCCGACGAGCGCCAATTGCTCACCGGTTCGAATTGTTTTCGTCAAATCGAAAGAGGCGAAAGATCGCCTCAAGCCGCATCTCAGCGCAGGCAACGTCGCGAAAACGATGGCGGCGCCAGCGACGGCGATTCTTGCCTACGATCTCAAGTTCTACGAGTATTTGCCGCGGCTTTATCCGCCGGCGGATGCCAAAAGCTGGTTTGCCGGAAAGAAAGAGCATGCCGATACGACGGCCTTTCGCAACGGCACGTTGCAGGGCGGCTATTTCATTCTGGCGGCGCGTGCATTGGGGCTCGATTGCGGTCCGATGTCGGGATTTAATAATGCCGGGGTCGATGCCGAGTTTTTTGCCGGAACGGAAATAAGGTCGAATTTTCTTTGTAATCTTGGTTACGGTGACCCGGCCGGTGTCTATCCGCGCTCTCCAAGATTTAATTTCGACGAAATCGCCAAGATCCTATAGTCTGCCTAAGGATGAATATTCTCTCAATCGATACCTGTTTTGATGCGTGCTCGGTGGCTGCCGGGAGGGGGCTGCGGACGCTCACTCCGTCGATCTCCTTTGCATTCGAGGCGATGCAAAAGGGGCATGCGGAACATCTGCTTCCTATGGTGCAGACCGTCATGGGCGAGGCGAACCTGGAGTTCCCTGCGCTCGACCGTATCGCCGTGACCTGTGGGCCTGGGACGTTCACGGGAACGCGTATTTGCGTTTCGGCGGCGCGCGCCTTTGCGCTTGCGACTGGAGCCGAGTTCGTCGCCGTGTCCAGCCTGCGACTGATGGCGATGAGTTCGTTCATTCCTGCGGCGCCCACGCGGTATGTTGCGATCGCGACCGATGCGCGGCGCGGCGAAGTCTATTTCGAGGTCTTCGACCGGCACTCGCTGAAGAGCGTCGGCGGACCGCAGTGCGCAGCCATCGAGGATGCCGCGCGTGGGCTCGGATCGTCGCCGATCGTCATCGCGGGGTCGGGCGCCGAAGCGCTCGCCGCGGCAGCGCGGCAGTTGGGCGTGGAGGCGGCCGCCATCCTGCCGGGGCTTTTGCCGGACGCGTTCGATCTGCTGTTCATGGCTGCCGAACTGCCGACATCGGCGACGGTCGGCCCGCTTTATCTGCGCCCGCCCGACGCAAAGCCTCCGGCGCCCAGTCCGTTCGTCGGAGCCGGGGTATGAGCTCCAACGTCACGCCGTTTCGCAACGTCAAACACGCGAGCATGCTTTGGGCTGCGCCGGAGCGGGCCGAAGAAATCGCGGCGCTGCACGCGAAACTCTTCGATCCGCCGTGGGATGCGGCGGCGATCAAGGGGCTGCTCGAGCATCCGGCCGCGACGTCGCTGATCGCCGTTGCGGGGTCGCCGAAAGCGGTCATCGGCTTCGTTATCGGGCAGCTCGCGGCGGATGAAGCGGAAATCCTTTCGATCGGCGTGGCGCCGAACTGGCAGCGCGCTGGCGTCGCGGCGGGACTGCTCGAAGGGCTCGCGCGCGCGGCGCGCCGTGGCGACGCGAAGCGTATTTTTCTCGATGTTGCGGAAGATAACGAAGCGGCGCGGGCGCTCTATCAGAAGCTCGGATTTGCCGAGGTTGGACGGCGCAAGCGGTATTATCATCGGGCTGGCGCGGAGCCTGTCGATGCGCTGACGCTCGCCTGGACGCTTTAGCGAAGACCGGCTGGCAAGCCCCGTATAGACGCGGCGCCCTGCGGCTGCCTATAACGCGATGAAGTCCCAGCGATTCACAGACTGAGAGCCGCCTCATTTCGATGCCGGATGCCATGTCCGCGAGACGCGCGAAAAGCCTTACGCCTATTGAATCCCGCTGCGCCGAGTATGGCCTGCGCATGACGGGACAGCGCCGCGTGATCGCGCAGGTGCTTTCGGCAGCGACCGATCATCCCGACGTCGAGGAAGTGCATCGGCGCGCGCATGCCGTCGATCCGCGCATTTCGCTTTCGACCGTTTACCGGACGCTGAAACTTTTTGCGGCGAAGGGGATCCTCGAGCGGCACGACTTCGGGCACGGACGCGGCCGCTACGAGACGACGATGGGCAATCATCACGATCATCTTCTCAATGTCGAAACCGGGCAGGTGATCGAGTTCTCCAACGCCGAAATCGAAGCCTTGCAGGAGCGCGTCGCGCGCGAACTCGGGTTCGAACTCGTTGGGCATCGCCTCGAGCTTTACGGCGTGCCGATCGCGAAGAAGAAAACGGCGGGCCGCAAGGGCGAATGACGCCGATGGCAACGGGATCGCTGCGTGCTTCCGCCGTGCTTGCCGCCTTTTTCGGGCTGACGGTTCCGTTGATGCCGGTGCAGGCGATATTGCTCCGCGTCTCCGACAGAGCCGCACGCCGCTTTCCGCACTGGTATCACAGGCAGGTGTGCCGGCTTCTCGGCGTGAAGCTCAACATCGAGGGCAGCGTCGCGAAAGGCGCGCCGGTGCTGCTCGTTTGCAATCACACATCCTGGCTCGATATTCCCGTGCTCTCGGCGTTGGCGCCGGTGTCGTTCGTCGCGAAGCTCGAAGTCGGAAGCTGGCCGTTCGTGTCCGCGTTGGCGAGGCTGCAGCGTTCGGTGTTCGTCGACCGGACGCGGCGGCTCGCGGCGGGAGATGCGGCGAACGCGATCACGATGCGGCTGCAGCAGGGCGATACGATCGTGCTGTTCCCGGAGGGAACGTCGAGCGACGGCAATCGCGTGCTGCCGTTCAAGACATCGCTGTTCGGCGCGGTTGCGGGCGCGACGGTGCCGGCGGCCGAGCAGGTCGTCGTGCAGACGGCGGCGGTCGTTTACACGCACATGCATGGCGTCCCCGTTACGCGCGCGGAGCGGCCGCGGATCGGGTGGTACGGCGACATGGAAATGACGTCGCACGCCTGGGGAGTTTTGAAGTCGGGGGCGATCACGGTCACGATCAAGGTCGGACCGCCGGTGCCGCTCGCGAATTTTAAGGATCGTAAGGATCTCGCCCTGAAGAGCGAACGCGCCATTCGCCGTGATGTCCTGGCCATTTTGCGCGGGCGGCCGGATGGTGACCTGGTGCCGGTCGAACCTTCGCAGGAAGCCCGGCGCACCAAAGTCGCGGCGCCGGTGCGAAAAAGCGACAAATGGACATGAATGGCCGCTTTTGTGCTATGCGCGTCGTTCGAACGTTCCTGTTGCAACCTTTTGCCGGCTGATCTCAAGACGTGAACCGTCCCGAACGCAAAACCTATTTTCTGAAGACCTTCGGCTGTCAGATGAATGTCTATGACAGCGAGCGCATGGCGGAAGCGCTGGCGCGCGATGGGTATAGCGAAACGTCCGAGGTCGATGGCGCCGATCTCGTCATTCTCAACACCTGCCATATCCGCGAGAAGGCGGCGGAGAAGGTCTATTCGGAACTCGGCCGCATCCGCGACGTGAAAAACGAGCGCGCCAAGGACGGCAAGAATACGGTGATCGCGGTTGCGGGTTGTGTTGCGCAAGCCGAAGGACCGGAGATCACGGCGCGGCAGCCGGCCGTCGATCTGGTGATCGGGCCGCAGAGCTATCATCGGTTGCCGGAACTCATCACGCGCACGACCGTCGATCGCAAGCACATCGTCGAGACGGAATTTCCAGGAGACGAGAAGTTCGCGCGCATGAAGGCGCCGCGCCGCATCTCGTCGCCGTCGGCGTTTCTCACGATCCAGGAAGGCTGCGATAAGTTCTGCACGTTCTGCGTCGTGCCGTACACGCGCGGCTCGGAATACTCGCGATCGGTTGCGAAAATCGAAGCGGAAGCGCGCGAGCTTGCCCGCGCAGGCGCGAAAGAGCTCGTTCTCCTCGGCCAAAACGTCAACGCCTATCATGGCGAAGGAGCGGAAGGGCGAACGGCGAGCCTCGCCGATCTGATCCGGACGCTCGCTGCCATCGAAGGTGTCGAACGCATCCGCTACATGACCAGCCATCCGCGCGACATGAGCGACGATCTGATCGCCGCGCACGCGGACGTGCCGCAGCTGATGCCGTTCCTGCATCTGCCGGTGCAGTCGGGGTCCGATCGCATACTCGCGAAAATGAACCGCAAGCACACTGCGGCGGAGTACGTCGATCTCATTGCGCGCATCCGCAAGGCGCGCCCCGACATCGCGCTGTCGAGCGATTTCATCGTCGGTTTTCCCGGCGAAACGGAGCAGGATGCCGAGGACACGATCGCGCTGATCGAGGCGG
>Ga0209933_1001250_pt1 | contig 26374 bp, 25 predicted proteins | sample ThiBiot_300_biof_FD_183944 | JGI IMG/M metagenome (GOLD analysis project Ga0209933, IMG submission 183944) | Wastewater bioreactor microbial communities from Cape Town, South Africa - Thiocy_cont_300_biof (SPAdes) | ecosystem: Engineered > Bioremediation > Thiocyanate > Unclassified | place...
AACCGTGTGCCAGATCATAGCCCGTCGATTGGTTGTCTATGGCAAAGGCTTTTTTGCTTTTTTGTAGCTCCTTGATGGAACTGACGATCTTATTGACTTCTATATGACTGACTGAGTTAGTCGAGTCAAAAGCCCCGGAAACGTAGGCTACTTTTTGGGGTATTGTGCTTAAATCAGTCATAGCATTAGTTAAGTATCAATGGTAATTTTCCCGGTAGGCCGAAGTTGGTTTGAGCAGGTGTTCCGGTATTGATATTGAGCGTTTCCCACTCCGTACCTGTCCAGCGTTCGAGGGTTGTTCCGTCCAGACTACGCACATCACCAATCCGGTAGGAGAAAGGAGCGACTGTTAGCGCAACCTCAACCGCACTATTCGTTTGAATGGCGATGTCGGTCATCGTTGCCCGGCTCAGTGTACCTTTGCTAAACTGAAGCGTTCCCGCCAGCACAACCCGGCCGTCGAATCTGATCTGGTGAAAAGCGCCTTCAGGAAACTGTAAACTGGCTGGATAGACCAGGGTAATCACCCGGCCTGAAACGCTGATGGCTGGCTGCAACGAACTAGGCAGCTTATCCTGATAGGCCGAATACCTTGCTTCGCTTTTGACCTCATCAGGCATTGCGGCATCACCCAGCACCGTTATCCGAAGCGTCAGACTGTTACCCAAAAACCCCTGAAGGTTCAGCGTTGTCGGCAGATCGATGATCGTGTTTTGAGCCATGGTTAGGGAGTATTGTGGGTGTAAACAGGTGCCGAATATCCAGCCGTAACGTTGCTATGTACGATAGATCCCGTGACCCGGCTGGTATCAAGTTGAATCGGTTTATTGACCGTACCTCCACTGGTGTGGTAGAGGTTATTGCCCACGACAAGGCTATACTGAAGGCCTGTTCCCTGCATAAACAACGGACTTCCTTCGTAGCCACCCGGTAGGGTGTCCTTAAAGTTACCGTCTAAGGCATTGTGGCTAATATCGAACCGAGTATATACCCCACCACCCGCCAATTGTATAGCCGCCTTACGGCAGTCTTTAAAGCTGTTCTGGGTAATTGATACGTTATCCAGGGATGCATTACTGATAAAAAGCTGATTAACCCCTTCCCCCTCGTTCCCCCGAATGCGGAGCCTGGTGACCACGGATGGATTCAGGACTGAGACAAAGTAGGGGATGCGGTTGGCGCTGTTCCAGTATACTTTATTATCCCTGATCGATAGACCCTCGGCGCTGATCAGATCGATTGCCCCCGCCCGAATATCAAAAAACGTGCACCCTTCAATACTGGCATTGGTGACTACGTGTGTCGAATCGCCTAATCGGATGCTGTGATACGGCGACACATCGAAACGACAGTTACGGATGTGTATATCATCCCCCTGTTTTATATGTATGGCGTAGGATTCAGGTGTTTGAAACCAGACATTGTCGAAATCGGTACTGTGGTTGTTAGCATCCAGAGGGCTACTACCTCCGTAGACCAATGCCGTTCCAGCCAGCGAGGTAGCCGAGCCAGCTTTCAGAATCCCGCCCACAAAATGGACGCCCGAGCTAATATTATCGCTATCCTTTATAATGTGAAATAAGTGTTGCCCCGCTGTAACCTGCACAGCCCTAGTCCCCCCGTAGCTGCTCGCCATATCCATCAAAATCGTCACCGAGCCTTTGATGTAGAGTTCGTGCGTTATTTTGTATAAGCCATGTGGGATGTAGACGACGTTCGAAAAACCGTTGCTGGGACTATTAGCCGCGTAGGTGCCTGGATTGTTGGCCTTGGTTGCTGCATTAATAGCCCTTTGCAGAGCCTGGGTATCGTCCGTTACACCATCGCCTTTCGCATCCGCGTGACCTCTGGCGTTAATGTATGCTCCGTCCAGATCGCGTTTGTAGCGAAAACCAGCCTGGGTTACAATCGTCAGAATCGTATCGTCAGCCGAAACCGCGTCACTGGCATCGAGTCTGAACAATCCCCTTCGCCCATTTTCACCCACGTAGATCGACAAAGGGGAAGCCGACGAAGAGAGCGTCGATGATCGTACACTACTGATCAGCATGTACAGCTTAGGCAGCTCGTTGGTTCGCGCATCGATCTTTAACCCCTCTTCAGCGCCGAGTTTACTTTTCTGATAGAGGTAGCCATCAGCCCGTTTGTAGAGGTTGACTGTTCCACTATAGGGGGCAGCGGGACTCGTCGCTGTCTGCGAAATAACAGGTATGGTTACGCCCGACTGCGCCAGCGAACCCAGCCAGCACAGGGAAAAGAGTAGGCTTAGTAGCTGTTTCATATTAGATCGTATCACGGAATAAGCGAAGTTTTGAGCCTTGCAGGTTGATGGTTTTTTGAATACCCGGAACTGGATTTAGCGTAATTGATTCATAGCTGTTTTTGCCCCGACTTGGATCAAAAACCCAGTAATCGACCGCGTTTCCATTGACTCGGTACATGGCGTCAGGACGGCCCCTTCGACCCGTTGCCGAGTATGGTCCGCCATTAGCCGCTGCATGTTCCAGAATTGTCGTTCCATCAGTTTTCGGCTCTACCCAACTCCCATCTGCCTGCTGGTAGCGACAATACTGCCAGGGCTGCCCTTCTGTCCGGTTGCACTGAGAATAATAATAGGCCGCTTCAAAGCCAGCATCATGCCAGCGCATCGGCTCTACTGGGTAGCCATCGACCGACGAAGGTGCTGGTGTACCAGACACGTTAGGTACCCATGTCTGCTCTGAGTAACCAGCGGTTACCTTCGAGGGGTCAGAACCGTACCGGGTACGTTCATCGAAAATGATGTAGCCAATGGTTCGGCAAAAGCCAATACAGAAGATGTTACCTACCTGCCACTCGTAATCGACCTGTGGGTGCTTACCAATCGTAATGATCTTGCCCTGATTGCCCACTTGCCGCTCATAATTCAGGCCATTATTCAGATCACCACCTTCAGGACTAAGAGCCTCAATTTTGCCCCAGTCCAAATAAATTAGCTTGTCAGGTGGGATACCTGCGGGGGTGTAGTTCATTGCTTTTGCTACCCGTTCGGCAGCAAACGCCTTGTTGTAATACCGGCTGGCGTAGTCGGGCTGATCGGCATAATGTTTTATGATGTGACCTACCCCTTCTGTCCAGCGCGTCGAGAAATAACCATAGCCCGCCCGAGCAGCCGACACTGAACTGATCATGTTTTTGAAAAATGGATCGTTGGGAGCTTTATTCGATCCGTCGCCTGTTTGAAAATTCCACGGATCGCCATTGTAATTATCCCATGCGCCATATGTACCAAAATCGATGTAGGGAATTCCATTTTCTTCATGGAACTTCTTCCGTTCGTCATACCACCAGTGGTATTGTGGAATGGTGTAATCACTCCATCCCCACGGATTACCTTCATAGAGTTCATTAGCCTGATACTTGGCCAGCGATGCTGTCCTGGCAGCTGCCCGTACCTGAGATTCAGTCAGGTTGGTAATTGGGGGCGTCAGGCCCGGCACGTTATTAAAAATACTGGAATGAATCCAGTTGAACTGCTGGGATGTCCCCAGCGAGGTATCCATAACAGCTTTGACGCCTGCCCGGCCAATAATTGAACTGGAGGACACATCCGTCCGCTTGTTGACTACAACAAAAATCTTGTTGTCGGGAAGAGTAAATACCGGTGCCTCTTTCATGCCACGGGGCACCCATATGTCGGTCGGATCTAGCCAGGACGGGCGAAATACTTCTGCCATAATTACAGGGTTGGCGCAGGGCCAATTTGCGTTTGGAAATATGCTTTCTTGCTCCAGTCGGAGGTATTAGGATCTGGACTCGTCGCAATAGCTACCATCATCGAGACGGTATCGCCTGGCTTGTAGTCGTATGTGGTCGGCATGCTTGTCCGGTATGGCTGCCCACTGATAAAGACGTAGAGTGCCTGACCACTGCCAATGCTCGGAGTGGCTAGGTTGACAATCCGGGCATTGCCTCCGCTCCACTCAATGCCCGGATCAAACACAGATGGATTGCCCCGTACGATTTGCTGAGTAGACTGAGTCGTTGGTGGGTTGTCGACAATCGTCGGATAGATCTGAATCCGGGTTGTTGAGGGAACCGACGAAGCCGGAACTGTCAGCGAGAAGGGTACAACAACGCTTTCGTTGCCAACCGCCCAGCACCGGAAACTGAGCACAGCACCGAAGTAGAAATTCAAATCAAAGGCATGCGTGTACCCTTTGGCATCACCTGTAATGCGGCTGGTTGGCACTGTCGTCCAGGTGTTGCTATTTCCAGCCCAGCTTAGTTGCAGGACCATGTTAGCATTCTGGGTCACGTTAAACCAGAGGTATTCGCGGTTGGCGGCATCGGCTGGGTCAGAAGAATTTTTCACCCACCGCTGATCAATATTGGCAATTACAGCTGGCGTCGGCGTACCAAACGTAGGGGCCGTGGTCGACAGGCTCAAGTCATTATAACCAACCTCTGAGCCGGTCAGGGGGATGGTGCCGTACAGGGTTTGACCCAAATGCTGTATTTTGACGTAATACGTCTTAATGGCCGGATTGTCAGTAACCTGTAAATAGTAGTACTGTTTGCCGTTAATAAGTCCAGTCGTAAACGGAATTGACTGCTGACTCCCCGTCGTTACCCCATCCGTCGTGTATAAGGTCACAATGGGTAGGTTTTGTACACCCGCATCGGGACCAACCCGAATGGCAAGTTTTTTATCGCCCGACGACCATTGCCAGTTTGCGTAAATTGTGGCACTCGCCTTGGTCAGTGTCACCGACAGAGGTTTGTTTTTGCCATCATCCTGCACGGCCGTCAGCACAATGGCCGTATTGGCAGACTGCCCCATGGGCACGGTGCCATAGATCTTTAGTTGGTTAACGCCCTGATTAACGGCACTCAAAAACGGGTGCGAGGCCAGAACGACCGAGACAATGGTATGGCCCGTCGAAGCCGCTGCCCAGCTATAGGGCACGACCCATTCGAAATACTGGCCTGGTACGATTGCAGGCTTGGAGGCATTGACCAGGGCCTCGTTCCAGACAGGAAGGCCCGACGTGGTGACACTGCAATCGGTTGATAAGCCAGCTGGCGTACTGCCATCGGACGGGGCAGGTCCATAGACAGCCCACCCCAGCGCTACCGGATCAACACTTGACAGATTGATCAGGTCATCGACCGTTAAATTTTGTGGTACCCGGTACAACGTGGCTCCACGTTTAATGACCAGTTCGTTTCGCGTTGGTATAGGCATGACTTACGCAGTTTGTTGTTTTTGGAGCCAGAGAGTCCCGTTGAAATCAGCCGCAATCGTACTATCGTTGATCACCACCTTTACTTCGTAGTTGTTGGCTCCGTTAAATGCTACCCCAGCGTAGTTTTCGGCAGACTTACCATCCGAGCCTCTTAGGTACCACTGAATGTTATCCCCTGCCACCTGTAGGTTATGGGTAATCCACGTGTTTACATTGGAAGGGGTAATAGTCAGTATCTGATTTGGTTGCGGGTCAATAGGCACCTGATGACAATAGATGGCTTCAATAGGTCCTGCATTGGAACTGCCACCTGTGCCCACACCTCCGTTGGCCTGTAGCCAGGCTGTTAGGTTGGGTAGTATGTAGCTAAATACCTGAGCTCGGGAAGCAACAACCATCTGACTATCGCCTGTTAACGGGTTGGTCTGAGGAGCAAACAGGCCCGGAATATCGGCTGTCGATGCGGTCAGCTGCGTAAAAAACAACGATTTTAGGATCTGCTCGGAGCTGCCCGATAAAATGCGCTTACCCTCAACGACGGTATTTTCACCCTGAAATGCGATCCGGTTGCCAGTAGACGGATCAGCCATACCAAAGACCTGTCCCGAAAGTCTACCCATCAGAAGCCGAACCATCGAATCGACAACAACCTGAAATCCGCCTGTCAGCGTATCGGTCAGGATTCGTTTAAAATCTTCACCCTGACCGCCAGATAGGCCAATGGCCAGGGTAGCAATAAGTTCAGTAAGTTGACTTAGTTTGATAGAGAGCGCATCTACCGCACTCCTACGCTGATCTTGCGAGGCTGCCTGTACAAGCTGAAGTATTGTTTTGCCGAGCAAAGCCTTCCATTTATCCGGCTGTGTGGCTGGAGACTCACCAATAGCCGGGTCTTGAATGGCCCGGTAGATCGAGTCGTTAAAGAAAATGTACGAACCCGCTTCATATTCTTCTGAGGAGGGGTCGTAGGCTAATGGGATAGATTTTAAAAGTAACTCCAGAAAGCCCCCAACCCGCTCGGCTGTATTGGCACCGGGCAACTGTTCGCCCTTTATTTCAAGGGCGTCGTCAAGAAGCTGGCTAAATGTTGAGGGCATGTGCAGGCTAAAAAATAGCCTGTTGGGTCACCATCTGTAGAAAGCGACCCAACAGGCTGTTACAAATGGATTAAAGCGCCTTTTGCATCGGCGTACCGATCTGGGTCAGGTTCGCATCGCGCTTGATACGAATTACACCCGTCACCCCGTCGTTGACTGACATTAAGGGGTTGTTCAGGATGATGTACCAGATTTTAAGCTCCCATACGAAGAAATCTTCGCAGACCGACGAGCCCTCTGAAACAGGCATCCGTTCACGACGGAAGATCGTATCGGATTCAACCGGCAGTGACTGACCAGGGCCATTGGGAAAACGAAGGCCTAGCAGTGGTGTACGGAAACGGGTTTCAGCGAAGCCATCGCCCATTATGTCGGCTTTTACTTCATTATAGGCCGCTGTGTACATAGCCACTGCCCCCCGATCAATCAGGAAGTCTGAATCAGCCAGTGAGCCGCCGTTTTTAAGGAAGTTCTGACGGTCAGTATAGATACGCAGGTCATCGAAGTGATTTTGCTGACCCGCGTCACCGGCTGGTGTACCTTTCTGCCCCTGTGCATTGTAAAGCGGCCAGTATAGATTACCACCATCAAACACGGCCGGGTTCTTGAAGCGGTTGAGTTCGGCCAGTTCCATCAAATACGGCACAATGTCAAACGCGTTGAAGTTACCGGCTGGCACTCGGGTCAGCGTCGGATCGTCCGTCACGTTATCGACCAGCTTGCCATACGTGCCCAGCAACCCTTTGTAAGGGTTTACACCTGAAAAGCCCAGTAGTGCCAGGGGTACTTTTGAGGCCAGCTGATTGACCAGATCAATGATTGTGTTCTGCAGTTTATGCTGAAACTTCTGATCGAAGGTGAAGCGGTTGCCGCAGTCTTTGACTGGAATTTTAAGCGTTGAGCTCATCCAGTTAGTGATCTGGTATTCAATTTTGTTGGAGGCAGGCTGATCACCGTCGATTTCACAGGTAACGGCCGTATGGTTGGTAGAAGTGCCCTCCTGAATAGTTGAACCGCCCGACTCCAGCCATTGAACTTTAATGGGCTTACAGGAATCGTTTTCGGTGAGGGTATTAGCCAGTTCGGCTGTTTGTTCGGCCCAGATACCTTTTAAAATCTTGGTATCAGCTATGCGCACATTGTTTTCATTGCCCCGTGCGTCGGGCCAGTTGCGCTCCAGGTCCAGCAGTAACTGATCAACCTGCGATGCGTCGAATCCGGTAATTTGTGCCATAATAAAAGGGTCAGTTGCCTACTGACGAAAGGATACTGACCCTTTTTCAGGCCAGTTAAGATTTTGAATTTTCTTTCCAGTAGGTGATGACCTCCTGACGTTGATCGATGTCGTACTTGTCCCGATCGCTGATGATAGCCTCGTATTCCTGCTGGGTTTTGGGCCACTCGCCCTTGAATTTCTTTTCCCCTTGTTGCTTTTGCTTGCCATCTTCGGGGTTAAGGCCCGTTGAGGACTTCTGATCGCTGACCTTAGTCGTATAGACGTTTTCGACCAGTCCCTTGAAGAAATCTTTTTCGCCTACCGGAAACAGCTTATCGGTTTCGATGCGCTTACCATCTTTCCAGTATTCGTAGTCAGTTGTTCCCTCAATGAGCTTAGGCTCAACACCCTGCAACTGCTCCAGATACATGCGTTCCTGAACGGCGGCAATCTTGGGGTCATCAGAAATCACGGCCTGATTATCCTGAAGGGCTTTGATCGCTTTAGCGGTCAGATTGGCCAGATTCGCTTCGGCTTTCGACTCGTTACGAACTTTGGTCAACTCTTTCTGATGCTCTCCATCCTTGTCTTTCAGCGCTTTTTCAACCGCTTTGAACGCTGGATGCGACTTAACCTGTTCTTCGGTCAGTTTTGTCGGATCAACTTCGGGCTTGTATTTCTCCTTTACTTCATTAAGCAGGTCCTCAATGGTTTCGGGAGTCGATTCAAGACCAAAGAGATCTTTTGCAACCTTGTTGGCGGCTTTCTGCAAAATCCCGCGACCGGCTTTGTCCCCTTCGTTGCGAACAGCTTTGATGCGCTGGCCGACGAGTGTGTCTACGTCGCCCGGCTTATCGCCCGTCAGCATGGTTTCAATGTCGGAAACGTCTTTGCCCAGCGTAGTCGCCAGTGCCCGAACAGCAACGTTTTGCTGATCTTCAGTCAATAGTGCCATGATATATATTTAGAATTAAGGTATTCCAAGGACCAAGTTTGCCAAAAGGCGACCCCAAAAGGCCAAAACTCGTATTGACAAAGTGCGGTCAATAAGCGCAAAGGGTACTCTATAATCTGGCACTAAGGGAGCGATTCGAACGCCCATCGGCGGTTTTGGAGACCGCTGTTCTACCCTTGAACTACCGAAGTGTAAAAAATGCCAGGCGGTCAACTCTGGCTACCTATACCTCCCATCAGCCAACAGGAGGTTATTTCGTACTGGCATCATCAGCCTTTTTGTCTTTGGCTTTCGCGTCAGGCGCTGCGGCTGTTGGAAGTTTGAGTTCATCAGGCACGTAATCAGTTTCCTGAATCACATCGAAGTTCTTTGCGTGCCCGGTTGATTTGAGCACATCGAATTCGTCTTTACTCAGGTTTTGCATTTTGCCCGTCACTCTGTGTCTGACCTGCATCGGTAGCTGGGGTTTGAGGTTGAGAATCACCATCCGATTTGCCGGGTTGCTCCGACTCCTGCGGATTGGTTGTCTAGGTTGCCGAGGTGTCGACCGAGTCGAACATCTTGGACTGTTCTTCGGTGATTACAGGTAGGCCATCGAGCAAATCTGACAGATGCTTTTTGAACTGCTTCTTACCTGTTTCGCTGATGCGCGAATCGCCGTCGATTTTACCTTCCAAATGATTGACAATCTGAATCAGCGAAGGCGAATCAGTAGAGTCAGTCTTTGATTCAGATTCATAAGCGAAGTCATACCCATCAACAAGCGATTTTACGAGCCGATCAAATTGCTCATATTCTTCATTTGAAAGGCCATCAGGATCTTTCAAACGTGCTTCAAGTACATCAACCGCATCTTTTACAGGAAAGCCTGTAAGCTCCTGCTGTTCAGTTTGAGCCTGAACTGCTGGCTGAAGCTCGGGCGGTGTAAACTGTTCCACTCGCTCAAAACCGCCGATCTTTTCGCCCATACCTTCCGGTAGTAAGCGATTCACGCCCGTTTTGATATTTCGGTAAACGACCTCGTTTGTCATGATAATAAGGGTGTTGTTAGCTAACAGACAAAGCAAAAATACAAGAATTACGATTTTTACAACTAATTTATTATAAAAAATAGTATATTTGTTACGCAAAGTAATCGTGAAGGGTATTCAATAAGACATTGGCAAAGAGTCAGCCGAAGGGCGCGGCTCTGCTTCATCCCGTGGTTTAGCTGTAATGGCGACCAGTTCCTTCACAGGTGCTTTGCAACGGGTCATGCAGCAGAGCCGCGTTTTTTTTGTTTTAAACTAATGATTATGGGCTATGGAAGGAGTAGTAAAGACTTGTTCTAAATGTGGAGCTGAAAAATCTATCAATGAATTTGAAACAGATAATCGACAGAAGTCAGGTAAAGGATCAAATTGTTTGGAGTGCAAAAGAGAAAGAGGGCGAGCTTATGCTGCTAGTAATAAGGAAAGAATGAAAGAATACAAAAGGCTCTATAGATTAAACTCAGAAAATAGAGAAAAAATAAATAAAGCTGAAAGGGAGCGTCTTAAAAAACCAGTAAGTGCAAGAAAACGAAAAGAAAGTAGAAGCAAATACTTACAGACGGAAAAAGGCATGGCAACCATTGTGCGTAATCGTTTGAATTGGTATGAAAATAACCCGCAAAAGAGAATAAGGTACTATCGCCTAGGCAGTCAGTCACTTAGTGATTGGTATATAAGACAGCTTCTTTTGAATCAAGACTACCCAAAAGAATTAGTTAATAATGAGGATTTTATAGAAGTAAAACGTTTAATCATTAAAACCAAAAGACTATGCAAAACATTAGTGAATTGCGAACAAGTCTAGCTGACAATTACACAAAAATGAAGGCTGGTAAAATGAATCCTGGATTGGGAAAAGAATTATCTAATGCAGCAGGGAAAATTATCAACTCCCTAAAAGTGGAATTAGAATACAATCAACTTATGCAAATCAAAAAGACAATTCCTTTTCTGGAAAGTACCACAGATGCAACTGAGCCAACCAATAACAGTTGAATGGCTTGCGGTAAAACTATTAGGATGGGGATACAATTAATTCTCCATCCTTTTTTTGTTTTACATCATCCCGCATGCGGACTGCCTGTGCATCCGAAACGGCTGACCAATGATGTCGATTATTCAATGACAATCAGCTTATTGTTAACTAGTTTTACATCAGAACGCATACGCATTGCTTGCGCGTCGGATATGGCAGACCAGGAATGACGGCAGAAAACCCCGCCCCCGTCCAGTTGCGCTGAGTAGGAGCCTTTAGGCTTGCCACTGAAATATCCAATACTTTTGTTTTGATAACCGCCATACTTATCCGCAGGCGTTCCCATTTTCTGGATTTCAGATTTAAGAAACAGTTTACCATCACGAACCCGGCAGAACGGACGCGTTCCGGCGATAGTACCCCCTAGATAGACAAACGCGGTCATGCTGAGTCCATCGGCAAAGGTTTTCTGTGCCACACGGTCGGCTTGCTGATACACATCATACGCCACCGTGTCATAATGCCTTGACCAGATGCCTTTGGCGGGTGTGGCTGGATCAGTTGCCGTTTCGGCTCCTTCAATGAACGCTTTCAGGTTGCGTTTGAACTTTTCCAGCCCAATGCCTGATGATTTTTGCGCGTAGGCGAACTGTTGGATTTGCCTACGCACGGTCGTGTCCTTACTGAACAGATCAAACAGGCCATTGCTGACAATCTCGCCATCGGCCGTTATACCGAACCGATCCGTGTAGAGCTTGTCAACGCTACGCTGCACGTTTTCAAACAGCACCTGATTGACCGCTACCCCGCCGTAGGTTTCGCCAACCGCTCCCTGAAAGTAGGCATCGTTCAGGCTTTTAATGGTTAATAGGTCAAGTCCAAACTGCTGCAGTACGGGCACATGTTTTTGTTGCTCGAATTTACCCAGCAGGATAGCCAGTTTCTTGGGATCAGCCAGAATCGAATCCGCATTCGCCAGTAGCAACGCGTACAGGTCCTTATCCAGCGTCAGCAGGCGGCTATCGAACTCCGTTTGCAGTTTTTCGATAGCGGCAATCCGTTTTTTGGCGTCGTCTTGGGTCATTCTTTAGGTGGCCAAATCTGTTGATAAATCTCGTGGTGCACATAAGCGACCATGTAGGCCCAAGCTTCAGAACTTATTTCTGCATTGTGAGGAAGGTTGATACTGTGAAAGAGAAATTCTACCACATGAAAAACCTCATGGGCAATAACCGACAGATGTTTGTTGTGTGTAGGAAACTCCCGAAGCCTTAAGACAATCCCACTACCTCGAATTGCGGCTGTTCTTCCATCCTGATAGGGTAATTGAGGGCCAATTAGTTCAACCCACTCCTCAACAAGACTCTCATCCATAAATCGCAACAATCCATCTTTGAATCGTTGGTCACTTTCAGCAATCGACACATACAACTGTCGATTGTAGGGCGTCAATTCAATAATGAATCGTCTGGATTTCTCAATAAGCTTAGGCATAATTGAATAGTAGAAAGGCCGAAGATTACTCCCCGGCCTTTGTTAGATTGATAAACTATTTTGCTTAGAACGGCGCTTCGAAACGACCTTCTTCACATTTAGCATCCCATTCGATGGTAACAAACCAGGCATGGGCCATCGTTGCTGATTCAGGATCAATTTCGTAAACGGGTTTGATGACCGCTTTGATGCCAACCCCTGAACCCGCGCCCGTACTCCCATTCGATCCGTAGAAGTGCTTACCTGAACGGTAATACAGCAGGATATTACCGTTACACTGTAAATTCCGGTAGAATTCGTACTTGCCATCTGAGTCATCTTCATCCTTGAAGGTGATTGAGCGCGTAGAATCCTGAAGCCGAACACCCGTACCTTTCTGGTTCTTTTTGTAGTTCAGCGTCGCCTGGGGCTTTTTGCCCTTATAAACTTCATAATGCCGGATCGGATTGGCTACGTTGCCACTTCCGCCCGTACCGTCGGATGTGTTTGACAAACGAGTTGTCCAACTGGCAGCCGACGCAGGATCACCGGCTACCGGATGACCCTGGTCGGTATAGAACACTTCAGTAATCCCCTCGTCGTTGTCCACGTCGCAGGAACCCAGAACTAATGCCGGTAATGCAGCATCGACGCACAGGTCATCTACGCATTCGGCGCAAAAATTATTGGTAGGCATAATTGTAGTGCCAGTTACGCCACTGACGGGGGATGTTTAAAACAAAGATAAAAACTACTTTTAATATTACTATACGATAAATTACAGTAAATAAGTGACTACAAAACTGCTTCTTACTACGCTTCGCAAACCACTTCAGTCAGCACTTCGTTGCTGTCACTATCGGTCGAACAGCCAGCACCCGCTGAGCCTGCCGCGTTCCATTCCAACTGCGAGACGGGCAGAGTCATACTAACCGTAAAGCCGCCCGAATCGCTGAGCGACACCTGCGTTTTGGCTTCGTACTCCCGGGCCTGAATGGACCGGCGAACTGAGCCATCAGATCGAAGCAAACTAACTTCAACGAGTCGGTGGAGTCCTGCCATGGCCAGCGCATCGGCAACGGGCTCCGATGCATTGTCGAGCCGCAGCGTGTAGACCTTAGTAACACTGCCAGCGGTTTTATTCGTGCCTGACTTGGTTTCGCTTTCGTCGTAGGTCGGCCCCTCCAGAATCCCGTCGACGTAAACGATCTGCTGAAAGCCGAACGTTCCGTACAACAGTTTACCCAGCCGGGTATCGTTGAGCAACCGGACTTTGAGTAGTGAACAGGGGCCGCACTTAATGCCGAACGGTTCGGATACCGCGTCACCGACGACGATTCGGTAGGTTCCTGTTGGCAGGCTGGCTGGAGTCGTTGAATTGCTGTACAACTGACTGCCCAGATGAATCAGATACAGCGTGGTAGCCGACATTAATCGGTGAAGCGCATCGACGATCTTGGGACTTTCCGTACAATAGGCTGATGCTTCGACGTCGTCAGGCAGTGGTACCGCCACAATAAACGGTAACAGGTAACCGGGTAGGCTCATTGGTACGCCTTCGATGGCATCCCATGCCTGACCTGATGGCTGAAAGCAGGTCGCCATGTTGCCCGGATCTTCCGAGAACGGAAGGAATACGCCCATTACTCCGCCCGAGCCATCGCCCCCAACAGCAGGAAATGAATCGACCGGCGAAGTGATGCCGGCAAAGGTGAAATCAAACGTAACATCAAAGGTTGTCAGCGCTGGCATGAGAGTAAGAGTTAACAGGCTCCGGTTGAAATCGTAGGTCCAGGAATTTCATAGGTTCCGCAGTTACCATCGGCGTAGGAAATGATGTCGACGTACGTTCGAACGATCTCCTGATTTTGATCGCAGTAGGTTTGTTCGTTTCGGCCCGACAGTACCGTTCCTTTGGGTGGGCAGTCCTGACCCGGATCGGCTGGGCTGGTAATGACCTGCTGACAGCGCGAACCGGCTACGATGTCCATTGTGATCGTTTCGGCGGCCGGATCGAACACGCCCTTATCGAGTTTGGCCGACGTGAACCGATTCGATTTGATGTAGCCGTCCAGATTGATCGGCAAATCCGAACAGCAGATCGGAATAACAATCCCTTCTTGTTTACGGGTTGGTGTCGTTGATAGCATGGCCATGCGAAGTCCGCCCGAATAACTACCGTCATCCTGTTTGACCTGGTTGACCATGCCAGCCGTGAACGATCGACCGTATCGATGGTAATCAATGAATAGTAATGCCGCCGACTGGTAGCCGTTGGGACCGATGGTTGTCAGTACGGACGTGTAGCCTGGATACTCCGCGTTACTACTGGCAATGGCCATTTGTGCGTACGGACTCTGGTAATTATCGTACGTTCCGGCTGGCACGATGTCACAGAGGAAAATACTGTCGTCGGGTACGGATTCGGGACTTCGATACCCCCAATAGAGCGCTGTCCAGATTTTCTGCGCGGTCATCGTGTTGGTTTGCACTTCGCCTTTGTCGTTTCGAACCACGCATCCATCATCATAGCGAACCGAGGCTTTTTTGTATTCCGCAAAGGCTGCTGGCGAGTTATTGGATATGACCAGCTCTTCGACGCCATAGAGCTTTTCCAGATCGACACTTTCGTTATTGGCCTTGGCCAGCGAATCCGGAAACCGTAGTAGATTCAGCGAAACCTTTTTGGTTGCCGCGTAGCTCTGGGTAGCAAACCAGCTGTAGTGTTCGATGCGCAGATGCCCCGTCTCGTTGTCCAGCATAAAGTACACATTATGCAGCGCGCGCAGTTCGTACAGCATTTCTTTCAGCGTGGTCACCATCTTGACCGCAGGTTGCGTAGAGGCTGGCCGCTTGGCATCCGATCCGTGCAGGAGCAGTTTGTCCAGGTTCTTTCGCCCCGTTACCGGATTGATCAGGGCAAAGTAAAACGAGGAGGTAAAGCCGGGAATAAATGCGGCCTTCGTATTTTCGATGGATTTACTGAGCAAGTAGTCAATCGCGTAATTCAGCCGAATGCCCCGCTCATAGACATGCTCCCAGTTGTTGTAGCCCGTACCCGGCGCATTACCATCGGGAACTGTGCTGATTACATCGCCATCATTATTAATCGAGGTCACCAGAAAATCGACGTACAGCGCCACAAAGGGCACCCGCTGCGGATCTTCTTCCAGTAAGTTGATGGGCTTTTCCCACGCCCGAAACAAAGCATCGTATCCATCGCGCGGGGAGATTTCTCGAATTTCAGCCGTACAGTCGGTAAAGTTCCAGCGAACACTGTCTAGTTTAAAGTACCCTGGCCAGAACGGATCCAGATCAGATGAATCGCAGGCGGATGAATACACGTTGACCGACACCTCGACGCAGCAGGGGAACTGATCGCGTTGGAGTAGTAACCAGGCGAAGTCGTCACCTGATAAGGTTAATCCACCCTGCAACTTGGTTCGGTAGAAGAGCTCGTTATCCTGAAGCTGAGTCGAAAATTTCCAGTCCGTACCCGCACTTACCTGCCGACTGTGGGGCAAATCGGGGTTAGTGGCTGGCAGTAGGAGTTCGACGTATAGCTTCATGATGCAAAATAATAATATCAATCGTAGAGTACTATCAAAAATGGTAATACCGTAAGAGCAATCACTTTATGGTCCGAATCGTCTCCTTAGTACCATCCGTTTCCAGAATTCGGTTATTGCCTAATGCGGTTTGCTGTTTTCTAGGCTTAGTGTGCCGCTCAATGGTCGATAGTCGGTCATTCATATCAGACAAATGCCGTTCCATGGTCGAAAAGTCAATTGGACTTTGATGACTAAAACCCGGCTGAGTCATATGCTGAATGATAGCCGAAGGCAACCCAATACCCCCCTCTTTCAAAAGGGCCAGAAATGCTCTGCGCGGATCATTCAGATTGAGCGCTTCAAGCGTTTTGTCGAATCGATCCGACGATTCAGCATTTGTCACATGCTCTCCGCCTTCAATCTCAATATCGGAGAATGCTCCCGTTCCGCGAATTCCACCGTGTTCATGCGACGGGCCATTCAGACGCCCCCCTTTACGAAGCTTGGTAATTGATTTAGCTTTAGCCGTTACCGCAGCAACAGTAGCGAAAATGGTCGCAATAGCACCAATGGCCAATACTACACCGAGAATGGGGTTGAATGTGGACGAAATAGCCTTATCGAACGCTTTAGCCGATGCCGATATTAAATTCGATACGGTTACCGCATTGTTTGACACAACAGACGCTAGATCCAGTGTTTGCTGAACAGCCAACGCTTTTCGTTTTGTTGCCTCCTCCTCGGCTTTCTGACGCTTCAAGTCAGCTAACTCTGCCTCACGCAAAGCCTTATTGTTTGCATATCCTTCCTTATCGCGCTCCTCTTCAATTCGAATTTGCTCTTCTTTGGCCTGAATCTGCTGATCAAGGGCTGCAATGCGTTCCTCGCTGGCCTGAATAGCTACCTGTGTAGTTTCCTGAAAAGCATTTTTAATTAGCTCTGTGGCCTGGGTAAACGCCTGACGCTCGGCTTCATCCTTGAATGACTTCGAAACGCCCAGCAAATCCCAGATGTCCCGGTTCACCGGACCAAGTAATTCAATCTCCTTACGCTTATCCTTGAGGGCTTTTACAAACGCTTCCAGTCGCTTGATTTCGGGCGTGTTTTTGGGGTCGTTCTGCTGAGTGAGTCCGTAAATCTGATTTTCAGCAGACACCGTTTGCGTAGCAATCTCGTCAAGCTGATTCTGTCGGTTAAACTGCGCACCCGTCTGATCTTTACCCTTTACCCGAAGCTGAATATTCGACAGGCTGATTTGCTCCTGCGCTTTCTGATCACGAATAAGTTGATCCTGAACCAGTGCGTTTCGATCCGAGTCACGCTTTTTGATCAGAGCCAGTAACAACTGTGAATTCTTGCCCTCTTTAAGTAGCCGCTCTTCCCAGTAGGCATCAAACAGCTTTAGTTCGGTTTCGTTCGTCTGCTTTTCAAGACCAATAAGTTCGGCCTGCTGACGAATCTTGTTGATGCGAATTTGTCGATCGGCCTCCGCATCGATTTCTTTTCGACGGGCATCAAACTGTGCTTTTACATCGGCCGGTAACTGTACGGCTGTATTGGCAACCGGCTCTCTTACACCTGTCAGTTTATTAATAGCGGTGGTCTTCGCTGCCGCTAATTGTAGTTTACGTAAAAAGTAGGCTTCTCTTGCGTCTAATTCTTCTTTGTCAAGCCTAGCCTGTTCAAGGATATACGCATTCTGGTCTTTTTTGAGTGATTCAAGTTTATCCTTACCGAACTGCTCTTCAAGTTTCTGATACTCCTTGACGTATTCGTCCTGAGCCGACAGCAGGAGTTTGTAATTATCTTCGGCGGCTTTCTGGGCATCCTTACCGGCTTTTTTCTGATCCGCTGTCAGCGGTTCATTCAGCGCACTTCTAAGCGCAGCGGCCCGGCCTGCCTGATCCTTTTTCGCCCGATTCAGAGCCGACGTGGCCACGGCAACATTTTCCCGAGCCTGTTTGATAGCCAGGGCATCGAGTTTACCGTCCTGAATGAGTTGCTTTCGCTGTTCGGTATTGGCGGTTCTAAGCTGGGAAGCTGTTTCGTTGTACTGCTTACGGACCTGAATCAGTTTGTCCTGCGCCGTCGATAGCGCTTCCTGAGCGGCCTGTACGGCGGCATCATCCTTTTTGATACCCGAACCGACCAGCGCATTGGTTCGGCTGGTAATCGAGGAGTTCACCGTCTGATTGGCTACTTTCCGAACTTCATCATTCTGAGCACGCGCACTGGCAGCTGCGGCATTGGCCTGCTGTTGACGCTGGTATTCAGCAATCCCGTTTTCAATGCCCATGCCGACGTTGCCCGTAAAGTTGGTCACAAAGCCACGCAGGAATGCCCTGTATTCGCCTGTTTTGGATGAAAGTTGCGTTAAGAAACTAGTAAACGATTGAATCGCGAACCGTAAAAAGCCGCCCTGCGAATCACCCAGTTCCCGAAAGAACCCTTTGAATGAGGTTCCGAGTTTATCCAAGTCGGTCGACAGATTGTCCAGGTTGATGCGTTGCTGTTCATAAGCCGTATCGGTGCCCGTCAAATCCTTGGTCAGTTTCTGGATTTCGCCCCGCGTATCCAGGATCCGACGGGCCGCAACGATGTTTTCCTGCCCGAATACTTTAGTTAGTTCGGTTGTCGTATCATATTTGGCCGCAGCGTTCTCCAGCGCTTTGTCCAGACCAACAATACTCGGACGCAGGTTCTTATCGGCATCGGTTTCGAGTTTGAGAATCACGTTACGGAGTGCGGTACCGGCTTCTGATCCCTTAATCATCACCCCGGCCAGCGACTGAATGAGCGCATTGCCTTCCTCAAACGACAGACCAGCCGCTTTCATGGCGGTACCCGATGCTTTCAGCGCTTCGGATGTATCCCGAACTTCGGAGGCCCCTACTTTCGCACCAGCGGCCAGCACATTGACAAACCGTCCCGCCTGATCAGCTCCTTCGCCAAATTGATTCAGCGCACCCACGGCGGCCGTGGCGCTATCCTGCAAACTTTCGCCTGATGCCTGCGCCAGGGCAACAACCTCCTCGGTTACACTGGCCAGGGCTTCTTTTGATTCGAGCAGTTCGGGCTTGATGCCTCCCACCAGTTTGAAGCCTTCAACAATATCTGAGGCCGCAATACCGGTTTTGGTTTCCAGATCGACAGCCGCATCGGCTAGGAACTGTAAATCCTTACCCGTCACCCCCGTCAGGGCTGAGAGTTGCGATAAGCCCTTGCCGAACTTAGCCGATTCGGTTACCATCAGCTTCATGCCTTCAGCGACACCGAACGAAATCGATATGGCCGTTGTCAGTTCCGAGACAAGGCCTTTTATGCCTCCCCCCGAACCGCTTTTACCGGCCTTACCCAGCTTCTCAACTTCATCGGTAATTTCGGGAAAGCCTTTCTTGAGCTCAGCCAGTCGGCCTTTAACTAAATCCAATTGGGCGGTTAGCTCCTGGTACCGACCAGCGGCAATGAATTCAGCCTGTTTGGATTTAAGCTCCGCATAAATCTGCTTGAGCCGGGTCTGTTCCTGTCGAAAAGCTTCGGCGGTCGCCTGAATCTTCTGATAGATTTGACCCTGGGTCGATAGGGTCGTATTGAGCTGTTGAGCCGACTGATTAGCGGCCACAAACGGATTCGTGCTTTTTAAGCCCGTCAGCGAATCTTCGACTGTTCCCAGACGATTCGAGACGAGGTCCATCTTTTTAAAGAACTCGTCCAGGTCAAGATTATACCTTACGTCGATATCCTGCATGGCTAGGCTTTGTTATAGGCATCAGCGATGGCCTGCTGACGAACTTTCCAGTTTTTGTAGAAATGATAAAACTCGATCGTCTCCATGCGGTCGAGTGCCGAAACGCCTTCGGGTCTGCCTTCTGCCAATGTCAGCAGCAGGTTTGACCAGTGGGCATCCTTGTCGACGATTAACTGTCGGACGGGGGTGTTTTTAAAGTCAGTTCCGGTAGACTCACCGTCGAAAAGGTTTCCATGAGCGTGTTTAATTGCTGCCCGGTAATTGTTAGGTAACTTAGTGCCAAGCTCAAAAAAAAATCACGCTCGATACCCTGCCAGTCCTCGATTTTCTGACGGGCAAATTCCAGGTCGTAGGCTTTCCGGTCTTCATCCTGCCGGTTGATAAACAGCGTACAGATGTAGTACAGCGGAGCCGCTTTTGCGTTCAGATCACCCAGCCCAAGCAGGATGTTGTTCAGCGTCACCCCGGCATCGACTACCCGACCACTGTTGAGCGAGTCGTAGGCGCTGCGAATCTCACGCAGTACCGTTGCGGCATCGCGACCCAGTAGTCCGTACAGATTGAACTTTTCGAGCCACCTGTCACGCGCGACCGATAGCCGGGCTTCGTGTTCGACGTAGTAGGTATGGCCACCGGCTTCAAACTTCTTTTGCGTAGGCGACAGCCGAACGGGCAGCAGATCATGGTTTATTTCACTCATAGGGGAAAGTATTTCTGTTGAATGGATTGAAACGCGCCCCCAAACCAGACAGACAGAACGGCCGTGAGCGCGCAAAGAATAATACTAAAATTCGTATCGTACTGCAATTTATAGTACAGCGATAACCAGAAACCCATCTGACCACCCACGCAGAATACGCAGCTAAGAATAGGCTTGAGCAGATACTCACTCACCTTGTAGCGCCCAGTCTGAAATAGCAAATGATCATCGCGTTCCGTCCATGATTTGCCGTGCGTGATAAAGTAGGTCTGAAGCGAGTACAGCCACTTTGCCCAAAACGCCAGAATCATTCCCGGCTGGGTGAGGGTATTCACGTACGTTGTGGCCGCTAAACCAGCACTAACAGCCAGCAACAGGCAGGCCAGTAAGTTCAAAATTGCAGTCATCATGCAGGGTAAAGGTTAAGACTAAATCCAATCCAAAGGCGAAATACGGCGGAAACAGGTACTGCGAACTGGTTTGCGAATAGGTGTAGCGGCTAAACAGATTCGTATCCGATGAAGGTGAGCCCGTCACCTCACACCGTAGGCTTTGAACAGGCGAATCCGAATCAACGACGATTTTTCGGAATAGCCGCTCAATCCGGGCAATCAGCACGGCCGTTGCCTTCTCCGCCGATACGTCCTGAAACAGTTCCTGATTCCCCCAGCCAATCAGCCGCAAACGCGATGTCCACTTGCTCTGATTGCTCGTTGGTGATCCTATTTCCTCGAAATAGATAATCAGGCGTTCAGCCTGATCGGGCACCAGATCCGGAAAGGCTCGGCCTGACAGACTACAACTAGCTGGTGAGGCTTCCAGTGGAATCGGAAACCGGCTGATTTTGCCTGACGTAAACACATCGGTTTCGAGCGTTTTCACCAGACCCGCCAGACGCGAAATCACCGGGCCATTCAGGGGCTCCAGGGCATCAGCCAGATAGCGCGCAATGAGTTGATTAATCATAAGTATTTTCGAATAATGGTACGGACTTCGATTTCGGCATCACTGGCCAGTACCTTTTGGCGGTCGGCGGGGATAAGGAGGAAGTTGCCGTAGCGAGACAGGTTTGCCAGTATTTTGGCTATGGCGTCAGCATTATCTGAGCCCGTCAGCACTGAATAGCGATAACCATTTTGCGTTTGCGAGATGATGCGTAGCGAACCCAGCATTTCACCCGTATAAAACAGGTTGACGTGATCCGACTTTCGCCCCTGAGCCGCCCGAAACTCACCCCATGTCCCTTTGCCGCCCGATGACGCATAGGCAGAACCTGCACTGTTTAATGCCTTTTTCTTGAAGCTGGATTTGTAAACGGGTTTATCCGAATACTCCGCAAACGAACCGTCGACACTGATGCCGTCCTGAATGATGTCCCGCTTTTGCAGCGTCAGCGCGGTTTGGGCCATACGCAGGGCGATGTTGGGAGCCTGAGCCTCCAACTCCTGACGCATGGCCGCAATCCGCTGTTGATACTCTGACGTGCTCATCTTACACCAACCGATACCACTTGGTGAGTGAGGCAACGTACACGTATTCCAGTGTCGTACCAGCCGACTTGGAACCCGGTGCCGCTGGCTCTAAAACTGACTGACCCGCATTGGCAACAACCGTACAGGAAGTAACCACGACGTTACCGGCCGTGATCGTGCCGCCAAAGATGAGCCGCACCCGCTGACCATCGAAGGGAGCCGACGGGAAGGTGATGGCATGGGCCGACAATAATGAGGCTGGATTGACCAGGACCAGAATCGGGCCTTTGGCGTTAGTCAGGGTCGTTGCCGAACCGGACGTAATGGTTTGACGGGTAGTCGATAACCGGGCAAACCGCTGCGAAATGTCAAGACTCATGATAAAAAACAGTTAAACGTGAAAAACACAGCCAGTCGTTGGCTGATTATCGGAACGCTCCTGAGCGGCTCCAGCCGTACGGCTGAACGCCCTGAAAGCACGTATTGTCAATATTGAGTTTGAGCTTTGGAATCTGGATTTTGAGCCAGTTCAGCCGGTTCAGGTACTGCTGATCACACGCGACCGCATCGGCTTTTAGATCCGTTTCAGCCAACACTGTACTGCGTTCGATGGCAGCCGAGGGTTGCGCTACACACAGAAAGTAACCAGCCTTATACGCCAGCATGTTGGCGATAACCAGCCGTGTCTGATCGTTTTCCATCAGTTGCAAAAGGAGCGGGTCGGCATCGCACTGGCCGCCCAGCGTCATCACGTAGCCGCCAGCTTTGCCATCGCAACAGTTCTGAATCATACCGATCAGCGCCCCCATGCCGCCACAGCCGCCACAGGCCCGGTTGTTGTTGGCTACTTTGACGCCATCGGGTAGCGTCGTGCGCAGTTCGTAACGAAGCCCGTCCATGGGGATTTCCCACGGCTGACCTACGCTGAATTGCTGCGATGATTTAGCGGTAAGGGCCGGAATGTTTAGCGTCTTAAGGGCGACGTTACTACCTTCGGCATAGAGTCCGATTACCTGATTGGTCAGATTTTCGGAAACCATCAGCCCGATCGAGCGAATCAGCAGTTTGCCGCCTTGCTGATAGCGCATATGGAACGGAAACGTTATGGTTTGCGATGCAGGGGCTACAAACAGCGTCCATTCGGGTTTTCCGAACTGACCACTGTAGACAGGCCTTGCCCGAAACGAATCGAGCAGGAAGGCTTTCAGATCGGCATTGAGCGCATTGCTGGTCAGTAGCCGTGTATTGCTGCGAACAGCCCAGCTATTGCCGCCCGGAACCCGGCCAATGGGTAATTCCTTGACATCGTCCAGGTAGATGAGCGTCGTATTTTGCACGTCATTGACAATGCTCTCCGGTACGATTCCCGTACAGGCCGAAGCCGTACGGGCGAGTCCTAAGTAGGGTGTAAAGTCCATATTATGCCGGTTTGTTACTTTTTAGGTTTTGGCTTTTTGGGCGTTGGTTTTTTGGGCGTTGGCATTTTGGTGCCGGGTTTCATTTTCATGATTAGGTCGATTTAGTCATGCTCATTAATTCATTTCCCTGATACCACTTATGGATACTTCCATCCGGCATCTTTAATGCGTAGGTTCCTCCATTTTCGCCAGGCACTATCTCGGTTACGGTCATTGTCACGCCTTTATGGGAGGCCATATGCTCTTTACCGGAAATGGGCATGACCGAATCGCCTACAGCAAATTGAGATTGTGCTGGTTGTTGCATGGCTGTTTGCTTATCTGAACCAGCTGTCGGAATGCCCGACAGGCTGACGGGTTTGGGTAGCTTGTCGATCAGCCGTTTGACTTTGGCTGAAACCAGTGCATCCCGATCCGCGAAGGGCAATCCGTAAAAGTCAGGCCGCTCGATTTCCAGTTCGCCAAAGACGATATCGGAATTAGCGTACAAAACGGCCATGTCTTTAGGCACCAGCCCCGATGCGTTGTTGTACTCAAATTCATCGAGCGCCATACTGATGTAAGGCAGGTGCTGCTTTTTGATGAAGTACTGCTGGAGCGCGACCGGATCGGATTCGTAACGTTTACGGTTGATGTCATCCTGAATCTGGCTGATTTCTTCCTTACCCACACCCGCTTTCCGGGCCGCTTCCATATCGGCGTACAAATCTTTCATGGCCGTTAGCTTCAGATCGCGCGGAAACTCGTACAGCGGTTTGACTTCGCCTGAAATGTTCATCAGGGCCGCAATGTGCATCACCGACGCTTTGTACACCGATGATTTGTGATCGGCAAAGGGCAGTAGCGTATTATTCTGATCCTCCCGGCTGACGGTGTATTCGGTTGCTGTTTTGGATGGCCCCTGTACCTGAATCTGCTGATCCGACGAAAAGACGGTCTGCACGATTTCGAGTTTTTTCTTCTCGATTTTATCGTCATAGGTCGTTATCGTTTCCAGTTCCGGTTTTACGGTGTGAACCAGCTTGGTCAGATCGGCCCAGTCTTCGGGGTTGTCGGGCAGATCCATGATCAGCGTATCCTGTTCGGACTTATGGACCAGATGGCCACTGCCTCCGCAGGCGTTACAGATTTCATTTGTGCGCCGGTTGATCCCATTGTCGCAGGTATCACGGAATTTGGTTTCCGGATTCATCTCACCCGGGCAGGGGGGCGACTGCTTGAACTGTTGCGGGTAGCCGTGCTTCTTGCTGACAATGTCGTTTTGGGCCTTCAGATCGATTAGCTCTTTGAACAAATCAAGGGCTGCGTGAAAAGCAGGTGATACGCAGGTTAGATTGCCCGTAATCGGATCGGGCTTGTAGCCCAGCCGAACCGCCGGCACCCGCTGAATACCCGGTGCAAATAGTACAATGCGGTATAAATCGCCTGACGTCGCTTCGAAGGTGTCTTCAGTCAGTGGAATATCGGCTCGGCCATCCTGTTTGTCGAGGTAGTAGCGAAACGCGAACGGACCCGCGTAACAGATCAGATCGGTTACCGTCTGCCAGATTCCATCGGTGTTTTTATACTTGACCTGCGTCGCAACCAACAGATAATCCAGATCACCACGCGTAAACCGAAAGTTATACACGTTCTGACAGGTGAACAGAACCCCATATGGCCTAGCCCGTTCGCCTGCATCGGCATTGAAGGGCTCAAAATCATACAGAATAAACGCATTGGGGTCGTAGAGCGCAATCTGATCGTAAGTCAGTGTCAGATAGTCGTCGAGCGAGCCGCGTTGAAAAGACCCTTCACCACCAAAGTCATTCAGTACATCCTGTAAATCCTGCTGATCGCGCTTGGAAGTGCCTTCGAAGTTGAGACCTTTCTTAATATCCTGAATGCGGCTGATCTGGCCGAACTTCTTTTCGACCAGCGAAGCCGTACTGCTCAGGTTCTGATGCGTGAGTGCGATTTTCTGACGGTGATCGTCGATGGTTTCCCGAAGGGGAAAGCGGCAAATGAAGCGCTCCCAGTTGAAGCCGAACAGAATGGTGAAGTAGTCATCACGCAAGGCAATGGTTCGCTGATAACCATCGTGCCGGGTGCCGTTCTCGATGGCATCCTGAATCAATTCCTGCGCCTGGCTGGTCGAAAAGTTTGGCATTGTGTCGTCAGGAGTTAAGCCCTGTACGACCGGGCACAGCCAAATACTATTTTTTAGCGTAAAATACGATTATAAATATTATTTGTGCAAGCAATGTGGATATGCGAACAAAGGGAAGTAAAAATATTTAACTAAACCCAACGAACGTATATACAATGTCCGTTCAAGTTTTTATATATTTAACGTGATAGTATAGTTTGTACTATTTTTAGTATATCCACATGCTTACTTTAACACGGCTTGATGGTAGCCTACACCGCATTGATTTGCGAACCATCGAAAGTATGGACAATAATGGTCCTGATGGCGTGACAATTACGTTTCTTAACCGACGGACTGAATCCTATAAAGATTTATATGGATCAATCATCGGCCCTTTGCTGACTTTAGAGTAAAGCAGTACAAAGCCAGACGTAACAGTCTGGCTCTTTTATTCTGCAATCCGACCCCGTTGTTTTTTCCACTGCTGGAAATAGTCGAACAGCACAGCGCCAACCCCGTAGGTAAAGGCAGATAGGCAGTGGCCGTTCTTTTCATAAACCGTTCCGTTTGCGTCTTTGGCCTTCTCCTTTTTGATACCGTCTGGACCCTCTTTCGTATTGCCTAAGTCCTTTACCAGATTCGGGCATTTCTCCTCATCGATCAGTACCTCAACGTCCGGCACATTGCCAGCCAGCACATCATTGATAAAATCCCGCCAGATGGCAGACACGACGACCGCCTTATTAACACCATTCGACCGACTGTGCAGAAATGGCGCCAGCGTTGATCGAACACGGTCGAACCGCCTGAAATTGCCTTCACCTTCAACCCGGTTTTCGCCCTGCCTGTCACCGTGATACGTAAACGACTTTCGAAATGGCATCAGGTAATCTTTGGCAGCCGCTTCCGATACTTTAGCTGTTGAGTTGCTCGGGTTCGCGTAACAGTATTCTTTGAAAAACCGAATCTGAAGCTTCATGCTCGCCCGTTGAAGCTGGAACAACAGCAGCGTCATATAGGGCACGGTATTAAAATCATACGTGCCATGTACTTCGGGAATATCGGGCAGAAACGGCACACCGCCCTCTTCTTTGCTACGGGTATGTTTGAGGTAATCGAATTCATGATACCACTCCCCGCCCGTCTTTTCGCGAACGTCCCACATCGCCTTGACGAACCGCTTGTATTTGGCCGGGTTTTTAAGCTTTAGCTGTTCGAGTGACTCTTTAAAGGCCGGATCCAGTGCCCCGTTATCATCCAGCATGAAGTTGATCACGCAGATGTTATCAGGCAGCGTATTGGTAACCCACATATCATAAAACTGCCGTCCCCATGTATCGGTTGGATTGAGCGTAATAAATATGATACTGGGAGGAGT
>Ga0209933_1001257_pt1 | contig 26167 bp, 29 predicted proteins | sample ThiBiot_300_biof_FD_183944 | JGI IMG/M metagenome (GOLD analysis project Ga0209933, IMG submission 183944) | Wastewater bioreactor microbial communities from Cape Town, South Africa - Thiocy_cont_300_biof (SPAdes) | ecosystem: Engineered > Bioremediation > Thiocyanate > Unclassified | place...
GGGGAGAGGAAGGGGCCCCATGCGCAGCATGGGGTAGGTGAGGTGGGTCAGAGACTTCTCAACCTGCACACCCTTGCCGTGATCCACGCCCTCACCTCCCCGTTGCTGCGCAACGGGTCCCTTCCTCTCCCGCTACGCGGGAGAGGACAGATGAGCGCGATGTGCGAATCCGACAGCGCGCGTCAGGCCGGAACGCAGTAGCCGTCGCGCCGGGGGTCGCAGCCGCCGGTGAAGATGCCGGTCGCCGGATCGACCGCGACGGCCTGCATGCCGCCCACCTTCATGGTCCAGTCGGGACCGGTCGTGACATTGTGGCCGAGCTTGCGGAGATCGGCGTGGATCTCCCCCGGCACACGTGACTCGAGCAGCACCTCGGCGCCGTCGGTCAGGCGTGCCCGCGGGGCCTCGATCGCCTGCTGCAGCGGCAGCCCGAAATCGACGTGCTGCACCATCGCCTGCACCTGGGTCTGCAGGATGCCGTAGCTGCCCGGCGTGCCGAGCGCCAGGACGGGGGCGTCGTCCTTGAGCGAGATCGACGGCGCCATGCACATCGGCAGCTGCTCGCCCGGCCGCACCCGGTTGGGACTGTCGGGATTCACGTCTGCCCAATAGAGGAAGTTGTTGAGGCAGAGGCCGGTGCCGGGCACGACCACGCCCGACCCGAAGACGCTGCCGAGGCTCTGCGTCAGGCAGATGAGATTGCCGTCGCTGTCGGCCACCGAGAACGACGTCGTGTGGCTTTCGTCGACCGCGGACGCCGGCTCCTTGGTCGGCGTCCATTGTTCGGTGGGGCCGATCACCGGCTTGCCGTCGCGCACCCGCGCCCGCAGGGCCTCGACGTGGCCGTCGGACAGGATTTCCGCGAGCTTCTGCGGCGCCGGGATGCCGGTGGCGATGCGCACGCCTGCCGCCACGCGAATGGCCCGCAGCACCGTGTCGAGATGTTCGGTCGAGTTGCGCTTCATCCCGGCGAGGTCGAAGCCCTCGAGGATGCGCAGGCTCAGCAGGAACTGGAAGCCCTCGCAAGGCGGCGGCGGCACATGGATGGTCCGGCCGCGATAGGTCACCGCCACCGGATCGCGCCACGTCGCCTTGGCCGACATCAGGTCGTCCATGACCATGCAGCCGCCCAGTTCGGTCAGCCGGTCCAGGATCTTGCGGCCGAGTGCACCGCCATAGAGCAGGCCGGGCCCTTCGGCCGCGAGCGCTTCCAGCGTGCCGGCAAGGTCCGGCTGCTTCAGCACGAAGCCCGGCGCCACCGTGCCGGCACCGGCGGTGTAGACGCGGGACCATTCGGGATGCAGCGCCTTGTAGCCGGCCAGCTCGCGCGCAACGCCCTGGATTTCCTCGAGATTGAACTCGATCAACTGGAAGCCGTCGCGGGCAATGGCGATCGCCGGCGCAAAAAGTTCCGGCAGCTTCTTCTTGCCGTGCGCCTTGTTGAGTTCGCACCAGCCGGCAAGGTTGCCCGGCGCGCCGACGGCGACCGGCCCGCGCTGCAGCTGCTCGCGGTTGCTGAGCTTGTCGATGGGGAAGTTCTTCGAGATCTGTCCGACGAAGTCGAGCGTGCGCACGCGCCGCTCCTTGGCGATGTAGCAGGTCGCCACGCCGCGGCCGGCCAGGCCCGACATGTAGGGTTCGACGACATTCAAGGTCGCCGCCGTCGCCACGGCCGCGTCGAAGGCATTGCCGCCGTTCGACAGGATACGGGCACCTGCAGCAGCAGCGAGCGGATGGGCGGCGGCCACCATGCCGTACCGCGAGGTGATGGTCGGACGTTTGCCGTGCTGCAACATGTCTTCGTGTCTCTCCCTTCGCGCATAAGGGACGGATCGTGCCGATTTCGGAACGCCGTCACCAGCGCGAATTGCGCGATCAGTCCTGCGCTTGCTTAAATGCAGCCATGTCCTTCACTCGACGCGCCGCCGTTCGACGGGCCGCTCTCGCCACCTTCGCTCTCGCCTCGACAGGGCTTGGCGCCCGCGCCCAGTCGCATCCCACACCGCCGTGGCCGACCAAGCCGGTCACGATCGTCGTGCCCTATACGGCCGGCAGCGCCACCGACGCGCTGACACGCATCGTTGCAGAACGGCTGTCGCCCCGGCTCGGCCAGCCGGTGATCGTCGACAACAAGGCCGGCGCCAACGGTTCGATTGCCGGCGGAGTCGTGGCGCGCGCTCCGGCCGACGGCTACATGCTGATGATGGCGACGGCGGCCACCCATGCCGGCAATCCCAACCTGATGAAGACCGTGCCCTACGACTCGCTGGCCGATTTCACGCCGACGGGCTACTGCGGCTCCATTCCGTTCACCCTGGCGGTGCGGGCCGATGCCGGCATCGCGACCCTGGCGGATTTCGTAGCGCGCGCGAAGGCGGCCAAGCCGCCGCTCACCTACGGCGCCGGCACACCGTCGGCGCGGGTGATTTCCTCGACCCTGGCGCAGCGCATCGGGGCCGAGCTGGTGCATGTGCCCTACAAGGCCGCGCCTCTGGCGCTGGCCGATGTTCTTTCCGGCCAGATCGACATGACCTTCATCGACGTCGGCACCGGCCTGCCGCAGTTCAAGGCGGGCAAGCTGAAAGCCTTGGTCGTGGCGTCAGAGAAGCGCTCGCCGTTGATCCCGGACGTGCCGACCTTCGCCGAGGCGGGGCTGGGTCCCTTCGCTCTCGATGCCTGGTTCGTCGTGGTGGCACCGGCGCGGACGCCGGCCGATGTCGCAGGCCGGCTCCGCCAGGCGATCGCCGAGATCGTCGCCGAGCCCGAGACGGCGGCGCGGCTGCGGGCGATTTCGATCGAGCCAGAACCGATGGCGCCGGATCGAATTCCGGCGTTCATGAAGGCCGAGAAGGAAAAATGGGCGATGCTGGTGAAAGCGGCCGGCATCGATCCCGAGTAAGCAATTGCCAAGATTCGGGACGCTAGGGCGGCCGGCCACCTCGAGCAGATGTCCATTCGGCCCTCCCAAGGATCAGTTGACGTCTCGACGACATCAACTTCCTCAGCTTCAGGCGGATGGACAACCTATCGAAAGCTCACATCTAGTGCCCTGTTCGCATATTCCTGTAGGATTGTGTTTAACGCACCTTGGAAGATCTTTTCTGACAGCGCGTTGAATTGTACTCAATCTTTGGAATCGCCAATGTCTTGGCGCCGTCTGCCTCCACTTCATGCCATCCGCGCGTTCGACGCCGTCGCCCGGCACCTCTCGGTTACTCGCGCAGCCGAAGAACTCAGTGTCACGCCGGGCGCGGTCAGCCGGCACGTTCGCGCGCTCGAAGAGCATCTGGGAAAACCGTTGTTCCTGCGGCGCGCTACTGGGATGGCACTGACCACGGCTGGAGAAGCGCTGGCGCAGGCGACGCGAGAGGGACTCGACCGCATCGCCGACGGCGCAAGCGGCGTAAAGCTGAGGCGACTGCGCAGGCTTTCAATCGGCGTCTATGCCGTGATCGCTTCACGGCTCCTGCTGCCGCTATGGGCAGAGTTGCAGAAAGCCCATCCGGATCTTGAGATCGATCTACATACGAGCTCCAACCCGTTGGACCTCCTGCCGGGCCGCTTTGATGCCGTCATCATTGTGTCCGATGCCGCTCCAAGGGCGGGGCTGATAACCCGCCGTTTGATCCCGATCTCAACAGTGCCGGTCTGCGCACCCCATTGGTTGAAGCGCGGACCCCCCGATTTCGCCAAGGTACCGCTGTTGCACGCACGCCCCCGACCAGATGATTGGCGGCGTTGGCTCGACCATGCAGGCTTCAAATCGGTGCCGGTGCAGGGCGGCAGCAGTTTCCAGAGCATGGGGCTCGCGATTCAAGCAGCTGCAGCAGGTGTTGGCTTCGCGATTGCGATCAAGGAGCTTCCGCCGGTTGATCTAGCGCGCCGCAAGCTCGTGATCGCACACCCGACAGTGCGACAGACACGACGGCACTTCGTCCTGCAATACGAGGCGCGACTCGCGGACGAGCCGGCCCTGGCAGCCTTTGCGGATTGGATCACCAAGCGTCTCTCGACAGCTCTGTCTTGATCTATCGCACGCTGCGCGTAGGCCAATTGCGATCTCCGGTCGTTCAGGTCCCTTGAGTGCCGCTCAAAGCTCGGTGCGGACAAGTCGTTTGCTGTGCTCCAGGAACAATCCTAAGGAGGAAAGCCGCTCAGGTGTCCGGCCGAGACCGCTGGCATCGAAAGGGAATGAAGGAGAGTACAGATGGCTGCCGAAAAGCGACTTGAGTTCGGCTGGTTCCTGCCGACCGCCGGCGACACCACGGCCTATGGGCTGGCGAGCGCCCAGGTGGCGCCGTCGATGCCGCTGTTCGACAAGATCGTCGCCGCCGCCGAAGCGGCCGGTTTCGAATACATGCTGGTGCCGGTCCAGACCGCCTGCTGGGAGGCCTGGATCGCCAGCGCCATGATGGTGGCGCGCTCCAAGTCGATGCGCATGCTGGTGGCGGCGCGGCCGAGCTACATCAACCCGGTGCTGCTGGCCAAGATGATCACGACCTTCGATCAGCTGTCGGGCGGTCGCATCTGCATCAACCTGATCGCCGGCCAGAGCGAGGCGGAGAACGCGGCCGAAGGGATCAAGTGGGGCAAGGAAGAGCGCTACGAGATCATGGAGGAGGAGGTCTCGATCCTGAAGGCGCTGTGGACCACGCGCGGGCCGCTCCATTTCGACGGCAAGTTCTATCAATTGAAGGGCGCGCAGATCCGGCCCTATCCGCTGCAGAAGCCCTATCCCAAATTCTATCTCGGCGGCGGGTCGAAGCAGGCCTGGGAGATTTCGGCCAAGCATTCCGACGTCCATCTCTTCTGGGGCGACACCTACGAGCGCATCCGCGCCAACATGGCCGAGATCCGCTCGATGGCGGCGCAGCACGGCCGCGAGAAGGAGATCGGCTTCGGCATGCGCCTGCAGATCGTCTGCCGGCCGACCGAGAAGGAAGCCTGGGAGTTCGCCCATGGGCTGGTCGAGCATGCCAGCGAAGGCCAGAAGCAGTTCGTGAAGCAGCATTTCGCAACCTCGGAGGCGAACCGCCGGGTGCGCGAGCTGGCAGCGATCGGCGAGACGATCGAGCCGCATCTGTGGACCGGCATCACCCAGGTGCGGCCCGGTGCGGGGATCGCGATCGTCGGCGATCCCGAACAGTGCGCCGACACCTTGCAGAAATTCATCGATCTCGGCTGCCATTCTTTCTGCCTGTCGGGCTATCTGCACGACGAAGAGGCGGAGCGCTTCGGCAAGTGGGTGATGCCGATTCTGCGCGAGCGCAACCGCGAGCGCATGCTGGCGGCCTGAGGCGGGGCACCGCATGCGACGGCCGGCTCTTCCCGACGTCAGCGCCCGCCAGCTCGAGGCGGTCCTCGCGCTGGCGGAATACGGCAGCTTCGTCGCGGCGGCCGCCCGGCTGCGCCTGTCGCAGCCGGCGCTGACACGGGCGATCCAGCGGCTGGAGACGGCGCTCGGTGTCCGGCTGTTCGACCGCAGCACGCGGCGGGTCCAGATCACTGCAGCCGGCCGCGAATTCGCCGCCGTCGCCGAGCGCATGCTGAACGATTTCGGGATCACAGTGCAGAGCGTCCGCGAAGTCGCCGAGGAGCGGCGCGGCCTGGTCGTGCTGTCGACCATCATGTCGGTGGCGGGCGGCGTGCTGCCGCGGATCGTGGCGGCCTATCGTGCCGACCGGCCGGGCGTCGAGATCCATGTCCGCGAAGGCGTGCATGCGACGGTGCTCGAGGATGTGAGGAGCGGCGTCTCCGACTTCGGCATCGGCTATGTCGACGAATTGCCGGACTATGCCGTGGGCACGGCGCTGGGGCGAGAGACGCTCTGCGCGGTCATGCCGGCGCGCCATCCCCTGGCCAGCCGTCGCCGGATCGGCCTCGCCGACCTTGCCGGCGAGGCGATCGTCGCCCTGCCGACGGGCTCGCGGACCCGCCGCACCATCGATGCCGCCGCCGCGACCGTGGGCGTGCCGCTGCGCCAGATGGTCGTGGTCACCCAGCTTGCCACCATGCTGGCCTTCGTGGGCGCCGGCGTCGGCGTCGGCCTGGTACCGACCGGCACCATGCGCGGGCCGCTGGCACGCGGCCTGCGCGCCGTGCCGCTCAGCGAGCCGCGGCTGGTCAACCGTCTCGGCCTGATCGCGCTGCGCGAGCGCGAACCCACACCGGCGGCGTCGGGCCTGCTCACCTTCTTGCGGCGCGAGTGGTCGCGCGCTCATTGATGCTATTTCTGCAACAATCCTGTCTATCAGCTTGATCTTGGCATAGAGGCCGCGGCGGCTATGCTGGGGGTGGAGGATATCGTGCAACTCGCCTCACGCACCCACGACGTCGACGACATTTCGGCTGTCCAGGAACTCTACCATTCCAACGGCTGGACCGACGGGCTGCCCATCGTGCCGCCGACCCGGGAGGCCGTCGAAGCCTGCCTCGACTGGGTGATGATGCCGCCCGACCAGCTGATCGGCATCGAGCCGGTGCGTGGTCTTGCCATCACCGCCGAGAAGCTCGCGGTCAACGCCGTCATGGCCGGCTGCCTGCCCATGCACTTCCCGGTCGTGGTGACGGCCTGGACGGCGATGATGCAGGAAGAGTTCCTGATGCACGGCGCCACGGCCAGCACCGGCGGCTGCGCCGTGCTGGTGGTGCTGAACGGGCCGATCCGGCTCGAGCTCGGCGCTTCCGGCGGCTTCAATGCGCTGGGCAATTCCGACCGCGCCACGGCGGTGATCGGGCGGGCCATCCGGCTCTGCCTGATCAACCTGATGGATGTGCGCCCCGGCGCCATCGACCGCTCGACCTTAGGCCATCCCGGCAAGTTCTCCTACTGCGTCGCCGAGGACGAGGAAGATACGACCTGGCTGCCGCTGGCCGAGCAACGCGGTGCCCCCAAGGGCGCCTCGTCCGTGACCGTGATGGCGGCCGGCGCGCCGCGTCAGCTCATGAACGAATGGACGACCAAGCCGGAGGAGATCCTCGAGACCTTTGCCGCCGAGATGCGCGCCAACCTGCGGCACTACTCGATCCATCCCGGCAACTATGCGCTGATCATTCCCAAGCAGTTGCGCGAGCATCTGCAGGCCGGCGGCTGGAGCAAGAGCGACATTGCGACCTTCATCCACGAGCGGGCGCGCATCCATCGCCGCGAATGGGCCGAGGTCGGCAAAGGCGCCGTGGTGCGTGACCGCGGCGACAGCATCTATCCGGCGATGGACTCGCCCGACCAGCTCCTGGTCGTCGCGGCGGGCGGGCCGGCCGGCGGTTTCGGGGCCGTCATTCCGCCCTGGCTCGGCAACAAGAGCCATGCCGTGACCGTGCCGATCGGCGTCTGCGTCGATTGCGAACCGCCCAAGAAGTAGCAGAGGATTTACCCATGACTTTCCGTGTTCTCGATCCGACTCCCGGCACGGCGGCGCCGGCCGGCCAACTCGCGCCGCGCCTCGATACACTGCAGGGCAAGACCGTCGGTTTCATCTCCAATGGCAAGGAAGGGACCAAGGGTTTCTTCATGCACCTGGATCAGATCCTGCGCGACGAGTATGGCGTCGCCAATGTCGTCAGCCGCACCAAGTCGAACTACAGCGCGCCGGCCGACCCGCACATCGTCGCCGAGATCAAGAGCTGGGATGCCGTCGTCTCAGGCCTCGGGGATTGAGGAAGCTGCTCATCGTGCAGTCTGCACGACTCCGTAACGGCTGAAAGACTTCAAGTCCCCGCCTTCAGCGTGATGACCAGCCGCTTTGCCAGCGCGGCCGAGATGATGAGCCGTGTGCTCGGCATGCCCGACTACCGCTTCGCTGAGATCGGCCACCCGGTCAGCAGCGCCACCGACGACGAGCTGCGGGCGATGGCGCGCACCGCCATCGAGCAGGGGATCACCATGCTGGTCCGCGGCTGATAGCTCAGCCGCAGCATCGTTTCAGCGAGCAACCTCGGACAACAGTGTGCGTTGTCCGGGGCCACCGCGAAAACAGGGAGCTCCGGGCATGAAGTCGCTGGGTATTCTGGGAATCCTGCTGATCGTCGCCGGCGTTGCAGGCCTGGCAATCGACAACATCTCCTTCACCGAGCGCAAGACGATCATCGATGCCGGTCCGGTCCAGGTGACGGCCGACGAGCAGCGCACCATCCCCATCCCGACCATCGCCGGCATCGCCGCCGTCGTTGCTGGTGCCGCGCTCCTCTTTCTCGGCCGCCAGGCCCGAGGCTGAACGGGGGTGCGGCTGAAGCGGCCCTAAAGCGGCTCTAAATCGGCCAAGTGAAGCGAATGTCGTTCCTGGCGAGACCGTCGAGGACGACCTGCACGCCGCCCGACTTCATCATCCATTCCAGGCGATGATCACGATACTCGCGGCGCATGGCGCCCGTGGCGACGCGCTTGGCCGCTTCGGCCAAGGCACCGGTTGCGGCGTCGGATTCCTGAAAGGTCGCAACGACGGACGGCCGCTCCCTCAGGCGCGCGTGCCAAAGCGCCAGCGGTGAGCCGGGCGCAGCACCCATGCCATAGGTGAAGGAGCGGTTCACATAGGGGGCGACACTGAGGTCGGCCCAGCCGAACCTATCGCCATTGAACCAGGGCTTGCTGCCGAGACGCTCGGCGAGCCAGGCCTGCAGCTCGGCCGTCTGTCGTGCCGCCGTTGCCAGCATTTTTTCCGCCTGCTCGCCTTCGGCCCGCTTGAACCAGCGGATTTCGCTCAGGCCCCAGTTGATCGCCTCGTAGAGCGTGTCGCAGATTTCCTCGATCATCCGTGCACTTGCACGCGCTGCTGGATCGCGCGGCAGAAGGGGCGGCGATGGATATTTGTCTTCGAGATATTCGAGGATGATCGTCGAATCGAAGATCTGCGCGTCGCCGTCGATCAGCGCCGGGACCTCCCGGCGGGGGCTCGCCGCCGCGAACAGCCCGGCCGAGCCGCCCGATCCGATCGCCTGAGGCGTCTCGAGGTCGAAGGCGATCCCTTTCTCGCGCAGGGCGATCTTCACTTTCTGAGCGTAGGAGGACAGCGGATGCTCGTAGAGCAGCATGACATTCCTCCTGCGGGTTCAGGGCAGCTCCAGCCTGACCGCGACCGCGGCGCTGGCGATCACCGCCGGGTCGTTGTGGTCGGGGTCGGCGATGTCGAGGCCGCCTTTGACGACCTTCACCGTCACGATGCCGTGCGGCAGCGAGGCGCGCACTTTCTCGGCATCGACCTTGTCGGGCTGCTGCACGCCGATCGTGACGTCGACGAACATGTCGGTCTTGGGATTGATCTTCAGGCTGCGGATCATCGCCAGCGAGGAGTGATGCAGGGCGTCCTGCACGGCACGCAGCGCCGCCTTGGTATAGTCGCCACCGTGCAGGTCGTTGCCGGTGCCCAGCTCGAGGATGACGCGTTTTGCCGCCATGGTACCGCCTCCGCCTAGAGATCGAGCCGGACGATGGCCGCCGCCTGGGCGATCACCGTCTTGTCCGTGCCGGCCTCGTTGGGAATCTCGAGACCGCCTTCGACGACCTTCACGGTGCCGCTGCCGTGCGGCAGCACCGCCAGCACTTGCTTGGTGTCGACCTGATCGGGCTTGGGCACCCCGATCAGCACTTCGACCTGCATGTCGTCGCTCGATTTTCCCAGCGCCGTGGCGACGGTGAGCGAGTTGTGCCACAGCGCGTCGCGCAAGGCCCGCACGGCGGCCTTGGTGTAGTCGCCGCCGCGGATATCGGTGCCCATGCCGATCTCGAGAGCCACCTTCTTCAGCGCCATGGCCAGCTCCTTATGACTTGTCCTTATGACTTGGCGAGACCCGCCTTCACCAGCAGCGGCTTCACGTCGACGAAATACTTCTCGGCGAAGGCGCGATACTCGGCGGGATTCTTGTCCCAGGGAACCTGGATGAACTTGTCGAGATACTCAGTGACCTTCGGTTCGGTCGAGGCCTGCTTGAAGGCCTGGTAGATCGCCTCGACGATCTCCGGCGGCATGTTCTTGGGACCGACCAGGCCGTAGGGGCTCTGGCCGACGACATTGATGCCGCGTTCGATCAGGGTTGGCGTGTCCTTGTAGCGCGGGATGCGCTTCTCCGTCGCCATGGCGAGGATGCGGCACTTGCCGTCGTCGACGAACGGCGCCCATTGCGCGGCGTCGGAGAGGAAGTGGACCTGGTCGCTGAGCAGGGCCTGCATCCACTCGGCACCGCCCTTGTAGGGCACGTGGGTGTAGCTGGTGCCGGTGGCCTGCTCGACTTCGATCATCATCAGCTGGCCGGTGCCGCCGACGCCGCTGGTGCCGTAATTGTACTTGTCCGGTTCCTTCTTGCCGGCGGCGATCATGTCCTCGAGCGTTTGCCAGGGCGAGGTGGACTTCACGACGATGCCCATCGTGTAGCCCGACAGGCCGGAAATGTAGGTGAAGTCCTTCAGCGGATCCCAGTTGGTCTGCTGGTAGTGCGGGTAGCGCAGGCTGTTGATCGCCATGATCGCGAGCGTCTGGCCGTCGGGCTTGGCGTTGAGCAGCATGGCCGGGGCCAGGGTGCCGGCCGCACCGGCCTTGATGTCGACGACGATCTGCTGGCCGAGGATCTTGCCGACGCTTTCGCCGAGTAGGCGCACATGGACGTCGGTGACGCCGCCCGCAGCAAAGGGGTTGTAGATCGTGATCGGCTTATCGGGCTTCCAGCGGGCCTGGCCGCGCGCGACCATGGGGGCGGCCAACATCGGGGCGGCGAAGGTGGCGGCGCCTGCGAGCATGGCAAAGCGACGACGATTGACGGTGACCGGCTTGGACAAGGCGCTTCCTCCCACAACGAGACGCATTTGTGCATAGCGAAACGGCTGCCGCGAGGCAGCCGTCCGCCGTTCCATAGCGTCTTGGTGGAAGCGCGTTAAGCGTTACTTCTGTCGGCCTGCATCGACGCTCCAGGGGCCGGGCCCGGCGGCGGCGATATAGAGGAAGACGAAGCAGTAGAGCGCGGCCAGCTCGCCCTTGTTCAGGAGCGGGAAGAAGCCCATCGGGGCATGGACCGTGAAATAGGCCACCGCCGTCATCCCGGAAGCGAGAAAGGCCGCGGGCCTGGTGAACAACCCGATCACAAGCAGGACACCGCAGACCAGCTCGATGATGCCGGCATAGCCGGACATGGAGTTCAGGCTGAAATTGGCCGGCACGAAGCCGGCAGGGAAGCCAAGGACCTTGGCGGTGCCATGCTGCAGCAGCAGGAGCCCGCTCATGAAGCGCAGGACACTCAGCAGCCGTGGCGCCCACGAGGTCGCAAGGGCGTCGAAATTCATCGTGAAATCTCCCCGATACTGGACTTGCAGCACCCATCCTGAATGCGGCTCGGACTTTCGACAAGCGGCTGTCGGTGACTAAGTCACTGATCTCTCAGTATGCACTCGCACGTTGCAGATGCATTGCATATGATCCCCCGCACCGGACCGGCCCCAAGAGCCGGCCGACAAAGAAGCAAGCAAGAAAAGGCGGCAAGCCGCCCGGGTGTGGAGGAAGAATGGCGACGGTCGAAATCCGCAACGTGCGGAAGGCCTTCGGGCCGGTTGAAATCCTGCACGGCGTCAGCGTCGATATTGCGGATGGCGAGTTCGTGGTGCTGGTCGGCCCTTCCGGTTGTGGCAAGTCGACCCTGCTGCGCATGCTGGCAGGCCTGGAGAACATCACGTCGGGCGAGATCGCCATCAGCGGACGGGTGGTCAACTCGGTGCCGCCCAAGGATCGCGACATCGCGATGGTCTTCCAGAACTATGCGCTCTACCCGCACATGACGGTCTACGACAACATGGCCTTCTCGCTGACCTTGGCGAAGGCGCCGAAGGCGGTGATGGACGAAGAGGTCGGGCGGGCGGCCAAGATCCTCGGCCTCGAACAGCTCCTGCATCGTTTCCCGCGCCAGCTTTCCGGCGGCCAGCGCCAGCGCGTCGCCATGGGGCGCGCCATTGTACGCAACCCACAGGTCTTCCTGTTCGACGAACCGCTCAGCAACCTCGATGCCAAGCTGCGCGTGCAGATGCGCTCGGAGATCAAGGAGCTGCATCAGCGGCTCAAGGTGACGACGGTCTACGTCACCCACGACCAGATCGAGGCCATGACGATGGCCGACAAGATCGTGGTCATGAACAACGGCAATATCGAGCAGGCCGGACCGCCGCTCGAGCTCTACGACCGGCCGGCCAATCTGTTTGTGGCGGGCTTCATCGGCTCGCCGGCCATGAACATGCTGAAGGGCACGGTGAGCGGCGGGACGCTGCACACCGAGGACGGCACCAACTGGCCGCTGCCGGCCAACGGCGCCCGGCCAAAGGACGGGCCCGCGATCTACGGCGTGCGGCCCGAACACCTGCGGCTCGACGGTGAGGGCATTCCGGCGACGGTTCAGGTCGTCGAGCCCACCGGGTCGGAGACCCAGGTCCTGATGAAGGTCGGCAATCAATCGATGATCGGCGCCTTTCGCGAACGCATATCGGCGAAACCCGGCGAGATCCTGCCCGTGCGGCCGGATCCCGCCCTGGTCCATCTCTTCGACCAGCAATCGGGTCAGCGCCTCTGAGAACGGGGAAGAAAACAAGCAAAAGTCATCAAGGAGGAAACGACAATGGCGTTCATCATCAAGCGGCGTGAAGCCATCATTCTCGGCAGCGCCGCGGCGGCGATGGCGATGGCACGGTCGGCCAACGGCCAGAGCATCCCGACGGCCGCGGCGACGCCGCCCAAGCTCGACATCGAGAAGGGCGCCTCGTTGCGCATCCTGCGCCCGGCGCGCTTCGTCGAGCCGGACGAAGTGATCTTCCGTGCCAACACCGCGAAGTTCGCCAAGGAGAAGGGCGTCGAAGTCCGCGTCGATTTCGTCGGCTGGGAGGATATCCGCCAGCAGACCGCGGTGTCGGCCAACACCGGCGCCGGCCCCGACATCGTGCTGGGCTGGGCGGAGGATCCGCACATCTACGCCGACAAGCTGCTCGAGGTCAGCGACGTCGCCGAGTATCTCGGCAAGAAGTACGGCGGCTGGATGTTCCTCGGCGAGAAGTACGGCAAGAAGGCCAAGAGCAACAACTGGATCGGCCTGCCGTTCGGCGGCTCGACCGGCCCGATCGTCTACCGCCAGTCGGCCGTCAAGGAAGCCGGCTTCGACAAGGTGCCGGGTGACCACGCCAACTTCCTGAAGCTCTGCCAGGCCTTGAAGAAGAACAACAAGCCGGCGGGCTTCGCGCTGGGCAACGCGGTCGGTGACGGCAACGGCTTCGCCAACTGGCTGGTCTGGAGCCATGGCGGCTATCTCGTCGACGAGGACGGCAAGGTCTCGATCAACAGCAAGGAGACGGTGGCGGCCCTCAACTACCTGAAGGAGCTCTATCCGACTTTCGTGCCGGGCACGCTCGCCTGGGGCGATGTCAGCAACAACCGCGCCTTCGCCGCCAACGAGCTGTTCCTGACCGCCAATGGCGTGTCGATGTACTTCGCGCTGAAGAACGATCCGGCGACCAAGCCGATCGCCGACGACACCGATCACGCCCCGCTGCCGCCGGGCGTCGTCGGCAAGCCGCCGCAGTCGGCACTGATCCTGAACGGCATGGTGTTCAAGCATTCGAAGTTCCCGAATGCCGCCAAGGCCTACATGCAATACATGATGGAGGCCGAGCAGTACGACCCGTGGCTGACCGGGTGCCTCGGCTACTGGTCGCATCCGCTCGCGGCCTACGGCAAGAGCAAGGTGTGGGACAGCGATCCCAAGCTCGCCGTCTACCGTGAGGGCATGAACAATCCGTTCTGGAGCGGCTACAAGGGGCCGATCACCCAGGCCGCCGGCACGGTCGCGGCCGAGTACATCCTGGTGCAGATGTGCGCCTCGGTGGCGTCGGGCCAGGCGACTCCCGCCGATGCCGCCAAGGAAGCGGAGCGCCGCACGCGCCGCTACTACCGCTAACACAGGAACGTGGTGCGGCCGGATCTTCCGGCCGCACCTCTTCTGTCTCAGCCCCTTCTGTCCAAGCCCCTCAGTCCTAGCCTCGGCGTTCGAGTTCCGGAGACGAGATGACTGCTGCGACCCTGACCGACTGGACGCGCCCCCGGCCGCAACCGACATGGCTTGGCCGGCTGTTCGACAACAAGGCGTTCCTGGTCTTCCTCTGCCTGTTGCCGGCCGTCGGCCTGCTGACGGTGTTCCTCACCTATCCGCTGGGGCTCGGCATCTGGCTGGCCTTCACCGACACCAAGATCGGTCGCACCGGGCAATGGGTCGGCTGGGAGAACTTCGAGTATCTGCTCGAAGATCCGCTGTTCTGGAAGGCGGTGTTCTACAGCGTCTTCTATACCGCGGTCGCGACCTTCGGAAAGTTCGCGCTGGGCCTCTGGCTTGCCCTGCTGCTGAACAACCACCTGCCGATGAAGAGCCTGCTGCGGGCCATCATCCTGCTGCCCTGGATCGTGCCCACGGTGCTGTCGGCCATCGCCTTCTGGTGGATCTACGACCCGCAATTCTCGATCCTCTCCTATCTCGCCGTCGACGTGCTGGGCATCCGCGACACGTATTTCGACTTCCTCGGCTCGACCTGGCCGGCGCGCTGGTCGCTGATCGCCGCCAACATCTGGCGCGGCATTCCGTTCGTGGCGATCTCGCTGCTGGCCGGCCTGCAGACCATCTCGCCCTCGCTCTACGAGGCGGCCCTGCTCGACGGCTCCTCGGCGTGGCAGCGTTTCCGCTACATCACCTTCCCGCTGCTGCTGCCGATCCTGGCGATCGTGATGACCTTCTCGATCATCTTCACCTTCACCGACTTCCAGCTGGTCTACGCCATCACCCGCGGCGGTCCGGTGAACTCGACCCATCTCATGGCCACACTCGCCTTCCAGCGCGGCATTGCCGGCGGTGAGCTGGGCGAGGGTGCGGCGATCGCCGTGGCGATGATCCCGTTCCTCGTCTTCGCCACGCTGTTCAGCTATTTCGCGCTGGCTCGCCGCAAGTGGCAGCAGGGAGAGGCCAATGACTGACGCGACCGCTGGTCAGCCGGAAACCCAGTCGACCGCCACGGTCGTGCCGGAGAAGATGGCGTGGGACAGCCGTGCCCGCCGCATGGTGACGATCTACGTGCCGCTGGCCTGTTTCGTCATCATCCTGCTCTTTCCGTTCTACTGGATGACGATCACGTCGTTCAAACCGAACGCCGAGCTGTACGACTACAAGCGCTACAATCCCTTCCTGATCGACAGCCCGACGCTCGACCACATCTACAAGCTGCTGTTCGAGACGGCCTACCCGAGGTGGCTGATGACGACCATGTTGGTCGCCGTCTGCGCCACCTTCCTGTCGCTGCTGTCGAGCGTGCTGGCGGCCTACGCCATCCAGCGCCTGCGCTTCAAGGGCAGCCAGTATGTCGGTCTCGGCATCTACCTCGCCTACCTGGTGCCGCCGTCGATCCTGTTCATTCCGCTTGCCACCACGGTCTATCAGCTCGGCCTGTTCGACACGCCATTCGCGCTGATCCTGACCTATCCGACCTTCCTGGTGCCGTTCTGCACCTGGCTGCTGATCGGCTACTTCAAGTCGATCCCCTACGAGCTGGAGGAATGCGCGCTGATCGATGGCGCGACGCGCCTGCAGATCCTGCGGCGCATCACCTTGCCGCTGGCGGTGCCGGGGCTGATCTCGGCCGGCATCTTTTCCTTCACGCTGTCCTGGAACGAGTTCATCTACTCGCTGGCCTTCATCCAGAGCGGCGAGAAGAAGACCGTGCCGGTTGCCATCCTCACCGAGCTGGTGTCGGGCGACGTCTATCAATGGGGGGCACTGATGGCGGGCTCCCTGCTGGGCTCGCTGCCGGTCGCGATCTTCTATTCGTTCTTCGTCGACTACTACGTCTCCTCCCTCACCGGAGCGGTGAAGGAGTAAAAAAGCGCCAGGCCGTCGGTGTCGGCGGTCCTGGCGGATGGGGTACCGGTGGAGGGGCATCCTCCGGCTGCGGCACGCCGGGCACCGGCATTTCCGGTGGAATTGGATCCACCTTGCCGGGAACCGGCGGCACAGCCGGAACCTCCCGTGGCGGTGACGGACTACTTGTCCTTGTCATCCGGATGCTGCTGCGGCGGCTGTCCCGGCTTCTGATTGGGCTTCTGGTTCTGCCGCTGCTGCTGCTCGCGCTGGACCTGTTCGCGTTGCTGGCGATCGCGGTCCGGCTGCTGAGAGGGATTGTGCTTGTTGGGGTCGTTCATGGCGCTTCTCCATGTTCGCCGCGGCGGCCGGAATGGCGCCGCTGGGGAGAAAACGCCCCGCCTTCGAGTGCGGTTGCGCGCTCATGCTTTCTAGTTTTCCGGCTTTCTAGTTTTCCGGCACCTTTCCGATCCGTTCGACAGCAACCCGAAGTCTTTGAGAATCACGGTCCAGGAAAGTTTTGAACTCCGGCGCGTCGAGATAGGCGATCGGCGTTTCGACCTTGGCCATTGCCTCTTTGAATTCGGGATCCTCGGCGGTGCGACGGGCCGCATCGCGCAGCGCGGCCATGATCGATTGCGGTGTCGCGGCCGGCGCGAACAGGCCCGACCAGATGTAGAAGGTGGCGTCGTAGCTCAGCTCTTTCATGCTGGGCACCTCGGGCAGTGACGCAAGACGCTTGTCGCCCCAGACCGCCAGCGCCCGCATCTTGCCCGCCTTGATCTGGCCGATTGCCGCCGACGGTCCCGAGGCCAGCGCGTCGATCTGGCCGCCGAGCAGCGCCGCCACGGCAGGACCGCCGCCCTGGTAGGGGATGTGGAACAGCTTGATGTCGGCAGCGCCGGCGAAGATCTCCATCGCGACATGCAAGGTGCCGTAGACGCCTGAGGAGCCGTAGTTGATCGTACCGGGCCGGGCTTTCGCCGCGTCGACAAGATCTTTCAACGTCTTGTAGGGACCGTCTTCGCGCACCACGAGCACCGTCGGGTCGGCGCTGATCAGCGCGATGGGCGCAAACTGATCGAGCTCGTAAGCCGGCGCGCGGCCCTGCAGGCGATCGGCCACCGGCAGCACCGAGATCGAAGAGAGCGCCATCAGGACGGTGTAGCCGTCCGGCGCCGCGCGCGCGGCCAGCGCGGCGCCCACCGAACCGCCGGCGCCGGGCTTGTTCTGCACCACGACGGACTGCTTCAGCAGCCGGCCCATCACGTGCGCCGTCGGCCGGCCGGTGATGTCGGCAACGCCGCCCGGCGGGAAGGGCACGATCATCTGGATCGGCCGCGACGGGAAGGGCTCCTGGGCGGCGGCCCCACGGGCCAGCGACAGGAAAACGGTACTGGCAAGCAGAGCGCGGCGCTTCATGTTGCGGCCTCTTGGTGTTTACTGGCCCTTGGCCCCGGCCTTGGCCGCCCCGGCCCGCGTCGCGGGATAGGTCGCGGTGAAGCCGAAGATGGTGCTGAGCGCGTTCGGCACGGCGATCTTGTCGAGGTCGTCGAGGCCTGCGGTCTTGGTGGGCTTCAGCCCCAGCACCAGCGGGCCCTTGGGGGCCGTCCAGTCGGACAGGAAGGAGGCGACGGCGTCCAGGGCCTTCAGGGTCTCGCCGGTTTGCAGCTGGGCAAAACCCGCCAGGGCGTCGAGGGCGCCGCCGACCAGCTCCTTGCCCGTCATGCCGTCCTCCTTGGCGAAGGCCGGCACCAGCTTGGCCAGCAGTTCCTTGTCGTCGAGGGTGAGCGAGGCGCTGCGCAGGCGGCCACTGTCCTTGGCGCTGTCCATGTCGCTCTTGTCGCTGATGCCGTCCATCACCAGCGACAGGGCGATCTTCGCCTGGCCGCGCAGGTCGATTTCGAGCGTTTTCAGGGTCAGCACCTTGGCTTCGGAGTCGATGCGATAGTCGAGCGCCAGGTCGACCGGGACCCGCGGCACGCCGTAGGAGTCGAGCGAGGAGAAGAGCTCGTCGTCGCCGGTCATCCCTTCGATCCTGAGCTTGGCGAAGCGCGGCGAGGTGCCGTCCTTGGTGTCCTTCTTCAGGCGGTCGAAATCGAGCTCCTCGACCGTGAGCTTGTCGATCTTGACCGTGCTTTCCTTGTCGCCGGTCGCTTCGCTGGCCGGCACGATGGCGACAACGTCGTTCAGGATGAAGCCCTTGTCGCCGAGCGGCCGGCCGCTGGCATAGGTGAATTTCTTCAGCTCGAGCTGCGGCTTGATATCCCTCTCGAAGCGTTCCAGCCCGTTCTGCGCCATCGCCGGAGCCGAGGCCGACAGCGCCAGCCCGACCACGATCAGCGCCCCGAGGAACGCCCGCCAAACCGCCCGCATCTCTATTCTCCCCCGTGTGGTGAGCGGCGGACCCTATCATCGGGCGAGCCCGCCATCGACTAAAGAACGAATCGACGCTGTCACAAAGCCGGTGCAGGCTGGCCCCGTCCACCACTGTTCGATGACCAGTCCACCACCGTTCGAGGAGACGATCATGATCCGCAAGGCACACGCCGAATGGCGCGGCACCGGCAAAGACGGTAACGGCGACATCACCACCGATTCCGGCGTGCTGTCGAAGACCGCCTATTCCTTCAAGACCCGCTTCCAGGGTGAGAAGGGGACCAACCCGGAGGAGCTGATCGCCGCTGCCCATGCCGGCTGCTTCACCATGGCGCTGGCCTTCCAGCTCCAGACCGCGGGCTTCACGCCGACCTCGCTTGCCACCGAAGCCGCCGTCTCGCTCGACCAGGAAGGGGCCGGCTTCAAGATCTCGAAATCCGCCCTCACCTTGGTGGCCGAGGTGCCGGGCCTCGATCAGGCGACCTTCGACAAGCTCGCCGAAGCGGCCGAGAAGGGCTGCCCGGTCTCCAAGGTGCTGAATGCGGAGATCACGCTTACCAAGACGCTGAAGCCGTAGCGGCTCAGCGGTAGCCCGCGGCCTGCAGCTCGAACAGCTCGGCGTAGCGGCCCTCCTGGGCGACCAGCTCGTCGTGCGTTCCCTGGGCTTCGACCTTGCCGTCCGCCAGCACCAGGATGCGGTCGGCCATGCGCACGCTCGAGAAGCGGTGCGAGATCAGGATCGCGGTCCTGCCCTCGCTCAGCTCCTTGAAGCGGCGGAAGACCTCGTACTCGGCGCGCGCATCGAGCGCGGCCGTCGGTTCGTCGAGGATCAGCACCTCGGCCTCGCGCATATAGGCGCGGGCAATCGCGAGCTTCTGCCATTCGCCGCCCGAGAGCTCGACGCCGTTCTTGAAGCGCTTGCCGATCATCTGGTCGTACCTGCCGGGCAGCCGCTCCACAACCTGGTCGGCCTGGCTGCGCCCGGCGGCTTCGGCGATGCGTGCCTGGTCGGCGCGGGCCTCGATGCGGCCTACCGCGATATTGTCGCGGGCCGAGAGGTTGTAGCGCACGAAATCCTGGAAGATGACGCCCATGCTGCCGCGCAGCTGGGCGAGGTCGTATTCCCTGAGGTCGCGCCCGTCGAGCAGGATGCGGCCCTCGCTGGGGTCGTAGAGCCTAGTCAGCAGCTTCACGAGCGTGGTCTTGCCGGCCCCGTTTTCGCCGACCAGCGCCACGACCTCACCGGCGGCCAGCGTGAAGGAGAGATGGCGCACCGCCCAGCGTTCGCTGCCGGGATAGGTGAAGCCGACATCCTCGAAGACGAAGCCCTGCCGGATCGGATGGGGAAAGGGCAGGGGATTTTCGGGCGAGAGAATGGCCGGCCGCATCTCGAAGAAGGAGAACAGGTCGTCGAGATAGAGGGCCTGGCCCGCCACCGAAGAGAAGCCCTGCAGGAACTGCTCGAGCAGGGTGCGCAGACGCAGGAACGATCCGGCCAGGAACGTGAGGTCGCCGACCGAGAACGCGCCCGTCAGGGTGCGCCAGGCGATGTAGGCATAGGCGAGGTAATAGGCGATGGTGCCGATGGTGGTGAACGCGCCGCCCCAGATTGCGCGGCGGAGCGCGAGCCGGCGATTGGCGTCGTAGAAGGCCATGGCGAGGCGCCGATAATGATCGATCAGGAAGCCATGCAGGCCGAAGATCTTCACTTCCTTGGCGGTCTCGACGCTGGCGGCGGTCTGGCGCACATAGTCGAGCTCGCGCCGCTCCGGCGTGCGGCCGAAGTCGAGCGTGTAGCTCTGGGCGTTGAAATGGGCTTCGCCGAGGAACGCCGGCACCAGCGCCACCAGCAGCAGCACGATCAGCCAGGGGGCGAAGACCACCAGGCCGGCGGCCAGGCTCGCGACGGTGACGAGCGACTGCGCCTGGCCGAACAGCTGGTTCATCAGGGTCATGCGGCCGCTGGTCTGGCGCCGGGCGCGTTCGAGCTGATCCTGGAAGGCGGCGTCCTCGAAATCCTCGAGGTCGAGCGTCGCTGCGTGCTGCATCAGGCGTTCGCTGGAGGCGTTGGTCACCTGTTCCGCCAGCAGGCCGTCGATCATCCAGACGGCGCGGCCGAGCAGGTCGGCCAGCACCGCCAGCCCGAACTCGATCAGCAGCAACGTGCCGAGCTCGTTGAGATGGCCGCTGGCCAGCCACAGCTCGAAGCTCGGGGGCTTGTCGGACATCTGAACCAGCCGCACGACGTCGTCGATGATCAACTTGCCGACGAAAAGCGCGGCCACCGGCAGGAGGGCATGCACGGTGCGCAGCGCCGCCGACGCCGCCGTGAGGGGCGGGCTGGTGCGCCAGACCATGGCGAGGAAGGGGCGCAGGTTGCGCAGCGCGCCGACACGTTGCTTGAACGAGGTGGGGGCAGCGACAGGCCGGGACATGACGTTACTGTAGTCCCGATTGTGGCCGCATGTGTGCCGCCCCCTATGCCGCCATCCTGTGCTGCCTCCCTGTGCCGTCGGGGGCTGGCGTCAGCCCTCGGGCAGCGGTTGGGCGTCGAGCCAGTGTCGCGCCGCGTGCAATTCGCGGAAGATGGCCAGCGGCCGGCGCGCGCTCGCCGCGGCAGCGAAGGTTTGCGCCTGGGCGAAGCTCTCGTCGGAGGCGGCGACGATGGCCACCGGCCCGATCTGGCCGTGCTGGGCGTAGAGGACGACCCGTTCGCCCAAAGCGCGCAGGTTCGCTTCCGTCAACACGCTCGGCGTGTGCGTGATCTCGAAGATCTTGCGATAGCTCATGGCGCCGTCGGTGGTAATGCCGGCGAAATATTTCTCGATGTCTGCAACCGTCACCTCGTCCTTGGCGACGGCGACGACCAGCCGTTTGGCGTGCGAGATCGTCCAATGCACGGGCATGCGTACGGTCCTCTTCTGCGGCTGCCCTTTCTATCGCCTTGCGGTCGATAACGGAATGCATGGCGGGCGGCCGCGCGGGACGGCATAGTCGCCTGCCTCGGGGGAGAGCTTGATGAACGTCCGCGTCCTTGTCGCCACCATCGCCGCCGTGCTGCTGGCTGGCTTGATGCCGGCTGCCGCCCAGCTCGAGCCGACGCCGCCAGGCTGGCAGATCGAGCGGGCGATCCTGCTCAGCCGTCATGGTGTGCGCGCACCGACCCAGTCGAATGCCGAGCTCGACAAGCTCACGGCGTCGGCCTGGCCGACCTGGCCGGTGGCGCCGGGCTTCCTGTCGCCGCAGGGCGACGTGCTGATGCGCGAGATGGGCAGCTACTATCGCCTGCTCTATGGCGGCCGCGGTCTCGTGCAGGCCGACGACTGCCCGGCCGCCGGCACGGTCGCCGCCTGGACCGATATCGACGAGCGCACCCGGGTCAGCGGCGCGGCACTGCTCGCCGGCATGTATCCGCGCTGCGCCAACCTCTCCCTGCGCAATCAGGCCAATTTCAACGTTCCCGATCCTTTGTTCCATCCGCAGCCTACGGCGTCCTGCCCGATGGATCCCGCGGCGACCCGCCAGGCCATCCTGGCGCGCACCGGCGGCAGCCTGGCGACCCTGCAGCGTGACTACGCAACGCCACTCAAGATGATGCAGACCGTCCTCTGCCCCAACGATACGACCGCGACGGCGGCGGCCGGCGGCACCTGCGGCGAGGCCGGCAAGCCCACGACCATCGAGACCGACGCCAATGGCCGGACGTGGTTCAAAGGGCCGCTGGGCCTCGGCTCGACGGCGTCGGAAGCCTTCCTCATGCAGGCGGCGCAAGGGATGCCCAAGGATCAGGTGGCCTGGGGGCGGCTGGCCGGCGATGCCTCGCTGATGGAGCTGCTGACCTTGCATCTCCTCGACATGGATCTCACGGAGAAGACGCCCGCGATTGCCCGCCAGCATGGCTCGAACATGCTGAGCCTGATCGCAACCACCCTGGAGAGCGGCTACAAATTTCCCGGGGCGCAGCCGGTCGGCCAGCCCGTGCGCTTCGGGGTGCTGGTCGGCCACGAGACCAACATCTACAACGTGGCGAGCCTGCTCGACCTCACCTGGCAGGTCCCCGGGTTTCTGGCCGGCCAGGCGTCGCCGGGCGGGGCACTGGCCTTCGAGCTGTTCCGTGCCGGCAGCCAGCGTTTTGTTCGCATCGCCTACTATGCCCAGACCCTTGATGAGCTGCGCCATCGCACGCGCCTCAACTATCGCGATCCGCCGGGCATGAAGGTCGTCGACCTGCCGGCCTGCAAGGCCCAGTCGCAACAGCATGCCTGCCCCCTGGAGCGCTTCCTCGAGATCACCAAGGCGGCCCTCGAGCCGCAGTGCCTCACCGCCGGCAATCCCTGATCTGTTCTCATGTTCCTCTCCCCCGATTCGGGGGAGAGGAGAAAGGAAGACTCGGCAACGGCACCGCCTTGCGTCATCCGCACAGGCCTGCCTAAACTGGTCAGACCACGGACAGACCAAGGTTCGGATGCTCGAGATTGTTCGTCAGGATGCCGAGGAGACGCCGAGTGGCGCCGATCGCGTCTTCACCTTCTTTCGCGACCGGCTGCTGTCGGGCGACTTGAAGGCGGGCGATCGCCTGCTGGGCGAGCGGGAGCTGGCCCTGGCGCTGGGCGTCAGCCGGCCGGTGCTGCGCGAGGCGCTGCGCTCGCTCGCCATGCTCGGCCTGCTCGATATCCGGCACGGCCGCGGCGCCTACGTACGGTCGGCCGACGCCTCGGTGCTGGGCCAGGCGCTGACGCTCTGTCTCGCGCCCGAGCCGAACATCCTGGACGACGTCCTGCAGGCGCGCATCGCCATCGAATGCCAGGCGATCCGGCTGGCCTGCATGCGGGCCGGCGAGCGCGATCTGCAGACGATCGCCGTCCTGCTCGACACCCTGGTCGACTCGCTCGACGATCCCGAGCGCGGCGGCAGTGCCGACTACGATTTCCACGTCGCCCTGGTGCGGGCGAGCGGCAGCCAGGCGTTGATGAAGATCTACGAGGCGATCTCGCCGCTCCTGATGCAGAGCCATGTCGAGCGGCGTCGCGACACGTTCCGCGAACCTGCGATCACCTCCGGCCTGGTCGAGGCCCATCGTCAGGTCTTCCTGGCGCTGGCGCAGCGCGATCCCGACGAGGCCGAACGCCGCCTGCGCGCGCATTTCGCCATCGGCGACGATCTGCGTCGCAAGAATCTGATTTCCACCTACCAGGCCTCTACCCAGCAGACACGAGGGAAGACTTCATGAAAATCGTCGTCGGATCGGACCATGCCGGCTTTCCGATGAAGGCCGAGATCCTGGCCTTCCTGCGCGGGCTCGGTCACGAGATCGAGGATGTCGGTTCCTACGATCCCGCACCGGTCGATTTTCCCGACGTCGCGCGCAAGGTCGCGGTGGCAATCACCTCGGGCCGCGCCGAACGGGGGCTGATGATCTGCGGCACCGGTGTCGGTGCCTCGATTGGCGCCAACAAGATGAAGGGCATCCGCGCCGCCGTCTGCCACGACGTGCATTCGGCGCATCAATGCGTCGAGCACGACGACGTCAATGTCATGTGCATCGGCGCCCAGATCGTCGGTCCCTGGCTCGCCAAGGATCTGATCGCCGCTTATCTCGATGCGAAATTCTCGACGGCGGAGGAGTTCCGCCGTCGTGTCGCCAAGCTCGCCGACATGGATGCCGGCCGCTAGGCTCCGAAAAACAATCGAGCGAAACAATCAAGCAAAGCAAAAGGAGGAAACGATGAAGAAAGCAATGACGGTCCTGGCGCTCGCCGCTGCGGCCCTGGTGGCAATTGGCACCGCAGCCCAAGCCGACCAGCTCGACGATATCCGCAAGGCCAAGAAGATCCGCATCGCCGTCGATCTCGGCGTGCCGCCCTACGGCATGACCGACGAAAAGCTGCAGCCGGCCGGCGTCGATATCGAGACGGCCAAGCTGCTCGCCAAGGATTGGGGCGTCGAATTCGAGCATGTGCCGATCACCGGGGCGACACGCATCCCGGCGCTGCAGACCGGCAAGGCCGACCTGGTGATCTCGACGCTGTCGATCACGCCGGAGCGCGCCAAGGTGATCGACTTTTCGCTGGGTTACGCCGTGCTGCGCACGGTGATCGCCGCGCCCAAGAACGTGAACGTCAAGAGCCTGGCCGATCTCGACGGCAAGACCGTCGGCACGGTGCGCGGCACCACGCACGACACGCAGCTCACCAAGGAAGGCCCCAAGGGCATGAAGCTGGTGCGCTACGAGGACGACGCCACCGAACAGCAGGCCTTCCAGAGCGGCCAGGTCGACATCTTCTCGACGGCCGAGATGCTGGTGCCGCAGATCGACAAGCGCGCCCCGAACCGCCAGGTCGAGGTCAAGTTCGTGCTCGACAACTTCAAGCTCGCGGTCGGCGTCAAGAAGGACGAGAAGCGCCTGCTCGAGGAAGTGAACAAGTGGATCGCCGCCCGACTCAAGGACGGCACCCTGAACGCCATCTACAAGAAGCAGTTCGGCTCCGATCTGCCTGACATGATCGTCAAGCAGTAGGCGTCTCATGACGAAGACCTTCGCACGGCGGCGGATCCTGGGGGCTGCGGGTGCAGCTCTCGCCGTCCTGACGTTTGGCGTGCCGGCTGAAGCCGACACGCTGGACGACATCAGGAAGGCCGGCAAGGTGCGGATTGCGATCGATCTCGCCATCCCGCCCTTCGGCATGACCGACGACAAGATGCAGCCGGCGGGGTCCGACGTCGATCTCGCGCGGCTCCTCGCCAAGGATCTCGGCGTCGAGCTCGAGATCGTCACCACCACGGGGCCGACTCGCATCCCCTTCCTGCAGACCAACAAGGCCGATCTCGTGGTCTCGACGCTGTCGATCACGCCCGAGCGGGCCAAGGTGGTCGACTTCTCGCTGCCCTATGCCGATCACCCCTCGGTGGTGGCCGGCATGAAGGGCGATTCGATCAAGCAGATGTCCGACCTCGACGGCCGCAAGGTGGCGGTGGTGCGTGGCACGACGCAGGACACCGATCTCACGCGGCAAGCCAAGGGCGCGCAGTTGATCCGCTACGAAGACGACGCCACGATGGCGTTGGCCTTCGCGTCGGGCCAGGTCGACGTGCTGGCCACGGCACGCTCGCTGTTGCCGGCCATCAGCAAGAAGAACCCCGCGCGTACCCTGGAACCCAAGATCACCATGCAGACCTTCTATCTCGCCATCGGCATGCGCAAGAACGAGCCGAAGCTGCTCGACTGGGTGAACAAGTGGGTCAGGACCAACCTCGAAAACGGCAAGCTGGTCGCCATCTACAAGACCTGGCACGGCATCGAGATCGATCCGGCGCCGCTGCTCAAGGCCGGCGGCTGATCGCCGGCGCCGCCGAGCCGTGTCGTACAAGTTCGATTTCGAGTTCCTGGCCGAGCGCTGGCCCGACTTCGTGGCCGGCGCCTGGCTCACCGTGCAGCTCACCGTGGCGTCGATCGCGCTCGGCTTCGTGCTGGGCACGATCTGCGCGCTCGGCCGCGTCTATGGCGGGCCGGTGCTGCGGCGGGTCGTCGGCGTCTATGTCGAAACGATCCGCAACACGCCGCTGCTGATCCAGATCTTCATCGTCTATTTCGGCCTGTCGAGCCTCGGCCTCAAGCTCAGCGCCGAGGTTTCGGCCGTCGTGGCGCTCACCGTCAACATGGGCGCCTACACCACCGAGATCATGCGGGCCGGCATCCAGTCGATCCAGCGCACCCAGCTCGAGGCCGCCGACTGTCTTGGCCTGACACGGCTGCAGACCGTGCTCCACGTCGTGCTGCTGCCGGCGATGGAGCGCGTCTATCCTGCGCTGTCCAGCCAGTTCGTGCTGCTGATGCTCGCCTCGTCGATCACCTCGCAGATCTCGGCCGAGGAGCTGACCGCCACCGCCAATCTCGTGCAGTCCGACACCTACCGCAGCTTCGAGGTCTATGTGATCG
>Ga0209933_1001258_pt1 | contig 26144 bp, 29 predicted proteins | sample ThiBiot_300_biof_FD_183944 | JGI IMG/M metagenome (GOLD analysis project Ga0209933, IMG submission 183944) | Wastewater bioreactor microbial communities from Cape Town, South Africa - Thiocy_cont_300_biof (SPAdes) | ecosystem: Engineered > Bioremediation > Thiocyanate > Unclassified | place...
TCTATTTAGCCCATTAACGAAAATCTAAATCACGATGATGCCATATTGCCTTACCATATCCGCCTTGCACGAAGAGCAGCCGGCGGAAGATCGGCACGACGGCGGAAATACGCCTGGGACTGAAACAACATCATGACCGACAAAGATCACGCAACCTTACAGACCAAGACCCAACGTGAACACGGCGACGACCTCTGCGCCAAGTATGGCGCGCTGGGCAATCCCGACCTTGTCGCGGCCCTGCGCCAGCAGAAGACGGCCAAGAGCATGCCGAAGCGCAGCTCCGTCGGCTCGCCCCAGATGCAGATGGCCATCGCCGCGCGCGAGCAGGATTGATCCGTCCGACCGCGAGGCCGGGTGACGACGCGTAAAGAGTAGACGGCGGGCGCGTGGAAGACCATGCGCTTGCAAGGCGGGCTCCGACTCGGCCCCGCCGCTTGCGGCCACGCTGCCGATCACGAGAGCAGCGGCCCCAGCACCTGCCACAGCAGCGACGTCGCGATGGCCGCCATGACGAGGGCGATCAGCCCGTCGAGCACGCGCCAGGCCGAAGGCCGCGCGAAGAGCGGCGCTGCCAGCCGCGCGCCAAAGCCGAGCGAAAAGAACCAGACCGCAGAGGCGCTCGCAGCGCCGGCCGCGAAAGCGACCCGCTCCATGCCGACATGGCGTGCCGAGAGCGAGCCGAGCAGCACCACCGTATCCAGATAGACATGCGGATTGAGGAATGTGAGCGCCGCGATCGTGGCGAGCGCCGGCCCGAGCCGCGATTCGGCGGCGCCGCGCGCCGAGAGCCCGCCGGGATGCAGCGCGCGGCGGAGCGCCATCGCGCCATAGGTGAACAGGAACGCGGCGCCGGCCAGCGTCACCACCGTCAGCACGAGCGGCGATTGCTGGACCAGCGTTCCGAGGCCCGCGACGCCGGCGATGATGAGGACCGCGTCGGAGAGCGTGCAGAAGGCCGCGACCGCGAAGACATGGCGGCGGGCGAGGCCCTGTCGCAGCACGAAGGCGTTCTGGGCGCCGATGGCGATGATGAGACTGGCGCCGAGCAGGAAGCCTTCGAGCGCCGGTGCGGCGAGCGGCAGAGTCATGACGGTATCCGATGGTCGGTCAGAAGAGCTTCAGCTGGCGCTCGGGCGCAGCCGATTCAGCAGGTTGGGGGGGCTTCGGCTTTCGTGGCGGGGCCTCCACCTCGATAGCCGCTTCGACCGGCTGCTGCAGGGCTGGATCGTCGTCGCGAGCGCTGTTGACGCGCGGGCTGACCGGGACGGCCTCGAGGAGGCCGGCGGGCGGCGGTCGCAGCAGATCCGCCAGTTCCCCGCGCTCGGCCGGCACGAGGCCCAGCCAGCGATCATAGTCCTCAGGTTCGATCACGACCGGCATGCGGTCATGGATCGGCGCGAGGTCGCCGTTCGCGGCGGTGGTCAGGATCGTCGCGCTGTCGAGGAGATTGCCGTTGGCATCGGCATACTCGTCCCAGAGCCCAGCGAGAGCGAGGATGCGCCGCTTGGGCGCCGTAACCAGATAGGGCTGCTTGTGGCCACCCGTCTCCTTCTTCCATTCATAGAAGCCGGTCGCCGGAACGAGGCAGCGGCGGTGGCGGAAGGGGCCGCGAAAGGCGGGCTTGTCGGGCGCCGATTCGGCACGCGCGTTGAAGAAGAGCGGCAGCTCGGCCGGGTTCTTGGCCCAGGACGGAATGAGGCCCCACCGGACCAGCGCCAGCGACCGCGTGCCCTTCTCGGCCCGAACAACATGGATCGGCTGCGTCGGCGCGATGTTGTAGCGCGGCGGGAACCACTCGATGCGGATCAGCGAGAACTCTTCCTCGAGATCGGCCGGCGCCACTGCCAGCGCAAATCGTCCACACATCGTCTCGTCCTCGCTCCTCGGCCTCTTCTAGGCGCTGGACCCGGGCTTGCCCAGAGGGACACGGCAAGACCTGACGAGCCCCTTCCGCCCGCTCGGCTTTCAGGCCAATTTCGGCCGCATGAGCGAAAAGAGCATCCCTGTTGAAGCGGCAGAGGCGGCGCGGCCGGGAATCGGCGTCAGCGTCGCCGTCTGGCGCGACGACCGCGTGCTGCTCGTGCAGCGCGCCCGCGCGCCTTTCGCCGGCGTCTGGTCGCTGCCGGGCGGGCGCGTCGAATGGGGCGAGAGGCTGGAGGACGCGGCGCGGCGCGAGCTTCTCGAGGAGACCGGCCTTCGCGCCGGCCCGCTCAGGCTCGTCTCGGCCATCGACGCCATTCACCGCGAGGGCGATGTGGTACGCGCCCATTTCGTCGTCGTCAGCTTCACCGGCGAGGCCGAGGGCGAGGCCAGGGCCGCGAGCGACGCCGCGGCGGCGATGTTCGTGACGCTTGGAGAAGCGGCGGGCCTCGCCGTGACGCCGGGGCTCCTCGACGTCCTCGCGCTCTCGCGGCCGGCCGCCTGATGCGCCGGATTCTCGCCGCCCTCTCCCTCGCGGCGGCAGTCGTGCTACCTCCGCCCGCTGCCCTCGCCGCCGACCCGCCCTATGACGCGGCGCTCGTCCGCCTCTCCGAGATTCTCGGCGCGCTGCATTATCTCGGGCCGCTCTGCGGTGTTGCGAAGCCGGGCGAATGGCGCGACCAGATGGAGGCGCTGCTCGCGGCCGAAACGCCCTCTCCCGAGCGGCAGGCGCGGCTGACAGAGGCCTTCAATGGCGGCTATCAGGGCTTCGCCGCGCTTTATCGCCGCTGCACCCCCTCGGCCGAACTCGCGATCGAGCGCTACCGCGCCGAGGGGAGCAAGCTCACCCGCGAGGTGACGACCCGATACGGCGGTGATGCATCGCCGCCACGTTAACCGAATTAACCGGATTCTTAGGTTTGAATTAACCCCCCCTTCAGGATCGCTGTCTCGCGCGACTCCTCGCGTGCTAGGTTCGAATGAGGGTGATTCGAGGCGTGGAGGCGCCGGTCGCCGCAGAAAACGGGAAGGCTTGCCTTTGATGGATCAGGATCGCGACATCGCCGACGCCGAGATCGCGGAGCAGAAGCGGGCCGCCCTCGCCTATCTGACGGAAGCCTGGGACGAGGCGGTCGCGGAAGGCATCGAGCCCGACATCATGGCCCATGCCGCGCTGTTCGCCTCGCTCTCCGATCTGATCGACACCTATGGCGAGGACGCCGTCGCCGAGCTCGCGGTCTCGCTGCCCGACCGCATCCGCCGTGGCGAGTTCACGCTGCAGCGGACGATCCAGTAGGCGCGGGCCAGCGTTCCGCCGCAATCTCTTGCTGGTATCGCCGCGATGCGGCGATGATGCCGCTTCCGAGCCCGTCCGGCCGAGCGGTTCCGGCGCGCCGGGTTCGGCCCTGACAATCGCTTCCTCAGGAGTTGGCCATGCGCGGAAGAAATCCGGCGGCGCTTTTCACAACGGCAGCCCTCGCTTTCGTCCTCGCATCGGGTACGGCCGCCCTGGCCGCCGCCCCGGTCGAGCCGGCGCCCGCTCCTTCGAAATCGGTGCCGACCCAGTCGATCACGCCGCCGCCCGGCCCGACCGAGGATGGCGACGGCGACGCGGCGCCGGCCGACAGCCAGCCGGATCAGCCCGCTCCGGGCGCCGCCGCGCAGCAGGACGAGCCGGTTCCGACCGTCGAATATGACGTCGCCAAGCTGCCGCCCGCGGTGCAGGCGCTCCGCCAGAAGATCATCGACGCGGCCAAGACCGGCGATATCAACGCGCTGAAGCCGCTGATCGAGGCAGGGCCGCATCCGACCAATCTCGGTGCCAGCGACGACGACGCCGAAGACCCGATCGCCTATCTGAAGACCCTTTCGGGCGATCCGGACGGCCGCGAGATCCTCGCCATCCTCAGCGAGATCCTCGAGGCGGGTTATGTCCATGTCGACGCCGGCACGCCGAACGAGCTCTATATCTGGCCCTATTTCGCGCGCTACCCGCTGGACAAGCTCTCGCCGCCGCAGATGGTCGAGCTGTTCCGCCTGCTCACCTCGTCGGACTATGACGAGATGAAGAATTATGGCGCCTATCTCTTCTACCGCGTCGGCATCACGCCGAACGGGCACTGGAGCGAGTTCCAGGCCGGCGACTGACGCAATCTTGACGCGATGAACCGTTCATGGTCTGTTCTCCCGAAACGGGAGGACGGCATGCAGTTTCATCGCGGACGGCTCATCGACCATATCCAGATCGTCTCGTCGGATGTCGCCGCCAGCCGGCGCTTCTACGAAGCGGTGCTCGGCGTCCTCGGCATTGCCGTCGAGGGCGGCGAGGAGTGGTTCTATGCGGATGAGCTGTTCGTCTCGGGCGGCACGCCGCTGACGGGCCGCTGCCATATCGCCTTCCAGGCCGCAGACGCCGAAACGGTCGCGGCCTTCCATGCCGCGGGCCTCGCGGCGGGCGGCCGCGACAATGGGGGCCCCGGCGAGCGCTCCTATCATCCCGGCTACTACGCGGCCTTCCTGCTCGATCCGGACGGCAACAATATCGAGGCGGTCACGCACGGACCGCACCGCCGCTCGGCGGCGTCGGTGCTGATCGATGTCGACGACTGACGATGGCAGGCGGAGGCTCAGCCGCGCGGCAGCGCCTCGCTGAAGAGGACCGGTTCGCCGCCGGACGGGGCCGCGAGTTCGCCCTCCCACATGACCTGACGCCCGCGCACGACGGTGCCGACCGGCCAGCCGAAGACGCGCTTGCCGTCATAGGGCGTCCAGCCGGCGCGCGAGGCGATCCAGCCATTGGTGATCGTCGCGCGGCGCTTCAGGTCGACGATCGTGAAGTCCGCGTCATAGCCGACCGCGATGCGGCCCTTGCGGGCGATGCCGAAGAGGCGCGCCGGACCGGCGGAGGTTAGGTCGACGAAGCGCTCCAGCGACAGGCGACCGGCATTGACATGGTCCAGCATGATCGGGACCAGCGTCTGCACGCCGGTCATGCCCGACGGGCTCTCGGGATAGGGCTTCGCCTTCTCCTCCAGCGTGTGCGGGGCATGGTCGGAGCCGAGAACGTCGATGACGCCGTTGGCGATGCCCTGCCAGATGCCGGCCTGATGCGCCTTGTCGCGCACCGGCGGGTTCATCTGCAGCTTCGTGCCGAGCCGCTCATAGTCGTCGGCGGAAAGCGTCAGGTGATGCGGCGTCGCCTCGGCGGTGACGATATCCTTGTGGTCGGCAAGATAGGCGATCTCTTCGGCGGTCGAGATATGCAGGATATGGATGCGGGCGCCCTTCGAACGGGCGATGCGCACCAGCCGCTCGGTCGCCATCAGCGCCGCCGTCGCGTCGCGCCAGATCGGATGCGAGGAAGCGTCGCCCGGCACGCGCAGATGCTTGCGGTCGTTCAGCCGCATCTCGTCCTCGGCATGGAAGGCGGCGCGCCGCCGCGTCGCCCCGAGAATGGCCGCGATACCGGCATCGTCCTCGACGAGGAGATCGCCGGTCGACGAACCGATGAACACCTTGATGCCCGCCGCGCCCGGCAGCCGCTCGAGATCGGGAATATCGGCGACATTGTCGCGCGTGCCGCCGACCCAGAAGGCGAAGTCGCAATGCATGCGCCCGCGCGCCCGCTTGATCTTGTCGGCGAGCGCATCGGCGCTCGTCGTGGTCGGCTTGGTGTTCGGCATCTCGAAGACGGCAGTGACACCGCCCATCACGGCGGCGCGCGACCCGGTCTCGAGGTCTTCCTTGTGCTCGGCGCCCGGCTCGCGGAAATGGACCTGGCTGTCGATGACACCCGGCAGGATGTGAAGGCCGGTGCAGTCGACGACGCGGTCGGCGCGGCGCGGATCGATATCGCCGATCGCCGCGATTCGCCCGTTGCGCACGGCGATGTCGGGGGTGCCGACGCCGTCATGGTTGACGACGGTGCCGTTGCGGAACAAAAGCTCGTAGGTGGACTTGTCGCTTGTCGTCTCGTTTGTCGTCATGGCCGCCCTCCCCAGCGCCAGCCTGTGTTCGTCGCCGCTCATGGCACAAACGCTTCTCCGGCTTAAGGTTGCGCGGCGGGGAGCACAAGCGCGGCAAATGCATGGGAACCATGCCAATGCGTAAGGGGTACTCTGCCGTTCTCGCCGACCGCGGCGTGGTGCGGATCGGCGGCGCCGAGGCGCGCGGCTTCCTGCAGAATATCGTCACGACGGACATGGAGCGTGTCGCCGAGGACCGCGCCGGCTTCGGTGCGCTCTTGTCGCCGCAGGGCAAGATCCTGGCGGATTTCCTCGTCTTCGCCGATGGGGACGGCTTCCTCATCGACCTGCCCAGGGCGGCGCTCGCCGACTTCGTGAAGCGGATGACGCTTTATCGCCTGCGCGCCAAGGTCGAGATCGCCGACCTTTCGGCCGAGCGGAAAGTCGCGGTGTTCTGGGGCGGCGACGCGCCGGCCGGTGCCGTGTCCGATCCGCGCCTCGCCGGGCTCGGCCATCGCGCCATCTTGGCCAAGGACGCGCCGACCGAGAACGAGACACAAGCCGAAGCATGGCACGCGCATCGCATCGCGCTCGGCGTTCCCGAGGGCGGACGCGATTTCGCCTTCGGCGAGGCCTTTCCGCACGATGTCGACATGGATGATCTCGCCGGCGTCGATTTCCGCAAGGGTTGCTATGTCGGCCAGGAGATCGTCTCGCGCATGCAGCATCGCGGCACCGCCCGCCGCCGCGCCGTCATCGTGACCGGCGCAGGAGATCTGCCGGAGACCGGCACCGCCGTCGAGGGCGATGGCAAGGCGCTCGGCGCGCTCGGCTCGCATGCCGGCCAGACCGGTATCGCGCTGCTCCGCCTCGACCGGACCCGACTCGCGCTCGATGCCGGCGCGTCGATCACCGCGGGCGGCGTGCCGCTTTCGATCACGCTCCCCTCCTTCGCGCATTTCGGCTGGCCGGCCAGTGGCGAAGACGAGGGCGCGGCGTGAGCGCTGCGGCCCGCCCGCCGCGCGTCTGGCAGCGCATGCTGTCCGGCCGCAGGCTCGACCTCGCCGATCCCTCGCCTTTCGACGTCGAGATCAGCGACATCGCGCATGGGCTTGCCCGCGTCGCACGCTGGAACGGCCAGACGCGCGGGCCGCATGCCTTTTCGGTGGCGCAGCATTCGGTGCTCGTGGTCGATATCGCGGTGCGGCTCGATCCCTCGCTCTCTGACGCCGACCGCCTTGCGGCGCTGCTGCATGACGCGCCGGAATATGTGATCGGCGACATGATCTCGCCCTTCAAGGCGCTGGTCGGCGGCGCCTACAAGGCCGTCGAGGCGCGCCTCCTCGCCGCAATCCATCTGCGCTTCGGACTGCCGGCCGAACGCCGCGCCGAGCTGACACGGGCGATCAAGGCGGCCGACCGCATCGCCGCCTATCACGAAGCGACGACGCTGGCCGGCTTCGGCGCCGAGGAGGCGACGCAGTTCTTCGGCCGCCCGCGTGGCATCGCCGCCGACCATCTGGCGATGGAGCCCTGGCCGACTTCCGAGGCCGAGCGGCGCTTCCTCGCGCTTTTCCAAACGCTGGTGGGCGAGGCGGCGCTTTCGTCGTGACCATGCGCGGCCGGCGCACTACATGAGGCAAGGCGTCGGGCGACTCGCCGGGCTGCCGACCGAACAGCAAGAAGGAATTTCCCATGCCGCGCGTCCATGTGTGCTCGCTCTCCCGCATCGGAGCCACCGTGGCGCAGACGGGGGCCAGCCATCTGGTGACGCTCATCAATATGGGCACGCCGGTGGAGCGGCCCGCCTCGATCCCGGAGGAGCGGCATCTCTTTCTCGGCTTCAATGACATCCTCGAGCCGATGGAGGGCATGACGGCGCCGGCGGTCGAGCATGTCGAGCAGCTGCTCGACTTCGTCGATGGCTGGAAGGGCGAGAAGCCGATCGTGGTGCATTGCTTCGCGGGCATCAGCCGGTCGACCGCCGCCGCCTTCATCACGGTCTGCGCGCTGCGGCCCGAGCGCGACGAGGCGGAGATCGCCGGCCTCATCCGCGCCGGCTCGCCTTCGGCTACACCCAATCTTCGCCTCGTGCGCTTCGCCGACGAGCTACTCGGCCGGCGCGGGCGCATGGTCCGGGCGATCGAGGAGATCGGACGCGGCCATGACGCCTTCGAAGGGCACCCCTTCGCCCTCGCGCTCGACCGCTGAACGGCGCGGGATGAGACGGCCGCTCTATGCCGCGGCCGGCTGGCTGATGGTCGCACTCGGCCTTGTCGGGCTCGTGCTGCCCGTGATGCCGACCACAATCTTCATGATCCTCGCCGCCTGGTTCTTCTCGCGCTCCTCGCCGCGCTTCGAGGCCTGGCTCCTCGACCACAGGTTCTTCGGCCCGCCGATCCGCCAATGGCGCGCGACTGGCGCCATCCCCCTTCCCGCCAAGCTCTTCGCCGTTGGCAGCATGGTCGGCGGCTTCGCGGTCTTTCTCTATCTGACGCGGCCGCATCTCTGGCTCGCGGCGGTCGTCGCCGCCTTCCTCCTCGCCTCGGCCGCTTTCGTCCTATCGCGGCCCAGCCGCTGACCCGTCCGATTATTTTCGTGTTGCGACGCAGCAAGAGGCTGATTTAGCTAGAGCCGTTCGGCCTGTGGCCGCCGGCGGGAGCGGGAAGCGATGGCGAAGTGGGTGTACGCGTTCGGCGGCGGTTTCGCCGAGGGTGGTCTCGCCGATCGCGACCTCATCGGCGGCAAGGGCGCCGGCCTCGCCGAAATGAGCGCGCTCGGCCTGCCCGTTCCTCCCGGCTTCACGCTTTCAACGGAGATCGGCCGCCTCTATCTCGCCAGCGGCCATGTCTTTCCCGATGGCCTCGCGGACGAGGTCGACAGCGCGCTCGCCTCTGTCGGCCGCATCGCCGGCCGACGGTTCGGCGATGCCCGCGATCCGCTGCTCGTCTCCGTCCGCTCGGGCGCCGCCGTGTCGATGCCGGGCATGATGGACACCGTCCTCAATCTCGGCCTCAACGACGAGACCGTGGAAGGGCTCGCGCGCGTCTCCGGCGACCGCCGCTTCGCCTTCGACAGCTATCGCCGCTTCATCCAGATGTACGGCCATGTCGTGCTCGGCCTCGATCACGGCGTCTTCGAAGAAAAGCTCGAGGATTACAAGCTCGCGCGCGGCCTCGTGCTCGACGGCGAACTCGCCGCAGAAGACTGGCAGGCCGTCTCCGACCTCTACAAGGGTCTCGTCATCGAGGAGACCGACACCGCCTTCCCGCAGGCCCCGACCGCGCAGCTCTGGGGCGCCATCCGCGCCGTCATCGCGTCCTGGAACAATCCGCGCGCCGTCGCCTATCGCCGCATGAACGCGCTGGCCGGCGATGCCGGGACGGCGGTGACCGTGCAGGCCATGGTGTTCGGCAATCTCGGCGAGACCTCGGCGACCGGCGTCGCCTTCACGCGCAATCCCTCGACCGGAGAGAAGATCCTCTGGGGCGAATTTCTGCCGAACGCGCAGGGCGAGGACGTCGTCGCCGGTACCCGAACGCCGCAGGACCTCACCGAGCGGGCGCGGCATGAGACGGGGTCCGAGGCGGCGTCGCTCGAAGCGCTGATGCCGGAGGCCTTCGCCGCCTTCTCGGCGGTGGCCGACCGGCTGGAGCGGCATCATCGCGACATGCTCGACCTCGAATTCACCATCGAGCGCGGCCGCCTCTGGATGCTGCAGGTGCGCCCGGCCAAGCGGACGATCCGCGCCGCGCTAAGAAGCGCGGTCGAGATGGCCGCCGAGGGCCTCATCAGCCGGGCCGAGGCCGTCGCGCGGATCGAGCCGCGCACGCTCGACCAGCTGCTGCATCCAACGATCGACCCGGAGAATGGCGCCGACCTCTTCGCCCGTGGCCTGCCGGCCTCGCCGGGTGCCGCCAGCGGCGCCGTCGTCTTCACGCCCGATGAGGCCGAATTGGCGAGGACGCAAGGCCGCAAGGTGATCCTCGTCCGCGTCGAGACCAGCCCCGAGGACGTTCACGGCATGCATGCCGCGCGCGGCATCCTGACAACGCGCGGCGGCATGACCAGCCACGCCGCCGTGGTGGCGCGCGGCATGGGCAAGCCCTGCGTCTCCGGCGCCGGCGGCATCCGCGTCGACTTCAAGGCCGGCACCATGACGGCCGGCGGACGCACCATCCGCCGCGGCGACACGATCACCATCGATGGCGGCACGGGGCAGGTGCTGATCGGCGCGGTGCCGCTGCGTGAGCCCGAGCTCTCGGGCGATTTCGCGACGCTCATGCGCTGGGCCGACGATTTCCGCACGCTGAAGATCAGGACCAATGTCGACACGCCCGCCGATGCCCGCGCGGCGCGCAGCTTCGGCGCCGAGGGCATCGGCCTCTGCCGCACCGAGCACATGTTCTTCGACCAGCGCCGGATTGCGGTCGTGCGGGAGATGATCCTCGCCGAGACGCCGGCGGCGCGGGCCGATGCTCTGGCGCGGTTGCTGCCGATGCAGCGCACCGATTTCGCCTCGCTGTTCGAGATCATGTCGGGACTGCCGGTGACGGTACGGCTGCTCGATCCGCCGCTGCACGAGTTCCTGCCGACCGGCGAGGCCGAGATCGAGGAGCTGTCGCTGGCCATGGGCATTCCGCCCGCCCGCATCCGCGCCCGCAGCGAGGCCCTCGCCGAGGCCAATCCGATGCTCGGCCATCGCGGCGTCCGCCTCGCGATCTCCTTCCCCGAGATCGTCGAGATGCAGATCCGCGCAATCCTCGAAGCGGCGCTCGATGTCGGCGAGGCGAGCGGCCGCCCCGTCGAGCTCGAGATCATGGTGCCGCTGGTCGCCAGCAAGGCCGAGCTCGACCTCATCTACCAGCGCATCCGCGCCGCCGAGGCGCAGGTCATCCGGCTGCATGGCCGTGCGCCGCGCTACGAACTCGGCACGATGATCGAGCTGCCACGCGCCGCGCTCGCGGCCGGCGACCTCGCGCGAAGCGCCAGCTTCTTCTCCTTCGGCACCAACGATTTGACGCAGACGACTTTCGGCATCTCGCGCGACGACGCGGCGCCGTTCCTCAACGCCTATCTGGCGCTCGGTCTGATGCCGGTTGATCCCTTCGCGACGCTCGACGAAGCCGGCGTCGGCGAGCTCATCCGCATCGCGACGGAGCGCGGCCGGGCTGTCCGGCCGGGGCTCAAGATCGGCGTCTGCGGCGAGCATGGCGGCGACCCGGCATCGATCCGCTTCTTCGCCGGGCTCGATTTCGACTATGTGTCCTGCTCGCCGTTCCGCGTGCCGGTGGCAAGGCTGGCGGCGGCACAGGCCGCGCTGGCAAAAGCCGGGGTCTCGGCCGCCGACCTGCCCGCCGGCGCCACGGCGCCGGTCGGCTGAGCGAAACAGCCCCGCGTCAGATCGTCATCTGCGTGCCGATCTCGACCACGCGGCCGGTCGGAATATGGAAATATTCCGTGGCGTCGCTGGCGTTGATGGCGAGCTTGATGAACAGCTTGTCCTGCAGGCGCGAGAAGATGCGGTCCTTGGCCGGCTTGATCGAGCGGCGGGAGAGGAAGAACGACGTCGACATGATGTCGTATTTCCAGCCCTGCTTGCGGCAGAGGCCGAGCGCCTTGGGCACGTTCGGCGTTTCCATATAGCCGAAGGTCATGAAGACGCGCGTGAAGCTGTCGTTGATCGGCTCGATGCGGATGCGGTCGGCATCGTCGATGCGCGGCACGTTGGAGGAGATGACCGTCAGCAGCACGTTCTTCTGATGCAGCACGCGATAATGCTTGAGGCTGTGCAGCAGCGAGGACGGCGCCGTCTCGGGATCGGAGGTGAGGAACACCGCCGTTCCCGGAACGCGCACGACGCTGCTCTTCTCGAGGTTTTTCACCAGCTCGTTGAGCGGCACGTCGTTGCGACGGCTCTTGTCGAACAGGATCTTGGTGCCGCGCACCCAGGAGCGCATGATCACCATGATCGAGAAGGCGAAGAGCAGTGGCACCCAGCCACCCTCGGTGACCTTGATGAGATTGGCGCCGAGGAAGACGAGGTCGATGACGAGGAAGGGCGCGATGAGCAGCGCCGCGACCCAGATCGGCCAGCGCCAGAAGCGCCACACGACGATGAAGGCGAGCAGCGCCGTGATCACCATCTCGGCGGTGACCGAGATGCCGTAGGCGGTGGCGAGCTTGCTCGACGAGCCGAACATCACGACCAGCACCAGCACCGCGATCATCAGGAGCGTGTTGACCTGCGGCATGTAGATCTGGCCGACATGCTGCTCGGAGGTGTGCTCGATATCCATGCGCGGCAGCAGCTTCAGCTGGATCGCCTGGCGCGTCATCGAGAAGGCGCCGGAAATCACCGCTTGCGAGGCGATGACCGTTGCCATGGTGGCGAGGATCACGACCGGCAGCAGCGCCCATTCGGGGAAGAGCAGGAAGAAGGGATTGGCGAGCGCCTCGGGATTGGCGAGGACGAGCGCGCCCTGCCCGAGATAGTTGGCGGCGAGCGCCGGAAAGACGAAGCCGAGCCAGGCCGCCTGGATCGGCTTGCGGCCGAAATGGCCGAGATCGGCATAGAGCGCCTCGGCGCCGGTCACCGACAGGAAGACCGCACCGATCACGACGAGGCCGGTATGGCCGTTGGTCCAGATATAGCGGACGGCGTGATAGGGATTGAGGGCGGCGAAGATGCCGGGATCGTCGGCGATATGCATGAAGCCGCCGATGGTCATCACGATGAACCACAGCGCGGTGATCGGCCCGAACAGCGATGCGACGCGCGCCGTGCCATAGCGCTGCACGAGGAACAGCGCCGCGATGATCGCGATGGTGATCGGGATGACATATTCGTCGAAGGCCGGCGTCACCAGCTTCAGGCCCTCGACGGCGGAGAGCACCGAGATGGCCGGTGTGATGACGGCGTCGCCATAGAAGAGCGCCGCGCCGGCGACGCCGAGAATGAAGACGACCGGGGCGCCGCGCCCCATGGCGCGCTGGGCGAGCGCCATCAGCGAGAGCGTGCCGCCCTCGCCATTGTTGTCGGCCCTGAGCAAAATGACGACATATTTGAGCGTGACGATGATCGTCAGCGTCCACAGGATCAGCGAGATGATGCTGATCACGTCCTCGCGCACGATGCCGCCATGGGCGTGGTTCGCCGCATGGAGCGCCTCGCGCAGCGCGTAGATCACGCTCGTGCCGATGTCGCCATAGACGACGCCGACGGAGCCGAGGGCCAACGTCCAGAAGCCGGCGTGAGCGGCACCGCCGCCGGTATGATCTCCGGCCGGACCGCCTGGAGCGGGCGGCGCGGCCTGAACAGCCTCGCCTCCGTCCTGCACATTCACAGACATCGACACGTCATCTCGTTGACCGCGCCCAGCGGCGGCAGGGCGTGCTTATAACAGATCGAGTGCATCGCACAACGATAGCGGAAAGCCGCGCCCGTACAAGGAAAAGGCTCTTCGGGCGCGCGAACGTGCCGGCGGCCTCAGCCCTTTCGGCGCGCAATCGTTAACGGAAATTCACGGTTTTCAGCGGCTCCGGGAAAGCCCGGGTTAAAGCGCATCTGGTTCAAGTTTTATCGATCACGAGCCGGCAAAGTCCCCAAGGAAGAAACGTGTCCCCCAACGAAGATCCTGCCGGATCACCCAGGAAACACGCTGCCGTGCGCGATGACATGGTGCGCGCGACGATCGGCGGCAAGGGTATCGCCCTCTTCGCCACCGTCTCGCTGGCGCTTCTCGTCGTGCTCGGGGCCATGGTCGATCTGTCGCGGCTCGCCTCGGCGCGCAGCGAGCTTCAGCAGCGCCTCGACGCCGCGCTTGCCGCTGGCGCGCGCGCCGGCGACGACATCCGCGCCGCAACGGCCGAGGAAGCCTTCGACCGCATGACGACCGGCTCCGTCGCCCGCCCGGATGGCTGGCAGTTCGTCGAGCGCGGCGAGAGCCTGTCGGGCACCGTGTCGGCGGATGTGCCGACGACGCTGTCGAGCATGCTCGGCATCCGCTCGGTCCGCATCACCGCGAGCGGCACCACGCTGCAGCCGAAACGCTGCGCCGACGAACGCATCCGCGCCCGCGACGTCGCCGGCTGCCATGTGACGGTGCTTTCCTCGACGCGGACCGTGCCGCAGCACTGAGGCCTCAGAGCCCCCAGCGCAGGGCGGGCGTATGCACCGGCGCATCCCAGAGCCGCGCGATCTCGTCGTCGAGCAGCGTCACCGTCAGCGAGCAGCCCGCCATCTCGAGCGAGGTCACATAGTTGCCGACGAGGCTGCGGGCGATACCGATGCCGTGCTTGGCCAGCGCCTTTCCGGCAGCGTGGCGCATCAGATAGAGCTCCATCGCCGGCGTGCCGCCGAAGCCGTTGACGAGCAGCAGCGCCTCGCCGCCGCGGCCAAGATCGCCGGCAATGGCCGCCACCATCTCCTCGGCGATCGCGTCGGCGCTTTCGAGCTTGACGCGCCGGCGGCCGGGCTCGCCATGGATGCCGACGCCCATCTCCATCTCGTCCTCGGGCAGCGTGAAGGTCGGCGTCCCCGCCGCCGGCACGATGCAGCTCGTGAGCGCGACGCCCATCGAGCGCGTCGCTGCATTGACGCGGTCGCCAAGCACCTTGAGCGCGCCGAGCCCCATGCCCGCCTCGGCGGCGGCGCCGACCACCTTCTCGACGATCATCGTTCCCGCGACGCCGCGCCGGCCGAGCGAATAGGTCGAGGTCTCGACGGCGACATCGTCATCGGTGATGACGGTCAGCACTTCCGAGCCGGCGAGTTCGGCCGCCATCTCGAAGTTCATGACATCGCCTTCGTAATTCTTGACGATGAACAGCGCGCCGCCGCCGGTATCGACCTCAGCCACCGCCGCGATCATCTGGTCGGGGGTCGGCGAGGTGAAAACCTGACCGGGGCAGGCGGCATCCAGCATGCCGAAGCCGACGAAGCCGGCATGCAGCGGCTCATGCCCCGAGCCGCCGCCCGAGATCAGCGCCGGTTTGCCCGGCTTCAGCAGACGGCGGCGGACGAATTTCCGCTCCTCGCCGAGCTGCACGATATCGGCATGCGCCTCGGCGAAGCCGTCAAGGCTCTCGGCGAGCACCGTCTCCGGCGCGTTGATCAGCTTCTTCATGGCTCTCCCTCCCGCTTGTCTTCGCCGGGCCGGAAGGCCCTCACGCAAACCCTACCCGTCCACCAGCCGCGTCAGCCGCTGCACGAATTCGCCGACCAGGCGGTCGAGATCCTGGTTCTTCTCGCTGTCGCCGAGATCGGGAAGATAGATGACATGCGGCCGGAGGCGGCGCGCTTCCTTGAGCGACGGCACCCGGCGCGGATGGGCACGGGCATAGGCATCGAGAAAGAGGCGGCGATCCTCCGGCGAGAAATGACCGATCTCGAAGATCGTCTCGAGATGCTGGGCCGGGATCGGCGTCGGATAGGCCGGGTTGGTGATGTGGCTGACGAAGGAGCGATTCTTGCCGAGCGCCTGCGCCAGGCGGCCGCGCGTCCCCGACGGGCGGTTGTCGAGCACGCGCTGCAGGATCAGCTTGTAGGCGGCGACGGCCGGCGCGGCGCCCTCATCGGCCGCGCTCATGCCGCGCCATCCGGTGCGAGGGCGGCGAGCGCCCGCTTGACGCGGCCGACGAGGCGCGGCGCGACCGAGACGGAGCGCAGCCCTGCGCCGACAAGCGCCGGCAGATGGCGCCGATCGCCGCCCATGTCGCCGCAAAGGCTGACCTCGCGACCGAGTGCCTCGCCGGCGCGCACGACATTGGCGATGAGCGCCGCCACCGCCGGATGGCCGGCATCGCAGAGCGGCGCCACGGCGGCGATGTCGCGCGCGGCGGCTGCCGCATATTGGGTCAGGTCGTTGGAGCCGATCGAGAAGAAGGCAGCCGCGGCATAGAGTTCCGGCACGACCGCCACCGCGGGCACCTCGACCATGATGCCGAGCGGCGGTCGCGCATGCGGAACGCCCGCGGCGGCAAGCTCGGCGACGGCGGCGTCGAGCAGCCGCGCGGCCTCGTCGATCTCGCCTGGAACCGTCACCATGGGCAGCATTACCTTGAGATTGCCATGCACGGCGGCGCGGGCCAATGCGCGCAGCTGGACGCGGAAGATCTCAGGCTTCGCGAGCGACAGCCGCACCCCGCGCGTGCCGAGAAAAGGGTTCGACTCGCCATCGATGGTGAGCCCCGGCACCGGCTTGTCCCCGCCCGCATCGACGGTGCGGATGGTGACGGGCCGCTCGCCGGCCCATTCGAGCATGCGGAGATAGGCGCGATATTGCGTCTCCTCGTCGGGGAGACCGGCAGGGCGGTGGAACAGGAATTCCGTGCGGACGAGGCCGATCCCGTCGCAGATCGAAGGATCGATCGCGCCCAGCTCTTCCGGCTCGGCGACGTTGATCAGGACGCGCACCGGCGATCCGTCGGCAAGTGCTGCGGGAAGCAGCGCGGCCTCGGCTTCGGCGGCGGCGCGATCCGCGGCGCCGGCCGTGTCACGGGCGAAGGCGGATTTCGCGCCGGCATCGGGATCGAGAATCAGGCGGCCGCCGTCGCCGTCGACGATCGCCTCCACCGGGCCGGAGGCAGGCAGGCTGCCGAGCCCGACCACCATGGGAACGCCGCGCGCCCGCGCCAGCATCGCGACATGGCTGGACGGGCTGCCTTCCGAGAGCGCGATGGCACCGCCCGCCTTCCAGTCGACCGAAAGGAACAGGCTCGGCGTCACGTCACGGCCGATAAGGATTGCGCCCGGCGGCACACTGCTCTCCCCCGCCTCGCCGGCCAGCGCCGCGAGAACGCGGTCGCGGATATCCTCGAGATCGGAGGCGCGCGCCGCGAAATAGGCGTCGCCGCCGTCGCGATAGCCGGCGATGGCCTCATCCAGCGTCGCGCGCCAGGCGCTGGCGGCTTCGATGCCGGCCACGATCGCGGCGAAGGCCGGCGCCGCCAGCTCGTCGTCGGCGAGCATCGCGACCTGGAATTCCAGGATGTCGGCCCCCTCGCCTTCCGCCCCGGCCATGATGGCGATCAGCGCCGCCGAGGCGGTCGCGATGGCGGTCGTCAGCGCGGCGCTCTCCTCGGCCGGCGTTCCGGCTGAGCGGCTGAGCCCGGTCCGCTCGGCCAGCGGATAGAGCGCGCCGATGGCGAGACCCGGAGAGGCGGGCCGGCCGGTGAGCTCAATCGCCGGCATGGGTCTTTTCGGAGAGCTGCGCTCCGGCCTCGTCGAAATCGCGCTCGACCAGCGCGACCAGCGCCGCCAGCGCGGCGTCGGCGTCTGCCCCGCTGGCGCGGAAGTGGAGCACGGTGCCCTGCGGCGCCTTGGCGGCCATGACGCGCACGATGCTCTTCGCATCGATCCACGGCCCGCCCTCGGCGGTCGCGAGCGCGATATCGGAGGAATAGGTCTTGGCGAGCTTGGTCAGCTTCACCGAGGGGCGCGCATGGAGGCCCACCTCATGGGTCAGGAGAACGCTTGCGGTGGATTCCTGCTCGGCCATGGCCAATTCCTTTCCTGCCGGCTCAGGCCGGCGAAAGCTCTTCCGCCGTGCGGCGGACGATGTCGAGCGAGGCGCCGCCGGAGGCTTCCGTCGCGGCGATCACGGCGCCCTCGACGATCGGCGCGTTGCAGACGACGATCCGCCCCGCCCGCTCTTCCGGCTGCATCTCGATCGCCATCTCGCTGTTGGTCTCGGCGCCGCCGAGATCGACGAGGATCGCGACGCCCTTCTCCGACCAGGCCCGGTCGATCGCGCCGAGGATCGCCTCGACGCTGGTGCCGAGCCCGCCATCCGGATTGCCGCCGCAGAAGGCCAGCGGCACCTCGTCGCCGACCATCTGGCGCACCATCTCGGCCGTGCCGCGCGCCACGTCCGGCGAATGCGAGACGATGACGATGCCGACATTGCTGCCGAGGGAGGCGGAAGGGGATGCGGAGGCGCTCATGCGATCTCGTCCAGTTTCGCAGCGATGGCGGCGACGAGCAATGCGCTCGACCGGGCGCCGGGGTCCATGTGACCGATCGACCGGTCGCCGAGGAAGGAGGCACGGCCGCGGATCGCCTTCATCGGCACGGTGGCTTCGGCTGCCGCCTGTGCCGCCGCGACCGGATCGGCGCCGCTTTCGAGGGCGGCTGCCACCGGCGCCAGCACGTCCAGCATCGTCTTCTGGCCGATCTCCGACTTGCCGCGCGCCTTCACCGCCTCGATCGCGGCCTTGAGCGCGCGGGCGAGATCGGCGCGCGAGGGATCGGCGGGGAGTTCCTTGGCGAGGGCGAGGGCCAGCGTGCCGTAGAGCGGACCGGAGGCGCCGCCGACCTTCATCACGAGCGTCGTGCCGATCGCCTTCAGCGCCTCGGGGATTGGCTTGGCGGATATCGTGTCGACATCCGCCAGCACCGCCTCGAAGCCGCGCTTCATGTTGAGGCCGTGGTCGCCGTCGCCGATCGCCTGGTCGAGCGCCGTCAATTCGTCGGCATGGGCGATCACCGCGCCCGCCATGGCTTCGATCAGGGCGCGCCGGCCCTTGTCGTCGATCATCCTCTGCCTCCCGCGATCCGATTCCCCTCGCCGTCGAAATAGAGCGGATCGACGAGACTGAGCGCAACCGCGTCTCCCGCGACGAGTTCCGTCGCAGGGTCGACCAGCGTCGTCAGCTTGCGGTCGCCGATGCTGACATGGAGGTGGTTCTGGTCGCCGAGATGCTCGATCCAGTCGACCCTGGCATTCGCAGCGCCGTTCGCGGCCCGTTCGATGCGGAGATGCTCCGTGCGCGCGCCGACGGTCTTGGCTCCGATCGGCGCGGAGCCTGCCGGGATGAGCCCTTCCGGGAAGATGTTGATCGCCGGCTGGCCGAGCCGCGCCGCGACATAGAGATTGGCAGGCCGCTGGTAGACTTCGCGGGGCGTTCCGATCTGGATCAGCCGCCCGGCATTCATGACGCCGATGCGCGAGGCGAGCGTCATCGCCTCGGTCTGGTCATGCGTCACATAGAGGATGGTGGCGCCGAGATCGTGCTGGATATGCTTCAGCTCCAGCCTCAGGTCGGAGCGCAGCTTGGCGTCGAGCGAGGAGAGCGGCTCGTCCATCAGATAGATCGCCGGACGCCGCACCAGCGCCCGGCCGATCGCGACGCGTTGCATCTCGCCGCCCGAAAGGCGGGTGGCGCGGTTGTCCAGCTTGTGGGCGATGCGCAGCATCGTCGCCACCTCGGTGACGCGGCGCTTGATCTCGTCGGCCGGCAATCGCCGCTGCGGCGAGCGCAGCGGAAAGGCGAGGTTGTCGAACACGGAGAGATGCGGATAGAGCGAATATTGCTGGAAGACGAAGGTCACGTCGCGGCCGGCCGGCGCGATGCCCGTGACGTCGCGGCCGCCGATCGAGACGCGGCCCGTATCCGCCGCGTCCAGCCCGGCGACGAGCCGCAGCGTCGTGGTCTTGCCCGCCCCGGTCGGCCCGAGCAGCACCACGAGCTCGCCATCGGCGATGGTGAGCGAAAGATCGTCGATCGCCACCGTCTGGCCGAAGCGCTTGGTGACATGGTCGAGCGTCACGTCAGCCATGAGCGCCTCCCGCGTAAAGCGCCGAAGCAAGCGCCCGGCCGGTGCCCTTGTCGAACACCGACAGTCGCTCGGAGCGGAAGCTGAGGCCGACATTCTCGCCCGTCTCGACCGGCAGGTCGGCCGGAAGGCGCGCCTTGAGCGGACCATGCGCCGTCTCGATCGCCACGATCTGCGTCGTGCCGAGATACTCCGTTCCGAACACCGTGCCGCGCAGCGGCGCGCCGTCGTCGAGGCGGACATGCTCCGGCCGGATGCCGAGCGCGAGCTCGCCCGGCGCCCGCTCCTCGCGCAGTTCCGGCACCGCGATCTCCGCAGCGTCGAGCCGCACCGCGCGGTCGCCGGACCGGACGCCGCCATGGAAGGAGAGGAAATTCATCGGCGGCGAGCCGAGGAAATCGGCCACGAACATCGTCGCCGGCCGGTCATAGATCTCCTGCGGGCGGCCGAACTGCTCGATGACGCCATGGTTCATGACGGCGATCTTGTCGGCCATCGCCATGGCCTCGAGCTGGTCATGCGTCACATAGACCGTCGTGGCGCCGATGCGGTTGTGCAGCTCGCGCAGCTCGCGGACCATCAGGTCGCGGAATTCGGTGTCGAGCGTGCCGAGCGGCTCGTCCATGAGGAAGGCCTTGGGCCGCCGCACGATGGCGCGGCCGAGCGCGACGCGCTGGCGGTCGCCGCCGGCAAGGCCGGAGACCGAGCGATCGAGCAGATGATCGATCCGGAGCAGCTGCGCCGCGTCCTCGACCGCCTTGTCGACCTCCGCGCCGCCCATTCCCTGGCATTTCAGCGGGAAACCGATGTTCTTGCGCACATTCATATGCGGATAGAGCGCGAAGAGCTGGAAAACGAAGGCGATGTCGCGCGCCGCGGCGCGGTTGAAGGTGACGTCCTCGCCGCCGAGCAGGATGCGCCCCGAGGTCGGCAATTCCAGCCCGGCGATCATGCGGAGCGTCGTCGTCTTGCCGCAGCCCGACGGCCCCAGCATCACGAAGAACTCGCCGTCATTGATGGTGAAGGTCGAGCCCTTCACCGCGGTGAACGCCCCGAACGACTTCCTGACATTCTCGACCCTGATTTCGGCCATCGCCTACTCCGGAAAATGGCTGACGACCGCGAACATCACCGTGCCCGCCAGGATCGTGACGAAGGAATAGGCATAGGCGGTCGCCGAGACCGGTTGCATCAGCATGACGACGCCGAGTCCGATCAGCACGGTGGCGACGAGTTCCCACGGGCCGCGGCGAAGCCGTGCGAGCCCGGCGAGGAAGCCACGACGGGCGGAGGGCGCGGTGTCAGTCATGGCTGCGCTCCATCGCGATGGCGGAGTCGGGGAGAAAGGCCCCCACCCCAGCCCTCCCCCGCAAGGGGGGAGGGAGAAGAGCCCTCACCCCGACCCTCTCCCGCAAGCGGGAGAGGGAGAAGAGAAGGCCGGTTCGGCACAGCGCCGATGAAGATGGAGACGGACCCCCTCCCCCCTTGCGGGGGAGGGTTGGGGTGGGGGACTGGCTTCCCCCAGCCTCAGAAGTCCCTGTCGAAGAACCCCCTCCCCAGCCCTCCCCCGCTCCGCGGGAGAGGGAGAAAGAAAGGCCCCCACCCCGGCCCTCCCCCGCAAGGGGGGAGGGAGAAGCGCCCTCACCCCGACCCTCTCCCGCAAGCGGGAGAGGGGGAAAAGAAGTGCGATTCGCCACCACGTCGATGAAGAGCGGGACGAACTCCCTCCCCCCTTGCGGGGGAGGGTTGGGGTGGGGGACTTGCTGTCGCAGCACCGAAGCACTCATTTGCGCACCGCCCCGAAGGTGATGCCGCGCAGGAGATGTTTCCGGAGCAGCAGCGTGAAGACGAAGATCGGCACCACGAAGAGGGTCGTGGCGGCGGCGACGGCCGGCCAGTCCTGGCCGCCCTCGCCGATGATGAAGGGGATGAAGGGCGGCATGGTCTGCGCCGTGCCGGAGGTCAGCAGCACCGCGAAGGCGTATTCGTTCCATGCGAAGATCAGGCAGAAGATGGCGGTGGCGGCGATGCCGGTCGCGGCCTGCGGCAGCACGGCGAGGCGGAAGGCCTGCAGCCGCGTATAGCCGTCGATCATCGCCGCTTCCTCGTATTCGCGCGGGATCTCGTCGATGAATCCCTTCAGCAGCCAGACGGCGAGCGACACGTTCACCGCCGTGTAGAGCAGGATCATGCCGAGCTTGGTGTCGTTGAGGCCGAGCTGGCGGTACATGAGATAGATCGGGATCGCGACCGCGATCGGCGGCATCATGCGCGTCGACAGGATGAAGAACAGCAGGTCGTCCTTGAACGGCACGCGGAAGCGCGAGAAGCCATAGGCCGCGAGCGTGCCGAGGAAGACCGCGAGGAAGGTCGATCCGAAAGCGATGATGATCGAGTTGACGAAGCGCGGCACGACATTGGACGGGCCGGCGATCACCATGTTCCGCGACCGCACCAGCTTGTCGTACCAGGTCGTCGGCGCCGGCAATTGGGCGAGCACCTCGGGCGATTGCCGCGTGCGGGTCGTGAAGAGGTTCACATAGCCTTCGAGCGACGGCGTGAAGACGATCTTCGGCGGATAGGCGATCGAATCCGGCGGCGTCTTGAAGCTCGTCGCGATGATCCAGACGAGCGGGATCATGGTCACGATCGCATAGACGATGACAAGCGCGCCGGCGATCCGCCGCATCATGCTGGTCGGCGCCACGATCGAACGGGCCTGGTCGGAGGCGCTCATCGCTGCTTCACCCGGTTGAGCGCCTTCACATAGATGTTGGCGAGGCCGAAGACGGTGACGAAGAGGATGATGGCGAGCGCCGAGGAATAGCCGGTGCGCCAGCTCTCGAAGGCCTGACGCTTCAGCGTGATCGACACGACCTCGGTGGTCGAGCCGGGACCGCCGCCCGTGAGCAGGTTGACCATGTCGAACATCTTGAAGTTCTCGATGCCGCGGAAGAGCACCGCCAGCATGATGAAGGGCAGCGCCATCGGCAGCGTGATCGACCAGAACTGGCGCCAGGGCGAGGCGCGGTCGACCTCGGCCGCCTCGTAGATGTAGTCGGGGATCGAGCGCAGCCCCGCGAGGCAGATCAGCATCACGTAAGGCGTCCACATCCAGGCATCGACGATGACGATCGCCCAGGGCGAAAGCCGCACGTCGCCGAGCATCTGGAAGGACGAAGGCTCGATGCCGGTGAAGAACGACACCGCGTAATTGAAGAGCCCGCTCTGCGGCTGGTAGAGGAAGGTCCAGAAATTCCCCACCACCGCCGGCGACAGCATCATCGGGATCAGGATGATCGTCGTCCACACGCCGTGGCCGCGGAACTTCTTGTCGATCAGCCAGGCGAGCCCGAAGCCGAGCACCGTCTCGATGATGATCGTCCAGATCACGAAATGCGCCGTGGTCTGCATCGCGAACCAGACATCGGCGTCGGTCAGGATGCGCTCGTACCATTGCAGCCCGACCGTCTTCACCTCGGCATTCGGCTTGTTGGCGCGGTAGTTCGTGAAGGACAGCCAGATCGTCCAGATCAGCGGGAAGATGTTGATCGCCAGCAGGAGAACGATGGTCGGCCCGATGAAGAGCCAGGCGATGGCCTTGTCCGAGAGCCCGCGCAGCGGCCGGGCAAGGCTCTCCGGCGTGGCGCCGGCAACCTTCTCGGTCAGCGCGCCTGATGTCGTCGCTTCGCTCATGGGGCCTTCCGGCATGGTCCGTCGTCGTGGGGGGGGAACGCGGCGCCGGCTGACCGGCGCCGCAGGACATTCGGAATGCCGCGTCAGATCTTGCCTTCATCCTCGAAGACGGTCGTCCAGTCCTTGACGAGGCCGTCGAGTGCTTCCTGCGCCGTGCCCTGATCGGCGACGACATAGTCGTGCACGCGCTTCTGCATCGCCTGCATCAGCTCGGCATAGGCGGGCTCGGCCCAGAAATCCTTGACCATGTTCATGGAAACGAGGAAGTCGGGTGCGAAGGGCGCGCTCTGCGGGAAGGACGGCGCCTCGACGACGGCCTTCAGCGCCGAGTAGCCGCCAAGCTCCCACCACTTCTGCTGGACCGAAGGCTGCGCGAACCACTTGATATATTCGAGCGCGTCGTCCTTGTGGTCGGAATAGGCGACGACCGAGATGCCCTGGCCGCCGAGCTGCGTGAAATGCCCGTCAGGACCGGCCGGGTTCGGGAAGAAGCCGATCTTGTCGCCGCCGACATTCGGGTCCTTGTAGAGGCCGGGGAAGAAGGCGAACCAGTTCATCTGCATCGCCACCTGGCCCGACTTGAAGGCGTCGAGACCCTCGGACATGTAGGCATTGGTCATGCCCGGCGCCGTGCAGCACTTGTAGAGCTCCTTGTAGAATTCGAGCCCCTTCACCGCTTCCGGAGAATTGACGAAGCCTTCCATGCTGTAGGGCTTCTTCGGGTCGTCATACTGGAAGCCGTAATCGTAGAGGACGTTGGTGACGCCCATCGTGATGCCTTCGGAGCCGCGCTCCGTGAAGATATAGGCGCCGTAGACCTTCTTGCCGTCGATCTCGCGCCCCTGGAAGAAGGTCGCGATGTCCTTCAGCTCGTCATAGGTCTTGGGCGGCGCGAGATCGCGGCCGTATTTCTCCTTGAACTCCTTCTGCAGCTCCGGCTTCTCGAACCAGTCCTTGCGATAGGTCCAGCCGACCGCGTCGGCCATGGCCGGCAGCGCCCAGTAGTTCGGCGTGTTCTTCGGCCATTCCGAATAGCCGACGACCGTCGCATCGACGAAGTCGGACATCTTGATGCCCTCCTTGTCGAAGAAGTCGTTGAGCTTCACATAGTGACCGTTCTCGGCCGAACCGCCGACCCACTGGCTGTCGCCGATTATGAGGTCGCAAAGCTTGCCGTGCGAGTTCAGCTCGTTCAGGAAGCGGTCGGCATAGCTCGTCCAGGGGACGAACTCGAACTTCATGTCGATGCCGCTCTCCTTGGTGAAATCCTTGGAGAGCTCGACCAGCGCATTGGCCGGGTCCCAGGCCGCCCAGCACAGGGTCAGCGACTTGTCGGCCGCCTTGGCGCCCGCCGACATCGCGCAGGTGAGCACGGTGGCCGTGCCCAGCGCGGCGGCCAGCTTCAGCAAATTCCGCATGCGATCCTCCCTGAATTGCCCATGGCACGCCGGCGCGAAAGAAGACCGCGCGGACGCTGGACCGCTTCCTCGGGCGATCCGGGCAGGTGAATTGAAGCGTTCCCCGACGCCGGTTGCTCCCGGCCTTCTGTTTAGTGATTGTGTTTAGTGATACCCAATTCACTAAACTAAGCAACGGCAATTTTCCGCCACTTGTTGTGCAGCGCAGCAGCGATTTGCTAAACCGAGTTTAGTAATTCAGCGACCAGACCGGCGAAGGCGGGCGCATGAAAAAAGGGGCGCCTCTCGGCGCCCCTCTGATCGGCTGGTTGGTCGGTGGAACCCGCGCTATCGCGGGCTCGCGTCAGACCTTGGTCCAGACATTCCCGGCATTGGACGACTTCACGGCCGCCTCGATGAACTTCATGCCGACAAGGCCGTCCTCGACGCTCGGATAGATGACGTCCGCGCCGACCGTACCGCCGTCGCGCGCCGCGCGGATGGCGCGGGCCGCTTCGGTGTAGATGTTGGCGAAGCCTTCGAGATAGCCTTCCGGGTGGCCGCCCGGAACGCGGGTGACGCGCGCCGCCTCCGGCCAGGCGCCGGCGCCGCCGCGGGTCAAGAGCTGCTTCGGCTCGCCGAACTTCGTGAACCAGAGATAGTTCGGATCGGCCTGCGTCCATTCGAGGCCGCCCTTGGTGCCGTAGACGCGCAGCTTGAGGCCGTTTTCATGGCCGACCGCGACCTGGCTCGCCCAGAGCATGCCCTTGGCGCCGCCCTTCCAGCGCAGCAGGATCTCGACATCGTCGTCGAGCAGCCGGCCTTCGACGAAGGTCGTCAGCTGCGCCAGAAGCTCGTCCAGCTCGAGGCCGGAGACGAAGCAGGCGAGGTTATAGGCATGCGTGCCGATATCGCCGATGCAGCCGCCGGCGCCCGAGCGCTTCGGATCGGTGCGCCACTCGGCCTGCTTGGAGCCCGACGCCTCGGCCCGCTCCGTCAGCCAGTCCTGCGGATATTCGGCCTGGATGAGACGGATGGTGCCAAGCTCGCCGGCCGCCACCATGGCCCGCGCCTGGCGGATCATCGGATAGCCGGTGTAGTTGTGGGTCACCGCGAAGACCTTGCCGGTCTTCTTGACGAGCGCCACCAGCTCCTCAGCCTCGGCGACCGTCGTCGTCAGCGGCTTGTCGCAGATGACATGGATGCCGGCCTCGAGAAAGGCCTTGGCGGCCGGCGCATGCATGTGGTTCGGCGTGACGATGGCGACCGCCTCGATGCCGTCCGGACGGGCGGCCTCGGCCTTCGCCATCTCCTCGAACGAGCCATAGGCGCGGTCGTCGGCGATGCCGAGATCCTTCGCCGAGGCTTTCGCGCGGGCCGGCTCCGAGGAGAGCGCGCCGGCGACCAGCTCATACTGGTCGTCGATGCGCGCGGCGATGCGGTGGACGGCGCCGATGAAGGCGCCCTGCCCGCCGCCAACCATGCCGAGGCGGATGCGACCGCTCGCGGCTTCTTCCTTGCTGCCTTCGATGGCCATGGGGACTGTTCCTTTCCTTGCCGCTCAGGCGATGCCGAGGATGCGGCGGTTGGCGACGTCGTCGGTTC
>Ga0209933_1001259_pt1 | contig 26084 bp, 6 predicted proteins | sample ThiBiot_300_biof_FD_183944 | JGI IMG/M metagenome (GOLD analysis project Ga0209933, IMG submission 183944) | Wastewater bioreactor microbial communities from Cape Town, South Africa - Thiocy_cont_300_biof (SPAdes) | ecosystem: Engineered > Bioremediation > Thiocyanate > Unclassified | place...
TGCCGTTCAGCGCCAGCGTGCCTGCCTGCACGACGAGCGGGCCTGCCGCATTGCCGTTCAGGGTCGAGCTGCCGCCCAGGTTGAATACGGTGCCCGCACCGAGGTTGGCGTTCACGGTCGCGCCGGTGAGCTGGTACTGGCTGGCGGTGAGCGTGCCGGTGCCGGCCAGCGTGCCGTTCAGGCCGACGATGCCGATCGTGTCGCTGTACGCGCCGATATCCAGCGTCGCGCCCGATGCGACGGTGACATTGGCGGTGTCGGCCAGGCGGTTTGCCGCGCCGAGCGCCAGCGTACCGCCATTGACGGCGACGTCGCCGCCCGTGGTGCCGTTCAGCGCCAGCGTGCCTGCCTGCACGACGAGCGGGCCTGCCGCATTGCCGTTCAGGGTCGAGCTGCCGCCCAGGTTGAACACGGTGCCCGCACCGAGGTTCGCGTTCACGGTTGCGCCGGTGAGCTGGTACTGGCTGGCGGTGAGCGTGCCCGAACCCGCCAGCGTGCCGGCGATGGCGGCGATGGCCACCGCGTCGCTGTTCGCGCCCAGATCGACCGTGCCTCCGGCCTGGACGACCAGAGTCGAGCTGTCGGCCAGCACGTTCGAAGCGCCGAGCGTGAGCGTGCCCGCCACCACGGTCTGGCCGGTATAGGCATTGGCGCCCGACAGGGTGGCAGTGCCGCCGATCAGCAGGTTGCCGCTGCCCGAGATCGTGCCGGCGAAGGTGGTGCCGTTGCCGAGCAGGGTCAGTCCGTTGGCGCCAAGCGACACTGCGCCGGTGCCCGACAGGTTGCCGATCGCTTCCGACGCGCCCAGCTGCAGCGTGCCGCCGGTCATCGTCACCATGGCCGTGTCGGCGATGGCATTGCCGCCGGAGAGCAGCAGCGTGCCGTCGGCGATCGTCCACGAGGTCATGCTCGTCGGGGCCGAGATGGTCCAGGTGCCGCTGCCCGACTTGGTGGCGCTTCCGATGTTCATCACATCGCCCAGCGTTGCCGAACCGCTGCCCGTCAGCGTCAGCGTGTCGTTGCCCCCAGAGCCGCCATCCAGCACGCCGGTCACGATCGCACTGGTGTCGAGCGTGATCCTGTCGTTGCCCGCGCCGCCGGCATAGCCGCCGTTGAGCGTGCCCGAGATGTTGATCACGCGGTCGCCGGAGCCGCCCGAGAAGATCTTGCCGGTGGTCGAGCCCGCGTCGAGATTGACCGCGATCGCGCCCGTGCCGTCGAGATACATGCCGCCGAGGCCGCCGGTGATGGTGCCGCCCGACTGGTTGGTGAAGGTGCCACCCGCGCTGGTCCACAGGCCATAGCCGGCGGTGCCGCCGGTCAGGCCGCCCGAGTTGATGACCGTGCCGCCCGCGCCCAGATAGACTGCGGTCTCGTCGCGGGAGGTCACGGTGCCCGCGTTGGTCAGCTTCGAGCCGGCGTCGTACATTGCCACGGTAGTGCCATTGCTGGCGATCAGGCCGCCGGCATTGTTGGTGATCGTGGCCGCTCCGCTGCCGACATAGACGGCGGGGTAGCCGTTGAGCGACTGGATCGTGCCCGAATTGTCGATCGTGCCGCCCTGGGCGAGGTACACCGCGTTGTTGGTGTTGCCGATGATCGTGCCGTGAGCGCCGTTGATCAGCTGGATATTGGCGGCATTGCCATAGACGCCGCGGGTGCCGCCGATGGTGCCGTCATTGTCGAGCAGCGCGTTGGCACCGCCCAGCTGCACGGCCGCATTGCCGGTGCTGGCGATCGAGCCGAGATTGTGCACGCTCTGGTTCGCGCCATAGGCAGTCACTGCGGTGTTGCTGCTGGTCAGGCTGCCCGTCGCCGTCACATCGAGCCGGCTGGCGTCCGCGCCCAGATCGACGCTCACATGGGCGCCCGTGCCGGTCGCGCCGCTGATCGCGACTCGCGACGCGTCCTGTATCAGGATCGAGCCGTTGAAGCTGTTGGTGCCGGAGAAGGCGAGGGTGTTGCCAGCCGCCAGGCCGCCCACGCGCACCTGGCCGTTGCCGGTGATGTTCTGCGAGACGGTGCCGCCATAGGCCTGCTGATAGGCGAGGGTGCCGTTGTTGACGATCGCGGAGCCCGAGATCGTGTCGCTCGCCCCCTGGAGCGTCGCGCCCGACTGGATCGTGGTGGTGCCCAGCCAGCTGTTGGCGGTGTTGGTGAGGACTATCGTGCCCTGGCCGCCGATGACCAGGTCCTGGCTCGGATCGATGCCCGCGCCGGTGCCGGTGGTGATCGCGCCGGTCAGCGTCGCGGTCACGCCCGCATCGGCGTTCAGCGTCGACGGGTTGGCCGAGGACGGAGTGACCACTTCCAGCGAGATGTTGTTGGCATAGCTGCCGGTGGCGCCGAAGGTCGCGGTCGGGTCGATCATGTGAATCGTGCCGCTGCCGAAGGCGCCCGCGGTGTTCGCGCGGATCGCGCCGCCATTGACATAGATGTCGCCGGTCAGGCCGCTCGTGCCGTCGAAGGTGATCGTGCCGGCAGGCATGCCGCCGATACCGGCATGGATCGCCTGGCCGGGATCGTTGCTCGGTCCGGTCAGGGTCATGTTGCCGGAGACCAGGCCGATGCTGTCGAAGTTGATGAAGTTGGCCAGGCTGACATTGTAGCTCTGCCCGGCACCGAAATCGGCGAACAGCCGGTCATAGCCCGCGCCGCCATCGACGATGCCGGTGATCGTGCCGCCGAAATAGGTGAAGCTGTCGTCGCCGTCTCCCAGGTACACATTGGCGATCAGGCCGGAGCGCATGATGACATTGTTGGTGCCGGTGCTCGACCTGGCGTCGTAGTCGCCATAGACGATGCCCGACAGGTCGATGTTGCGCGTGCCGTTGCCGGTCGAGACGATGCTGCCATACATCGCCGAGCCGACCTCGTTGGTCATGTTGACCGTGCCGTCGCCGGAGAGCAGCACCGCGCCCATGGCGCCGACGAACGAACCGCTCCTATGGTTGGTGATCGTCGAGGTCTGGCCTGCCGCCGTGTCCAGCGAGACGCCGTAGCCGGTGTTGCCCTGGATGGTGCCCGAGTTCTCGATCGTCGCCGCGCCGCCCGTGATGACCAGGCCGTTGGCGCCGCCGACGATGATACCGCCATTGTTGGCGCCGCCGGTGTTGATCACCGTGCCGCCGGCAGTGAACCGAACGCCGTCGCCGTTGCTGTAGTCCTGGTTGATCTGCCAATATTGGGTGACGGTATTGGCCGCGGTGCCGACGGCGATGACGCCGGTGTTGTTCAGCGTCTGATAGCCGTCGCTGCCGATCACGCCACCGGTGCGGCCGACGATGATGCCGGCATTGTCGATGGTGTTCGTGCTGGCCGAGGCGGTGACGCCATTGCCTTCGGCGACGATCAGGCCGGGAGCCTGGTTCCCGAGCGTGCCGCCGAGCAGGGCGACGCCGCTATAGTTGGCGTCGGTCGAGCGGATCAGGCCGGCGTTGGTCACGGCGGTGCCGGTCTGGGCGAAGACGCCGTTGCCGAGATTGCCGATCACCGTGCCGCCATCGGCGATGGTCAGGCTCGTGCCGCTGCTGGCCAGCGTGACGGCCGTGCCGTCGGTTCCGATCTGGACGGTGCCGTCGAGCGTCAGCGTGCCGTCGTTGACGATCCAGCCGCCGATGCTCGCCGACGCGCCGCTCAGCGTCAGATCGCCGCCGTTGAGGGAAAGCTGCTCGAAATTGCCGAGCTTGCCGAGGTCGAGCGTGGTCGGGCTGGAGACGCTGGCGTTGAACCTGTCGAAGCCGATGGTGCCGGCTTCGATATGGCCGAAGCTGCCGCCATACCAGTTGACCGTGTCGTTGCCGTTGCCGAGCATGATCGCGCCATCGGTTACCGAGCCGGCAAAGAGGCTGATCGTGTTGTCGTTGTCGCCGGTCAGGTAGATCGCATAGTTGCCGCCGGTGATGGTGCCGCTGTTGAGGATGTTCACCGCGGTGCTGCCGCCCGAGTAGACGCCGTAATTGCCGCCGACGATCGTCGCGCCGGCACCGTTGGTGAGGTAGCCGCCGTTGAAGACGACGCCGCTGCCGGTGCCGTTCGCCGTGAAGGTGCCCGTGGTGCCGCCCAAGAGCGTGCCCGCGCCGATGAAGCCGGCATTGTTGATGTTCGCGGTGGCGCCGCCCTGGATGCCCCAGCCCTGGCCGACGATCACGCCGCTCGCCTGGTTGGTGACGGTGGCATTGCCGAACTGCTGATAGACGCCGCGGCTGCCGGTGCCGGTGCCGACGATGGTGCCGCCATTGTCGACGGACACGCTCGCGCTTCCCGAATAGACGCCGCCGGCGGTGCCGCTGATCAGCCCGCCCGACTGGTTGTTGAGCGTGCCCCCGGCGGCGGGGACGAAGCGCACGCCATAGCCCAGCGTCGCATTGGTGCCGCCGGTGATCGTGCCCGAATTGTAGATGGTGTTGCCGATACCCAGCAGGTTCACGCCCGCGTTCGTCGTGGCGGTGATGGTGCCGCCGTTGCCCAGGCTCAGCGTGCCGGCCGCGGTGATACCGGAGGCGCCGCGGATCGTGCCGTTATACTGGTTGGAGACGCTGCCCGAGCTGAGCACCAGGCCGGTGCCCGCACTGGGAGTGTAGGTGTCGGTTGCCGAGTTGTAGGTCGCCGCCGCGATCAGCCCGCTGTTGTTGACGGCGCCGCCCGCCAGCATCGACGCCCCCCCGGCGACGCCCAGGAGGCGGCCGCCGGCATTGTTGGTCAGGGTGCTGGCGTTCTCGACGCCATAATATTGGTAGCCGGCGATCGTGCCCGAATTGGTCACCGTGCCGCCCGACGCGACGTACACGCCGTCCCAGCCGCCGGTGATCAGGCCGGTGGCATAGTTGGTCACCGTGCCGCCGCCGCCCGAGACATAGACGCCGTTGGTGCGCACGTTCGAAGTCGATCCGTACGCGACGCCCAGGATCTGGCCGGAATTGCTGATGGTGGTCGCCGCGGTCGAGGTGATCGCGTTGGTATTGTCGCCGTTGCCGCCCAGGAACGAACCGCGGATCACGCCGCCCGCCTGGTTGGTGATGGTGCCGCCCACCGTCTGGATGCCGTTGCCGCCGCCCGCGACCAGCGTGCCGCTGGTGCCGCCCGAGAGCGTGCCCGCCGCGATCGTGCCGCTGTTGGTGATGCTGGCCGAGCTGCCGGTGAGGACGCCGTTGACGCGGCCGACGATCAGGCCGGCATTGGTGAGGCCGAGCGCGCCCGAGCCGACCGCGTAGATGCCGTTGCCGTTCGTGCCGCCGGCATTGCCCTGGCCGACGATCCTGCCGGTGCCGTAGTTGGTGACGATGAGGTTGCCCGAGCCGGCCTGGTTCTCGATCGCGTTGGAGAGGTTGCTGGCGATCAGGCCGTAATTGTTGACCGACAGCTGGCCGGTGGCGACCACGCCGTCCGAGCCGAGGTGATTGATGCCGCTATTCCGGCCGCTGATCGTCGCGGTGGCGTTGCTCGCCGAGCCGTTGTTGATGATCGAGGTGCCGCTGGTCGCCGCGACGCCGATCGCCGCGCCCCAGTCCTGGTCGATAGCGGTGCCGGTGTTGCTGATCGCGCCGAAATTGTCGACGCCGTTCCCGGCGCCGCCGAGATAGACGCCAAGATACTGGCCGCCCGCGATCGTGCCGCTCTGGATGACGCGCAGGATGTTGTTGGCGCCGCCCAGGGTGACTGCGGCGGCATTGGCGCCGCCGCTATACGCGCCGCTGCGCGCGCCGCTGAGCGTGATCGTGCCGCCGGTGGCCGAATTGACGTTGAATGCGCCGGTGTTGGTGATCGGGCCGCTCAGCGAGAGGGTGCCGAGCGCCTGGAGGTCGCCCGCGCCGCTGATCGCGCTGGCGAAGTCGTAATTGTCGTTGCGGCTGAAGACCAGCGTCGCGCCAGAATCGACGGTGATAGCGCCGGTGATGCGGCCATTGGTGGTGCCGTCGCCCACCTGCAGGCGGCCGCCGGCGACGGTCGTGCCGCCGGTATAGGTGTTGAACCCGGTCAGCGTGACCTGGCCGCTTTCCAGCCGCAGCGCGCCGCTGCCCGAGATCACCGTGCCGCTCGAGCTGCTGCCCGACTGGGCATAGGCGACCGTGCCGTTGCTGACGATGTCGCTGCCCGAGATCGCAGTGGTCGAGCCCCGCGCCGTCACGCCCGAATTGATCGTCGTGGTGCCGGTCCAGCCATTGGTGCCGGTCAGGCTGAACAGGCTTCCCCCGATGCCGGCGAAGGTAACGGCCTGCGAGGTACCGATCGCCTGGCCGGCGGCGTTGGTGCCGCTGCCCGAGGTGATGTTGCCGCTCAGGATGGCATTGCCGCCGAACAGGTTCTCGAACATGACCGGCTGGCCGTTCAGCACCGCGGGAATGTCGAGCACGAAGGTGTTCGCATAGACGCCGGATGCGGCGAACTGCACGTTCGACGTGAGCATGTGGACGGCCGCGCTGCCGAACGCGCCGGAGCCATTGGCGCGCAGGATGCCGCCATTGACGTTGATCGTGCCGACGCCGCTGGTGCCCTGGAAGTTCAGCGTGCCGCCATTGGCGTTGACGGTGATGCCGGGCACCGCTGCCACGCCGGTGAGGGTCCAGGTGCCGCTGTCGAGCTTGGTGATGGTCCCCGCGCCGGTCGAGGTGGCGAGCGAGAAGCTGCCTGCCTGCGCGCCGGTGCCGGTGCCGCGCAGCTGCAGCGTGTTGTTGCCGCCGCCGAGGTCGATCGCGCCGAAGGTCGCGGCCGCCAGCGTGCCGCTGTTCTGCAACGTCACGTTGCCCGTCGCGCCGCTCACCGCGTCGGTGTAGCCCTGCGTCACCGCACTTGCATTGATCTGGCCGTTGTAGATCGCCAGCGTGTCGTTTCCGGCGCCGCCGGTGATGCTGCCCGAAGCCGAGCCGGCGAACAGGTTGATCGTGCCGCCGGCATTGCCGGTGATTGCGGTAGCGCCGATCCCGCTGCCTGCCTGGCCATAATTGTTGAACGTGCCGCCGTTCAGGAAGACGGCGGCGCCGGAGCCGGGGTTGTTGCCGCCGCCCAGCGCGGCACCCACCGCATTGGTGATCGTGCCGCCGCCATTGGCATGAATGGCCGCGCCGCTGCCCTCGCTGATCGTGCCGGCGTTCAGGATGTTCGCCACGCCGCCGACATAGACGGCATCGAGATTGAGCGAACCGGTGCCGGTCCCGCGGATCATGCCGGTGTTGACCAGGGTGAGGGCGCCGCTGGTCTGGATGCCGCCGGACGCGCCTTCGATCAGGCCGGTATTGGTGATGTTGGCGCTGGCGCTGCGGATCGCCGTGGTGGTGCCGCCCTGGACATAGTTGTTCGCGCCATTGAGCGTGCCGGTGGCGATCGTGCCCGCGTTGCTGACGCTCAGCAGGCCGGTGCCGCCATTGTAGATGCCGGCATAGCCCGCGCCGACGATCTGGCCGCCGGATGCGTTGGTCACGCTGGCGGCGCCGCTGTTGATCAGCACGCCCGCACCTTCGCTCGTCGCGCCATAGATGCGGCCGGTGGCATTGTTGAGGACGACGCCGGGGCCGCTGATCTCGATGCCGGCGAAGCGGTCGCCCTGGATCAGGCCGCCATTGACGATATGGGCGCCATTGTTCGCGCGCACGCCGTCCCAGCGGCCATAGAGGCTCGCGCCGGCATAGTTGGTGAGGCTGAGCTGGTCGGAGCCGGCGAGGACGCCGTTGCCCTGGGTCGCGATCGAGCCGCCGGCGGCATAGGTGATCAGGCCATAGTTATCGACCGTGCCGCTGCCGATCGCGATGCCGGAGGAAGCGCCGGTGCCCGACGTGATCGTGCCGCTGTTCTGGATGTTGTTGCCGGTCGCGAGCGAGTAGATGACGTCGCCGGTCGCGCTCAGCTGCGCGCCCGACTGGACGACCATCAGGTCGGCGGTGGTGAGCGTGACCGCGTTGCCCGCGACATTGGTCAGCGCGCCGTTGACGATGAGCGTCGTCGCATTGCCGCCCGCCACCGTCCAGCCCGGGCTGCCGTCGCGGCTGCCGGTGAGCGTCAGGTTGCCGGTGACGAGGTTGTAGGCGTCGAAATTGACGATGTTGGCGAAGAAGCTGCTCTGATCGATCGTCCGGCTGGTCAAGGAACCGATATCGACCGCGAAGGTGTCCGTGCCCGTGCCGGCATCGACGGTGCCGCCGATGGTGCCGCCGCCCCAGGTGAAGGTGTCGTTGCCCGAGCCGAAGGTCGCGCCCTGCATCGCACCGGTCGCGCCGAGCGTGAAGTTCTGGGCGCCGGTGGCGGCGCTGGCGTCGTAGTTGCCGTTCAGCGTGCCGCCGAGATTGGTGGTGGTCGCGCCGCTGCCGGTGATCTGGATCAGGCCGTTCGTGGTCGATCCGGCATTGAGGTTGAACAACGAGGCGGTGGTGGCGTCGAGCCGGATCGCACCTGCGCCGCCGCCGGTGATGGTGCCGTTGTTGGTGACCGTCTGGCCGGTCGAGAAGGTGCTGCTGTCGAAGCGGATCGCCCAGCCGGTAGCAGCGTTGGCACCACCGGTGATGGTGGCGCCGGCATTGTTGGCGATCGTGCCGCCACGGCCCGAATAGATCGCCATGGAGTTGGTCGCGGTGATCGTGCCGGCGTTGGTGACGTTGGTGGTTCCCTGTCCGTCCACCACGGTCTTGCCGGCGCTCATCGCGCCGTTGTTGGTCACGCTGAGAGTGGAGGGCGCCTGGGAATTGCTTACGCCGGTTCCGGCGCCGCTGGTCGCGTTGACCGTGCCGTTGTTGACCAGGGTGATGTCGCGGCCGGCCCGGATCGCGAAGGAGCCCTGCGAGGTGACGCTGACGCCCGACGCCACGTTCACCGCGAGATCCGTGTTTATGGTGTTCGAACCGATCGCGGCGAAGCCCGTGCCGCTGCTGATATTGGCGTTGGCGTTGGCGGTGTTGGTGCCGCCGACCACGCCGGTGCCCTGGAACACCACGCCCGAACTCGGGCGCGTCGCGTTGCCGATTGCGGCGCCTACCGTCACGGTGCTGGTCTGGCCGGTCAGGGCGGCATTCACCTGGATGCCGACGCTGCCGCCATTGATCGTGCCGCCCGGAGTGGTGGTCACGCTGGTGGCGGCGTTGTTCGACGAGGCGTTGATGCCGATGCCGGCGCCGCTGGTGCTGATCGCCGAACCCGAACTGACCGTGACGGCGCCCCCCGCGCTGCTTGCGGTCGCGCTGATCCCGGTACCGCTGGCAGGGGTACTGATCGAGCCGCCGGTGGTGGTGACGTTGGCGCCCGTGGCCGAGATCGCGGCGATGCCGGTGGAGAAGCCCGAGATGACCGGCGCCTTCAGCGACAGGGTCACCGAGGAACCGCTGGAGCTGGCGTAGATGCCCGCCCCGCCGGCCCCGTCGGCGGTGACGCTGCGCAGGCTGGTGACGGTGCCGAAATCGACGACGTTCACGAAGCCGGTGGCGATCAGATAGGCGCCATAGGTGGCGGTGAGGTCGGTGGTCGAGGCGGCATCGAACTGGCCGATGGCCCAGGTAAGGTTGCCGTTGGCGGCCGTCATGCCGATGGCCGCGCCGTTCTGGTTGCTCGAGAGCGCGTTCGCGCCGCTGGTGAAGAGCACCGCGCTCTGGCCGTTGCCGGCGATCTGCTGATAGGCGATGCCGGTCGGGTCTCCGGTGGTGTTGTTGATGGTGACGCCGGACAGGGTGACGCCGGAGTTCTGCGTGTTGGTGACCTGCACGCCACCGCCGGCACCGGTAACATCGGTATAGGAGCCCGTGCCGGAGATCGTGCCGCCGCCCACGGGGTTGGTCGACTGGGCCAGCGCCGGCGTGGCGAGCGCGATGCCGATCAGCGCCGTTGAACCGAGCAGTGCCTTGCGCAACAGCGCCTCGCGGCCCACGCGCACGGAAACCGCCTTGGACGCACGCGCGCCATTGCCACGATCGATCATTTCAGAAGCCCCCGAAATCCTAAGGACCGTGCGCCCCCGACTCATTCGGGACGCACGGCAGACATGGGGAATTCCTTAGGCCCGGGTGGGGATTTTGCTGTTGAACGCCCGTCTCACCGATTTGGATCGATGTCGCACGGCGACACGGGTCCCGCTTTGGGACATCAGCGGTTCAGGATGCTCCGCGCGCGGCAATCGCTGGGAGTCTCGCCGAAGCGGGCCTTGAACAGCCGGCTCAGATGTGCGGCGTCGCTGAAGCCGAGCCGCTCGGCGATATCGCCGATCCGCTCGGGATTTTCGGGGTTGAGCAAGGCCTGGCGCGCCGCTTCCAGCCGCATGTCGCGGATATGGGCCTGCACGCCGCCGCTCTCCTCGAACAGCCGGTGCAAAGTGCTGCGCGACACGCCCAGCTTGCGGCAGAGATTGGCGATCGTCAGGCTGGGCGAGCCGAGATGCTCCTGGATCTCCTTGCGGGTGCGCAGCAGCAGCGTGGCGGGGTCCTCGCGGAAGCCCGGTGCTTCGCTGCGATTGGCGCCCTTCAGCGTCAGCATCAGCACGTCGAGCATCGATCGGCCGAGCCGGGGGGCATCTTCCTCGCCGAAGCGGGGCAGGGCCTCGCGCACCTGAAGCATGTGCGAGGTGAGCATGGCGCTTTCCGCCGGGCTCAGCACCATGCCGTGCAGGCTGGCGGCATCCAGTCCCGCTTCGGTCGCCAGGTGGCGTGGCACGGAAAAGCCGATGCTGCGTCCGCCGGCGGAATCGTGGAGCGAGGTCTGGCCATGGTCGACGAGCACCGCGGCGCCCGGCATCTGCACCCAGTCGTTCCTGCCCGCGATGCCGGCTGCCTTGCCGTCCAGGTTCACGGCGACCGCTATCGTGTTCCGCCCGATATCGACGAGCCGCCTGTCGCGTTTCCAGCGTTGCGAGGAGATGTCGGTATACATGAAACCGATCTCGCCCAGCCGTACGAACTCGCTCGACACGCGGAACGCTTCCAGGGGTTCGGTGCTGAAGAGCGGGCCGGCATTCGGCCAGTGACTCTCCCACGCGTCAAAGCGCTCGCTGGGGGCAATATCTGCGGTCGTGTAACGGTAAACATGGACGGGATGTGATGCCAAATCACGCTCCGGAGTTGCTTTGCTTCCAGGTTTCCATTCGATTCCCGGCATTTAAGCCATTCACATTAAAGGTGGGAAGATTCGGCTGCACGCAGATTCTGTGCATGTGCCCTGAAGCGGCACGAATATTAACAAGAATTAATCTTCGTCCGCAAGGGATGCCGCCGGCCATCGAACTGCGGCCCCGGCTCCGATCATGGTCGATGGCGCAGCGCGCCGCGACATCGGCGGGCGGCGAGGATCACGCCGAATGCGCGGACAGAAGGCGGTGCGGGCGCGCCGCTGCCTGCGAGTGGTTGACACGCCGTCGCCGCAAAAATACGAAGCCGAAAGGATATGATGCAACATATCATTGAAGGGGGCTCCGTGAACTTATCTGGGATGGGCGTCTTGGCGGCGTCTCTGGCGTGCGTTTGCCAGCCTGCCCTTGCGCAGGAAGCCAGGAATGGCGAAGCGCCGCAGCGGGGAGCGCGCCAGGATCGCCCGGCGGCGCATGGTGATGGCGGGGCGGAGTCCGAAGCCGGTGCCATCGTCGTGACCGGCTCGCTGATCCGGGGCCTGCCGCGGGAATATATGGCCAGCCCGGTCTTCACGCGCGACCGAATCGATATCGACCGATCGGGCGCTGGTTCGACCGCCGAGTTCCTGCTGACCATCCCGCAGAACTTCACCGGCGATCTGAGCGAATTCGCCACCACCGGCGCCGGTATCGGCAGCCCGCTCGGCGATGGGACGACCTACAACCAGTTCGACGGCTTTGCCGGCTTTGCCCTGCGCGGGCTCGCCTCGGATGCGACGCTGACGCTGCTCAATGGCCGGCGCATGCCGTCGGTCGGCATGACCGAAGCGCCGACCGTCTCCGTGCTGCCCTCGATGCTCATCGAGCGGATCGACATCATTCCGGATGGCGCTTCCGCCACCTATGGCGCCGATGCGGTCGCCGGCGTGGTCAATATCGTCACTCGCAAGCCCAGGCAGGGCCTCGAGGTCGAAATCCGCGACGCGATGGCGACCGAGACCGGCAAGACCAGCCTCCAGGTCAGCGCGCTCGCCGGGCATAGCTGGAACAGCGGTTCGATCTACGGCATGGCGATGTACCAGAAGCGCGCGCCCTACACGCGCGATCCTGTCCGCGTGTCGAACGAGTATCTCCAGATCGACGCGTTGCCCGACGAACTGCTCACCGGCTTCTATGCCGGCGGCCAGCAGTCCTTCGGCGATTTCACCTATTCGCTCGACGCTTCCTATTTCGAGCGTGAGCGCAGGTCGCAGCAGCGCTACCTGGACGAACCCCAGTACAATCGGCGCTTCCATACCGGCACCTCGGGCTATTCCTTCTACAACAATCTGCACTGGCAGGGGCGCGGGCGGACGGCCATCGACCTCTATGTCGATTATGGCCGCAACGACACCGGCAGCGATTCACGCCGCGTCACCGGCAGGCCCAGCTTCCGCAATTATTCGAACACGCTGTTCGTCGCTGAACTGCACGGGCAAGCCGAGCTGTTCCGTCTGCCCGCGGGCCCGGTAATCGCGGCTGCCGGTGCGCAATATCGCGCCGAGACGCTCTGGACCGATGCGAGGATCTTCTTCAACCGAAGCGGCGGTTCGCGAAGGACCAGGTCGGTGTTCGGCGAGGTCAACGTGCCGCTGGTCGGTGTCGATCAGGCGGTCCCGCTGGTCCGTTCGCTGACCTTGTCGGCAGCCGGCCGCTTCGAGGATCTGGGTTTCGACACCGCCTTCTCGCCCAAGCTCGGGTTGCGCTGGCAGGTCGATCGCTCGATCGCCCTGCGCGGGACCTATGCGCGCTCGTTCCTCGTGCCGCGCTTCCGCAGCACGATCGGCATTGCCGAGCAGGTTTCGATCGGGCTCTATCCCTACAAGTTCCTCGATCCCGCATTGCAGAACCCGGCGCTTCCGGCCGGCCAGACGCTGGTGATGTATCGCGCCGGCGCCAATCCCGCGCTCAAGACACAGAATGCCGACACCTTCACGATCGGCGCCGATCTCACGCCGGCCCTTATCCCGGGCCTGACGATCAAGGCGGATTATTACCGCATCAAGATCACCGGCCGGGTAGGCACGCCCGCGCCCGATGACAGCCTGTCCGTTGCCGACCTCCAGATCTTCAACACCAGGAATCCGAATATGGCGCAGCTGCAGGCGGTGCTGCGGAACCCGGATGTCTTCCGGCGCTTTGCCGAGGTGCCGGGCTATAATGGCGGCGAGCTGACCTTCTTCGACAATGCGGGCCAGGTGCCGGCGAGCCTGCTGTCGCAGATCCAGCTGATCGCGGACATCCGCTCGCAGAACTTCGCCGTCGAATCCACCGACGGCATCGACCTGGATCTGGATTACAAGACCCGGCTGTTCGGAGGAACCGCCGCGTTCACCCTGTCGGGCCAGTATATCCTCAACCTCGCGCTGAACGCAGGCGGCGCGACTGCGATCTCGCGGCTCGACGGCTATGCCAAGCCGGCCGACCTGCGCTTCAACGGGACCGTCGCCTGGGGCAGCGACGGTTTCTCGATCGGCTCGATGATCAACTATGTCGACGGCTTCGTCGACGATCGTGCCGGCCAGCCGCGCCGCCGGGTCGGATCCTTCACGACCGCCTCGCTGTTCGCCAGCTTCGACCTTGGCCGCCTGTCGCGCGCATCCTGGCTGCGCGACAGCGCGCTCCAGCTCGTCGTCGCCAATGTGTTCGACCAGGCTCAGCCGCGGATCGTCGATGGGGTAGTGGGCTATGATCCGTACAACAACCCGCCCAATCCCCGGACCGTCGCCGTCACCTTGTCCAGGCGCTTCGGCGGCCGCTGAACGGGGGCGGCGGAGAAAGCCCGCCGCCGTCATTCGCACCTGCCGTCCTGCACTCTCTGCGGCAACTACACCACAGCTCTACGCCGAAAGGACCTTACCAATATCGGCCAGAACCGCTTTCAAAGCGGCCTCTGAGCATCTGATCATAACGCAATCGATCGATGGTATCGTGGTAACGTTTGTACCCATGGCATTCATCTGGTGAGCGACCGTATCGGTTATATCGCGCCTATCCGCGTCGCTCACGGAAATGCCACACCCCTCAGAACCATAGGCAACCAAGGCGGTGAAATCTCCCACCGACCACCACTGCCGTTTCCCGATCACACCCGCGGAAGTTTCTTTGACTAGCTGAATCATCACTTCACCCGATAGTCGTATGTGGCATCGAAAACGTTCCTTCGGCCAGTGCTATTCAATATCAGACTGCGCTCTTGTCCCATGAGCTGCAATGCGTATCGATCGCCTGCGGAAGCATCCAAAAACAAATCTCTGTTACCCGGCTGCGTGTGGGCCGACCAGCGATATCCCCCGGCGGACAGCCCTGAAATCTCCTCCGGAAGGAGTGGAACGCCAGTTTTGTTACCCCGTATCAGCAAGCGCTGACTTCCCCTTGTAAACAGTGCGAATTCATCGCCAGTCTTAGCAGTCAAGGCGGCAAGGTCAGTTACGTTAACAGCCGATTTTCGCAGCGTTATCTCAGAAAGCTCGCTGGGCAGCTGGTCCAGGAGCCTTTGTTGCCTTCCGGACAGCTTGCCGTAGCCATAGAATATTTCACCCGGCGAACTCGCCGATATCGTAGATATTCCCTTTGCGGCACTTGCGGAACGCCAAGCCTGGATGCCGCGATAGCCGCCATAGAGCAGGTTGCCGCCGGTCGCGCTGACATCGAGAATGTTGCTCGCACCATCGCCAGCGAGATAGTCGAGCGGCAACTTGGTTGCCCCGGTAAACGGCGCACTGGCTCCAAGCGCGTGATTGGCATCCGCCGAAAGCGCCAGGGCTCCGAGCACGGTACCCAGGCCACCCTCTAGAAGCAGTGGTACCGTTGCCGGGGCAGCCGCCGCCGCGATGATGCCGCCGAAGAACATATCGACCCGATTCAGTTCCGGAGCCGCCGCGGCGTTGATTTTGAGGATATACTCTTCTTCCGCTTTGAACCCGGCAATGACGTTTGTGTAGTCATACAACTGCATTGTCGGATCATGCTCGGCGATCCAGGGCCCCCACTGCATCAGGCGCGCATTGTGCGTATTGATATCGATCGCGAACCCGACGACCGTGGCGGGCGCCATGGGAAGAGGAGTTTCCTCCACTTCCTCATCAAACTGAATCGTTGCCGTTCCTCTCCGTGGAGTTCCCGAGGAACTGCTCTTCCTCCTTCCGGTTACAACGATCTCAACGCCGTCGGCGGTATCCATGGCCGTGTTCTGGCCGAGCTCGACTGGAGCTACTGTGCCCGCGACAGGCCCGGCCCCCGGCGAGGGCGTGGTTTCGGCGGTGACGCCGCCCTTGCGCGCACCGCCGGTTCCCTCGATCGCCCCCTTGCCAACCGATACGACGAACTGCGCCAACGTATCCGGCAACGCGGCGATGAGGTTATCGCCAAAGTCCGTACCCGCGACCAGGGAACGGGTCGCGGCGTTCGCGATGTTGTTCGCCATCCCCGCCGCGAGACCCTTGAGCGAGTTGTCGAGATGGAAACCCTTCAGATCGGCATTGTATTTCAGAGCGCCACCAATCGCCGCCCCCGCAGCCGCACCGACGCCCGCCGCGGCGACGCCGGCCCAGTCGAACTTGGGCTGCAGACCGGTGACCACCCCGATGCCTTGCGAAACTGCGTTTGAGATCACCCCGTTTATCGCCGCATTGGCAACCTTGTTGCCGACGTCGACCACCATGTTGAGCTTGTCCAGCCCCGCCGCAACGCCTGCAGTAACGGCGGTCATCGCAAGGCTCTTGAAGCTGAACTTGTCCTGGATGCCGGTGACGATGCCGACGCCTTGGCTGACGACGTTCGCGACGACCGCGGCACCGACGCCACCCCAGACACCGCCAAAGACCGCCGGCGCGACATGTGGCAATGCCACGGCAACCGCGACCGAGATCACTGCCAGCAATATCTGCCCGAACACCCCGCACTTGTTCTTCTTCGCGGCCTTTTGCGGCTGCGGGGTCGTCGGGCTGGTGTCGCCGAGGATGTCGGCGGGGTTATAGGGGTTGAACGTGCCCGCGTTGTTGGTCGAGCGCAGCACGCCCGAGGGGATGGTGAGCGCCTGACCCTGGATCAGGCCGCTTGCGCCCGCCATGCCGTTCGCTTCGGCGAGGCGATACCAGAGCGCGCTGTCGCCCCAGAGTTGCGCCGCGATCGACTGGAGCGTGTCGCCGGCGCGCACCGTGTAGCTGCCGCCCGCGCCGCCCTGGCTGTAGCTGGTCAGCCCGGAGAAGCTCTGGTCGAAATCGGCATAGGACGAGCCATAATTGGCCCCGTTCTGGAAAGCCCCGTTGCCCGGCAGCGCGACCCGCCCGTTGATCGAGCTCTGGTAATCGGTGTTCTGGGTGCCGTTGTTGCCGGTATATCCCATCTGCTTGCCGTTGAAACGGTACCAGACCTCGTGCGGATCGCCGAGGTTGGGGTTGTTGTCATATTCGTCGCGCCGGATCGCCTGGCCGTTCATGTCGTTGGTGAACGAGATCGAGTGCGGCCGGCCATCGCCGACCCAGACGGAGAGCAGGTCGCCCGAGGCGCCATAGGTGAAGTTGGAGGTCTGCACCGCCTGGCCGGACTGGGCATAGGTGGTGCTGGCCTGAACCGCCCCCGCGAACCAGGCGAAGCTGTTCGTCGTCGTGGCGTAGTTCTGGTAGCCGCCGTTCTTGTACGTCGTCGTCGAGATGCTGACCGCCGCGCCCAGCGCATAGTTGCTGCCGAAGCCGAAGTCGGTGGAGCTGTAGGTGGTGATCGTGTCGAAGCCCTGGAGCTGGACGGTCACCTCGGACTCGACCTGCCCCCGCAAATTGTAGGTGAGCGTGTGGTCATAGGCGGCGCTGTAGCCATAGCCCAGCCAGTCGACCTGGCGGGTGAGGCGGCCCATGCCGTCATAATAGTAATTGGCCTTCAGCCCTCCCGTCGCGGGCGGCGCCGTTACCGTGAGGGTGCCGTCGCCATTGTCGTAATAGCCGCTCTCCGCAAGATAGACGGCTGAAAGGCGGCCGTCCGCGTCATAGGCATAGTCCTCGCGGCGCTCGGCCTCATAGGGGACCATGGCGTTGACGTTGACCCAATCGCCCCATCCGCCGGCGGCGTTCGGGTCATATTGCATGTAGCTGACCAGGCCCTCGGTCATCGCGTTGCGGGTCGACTGCACCCGTTCGCCCGCGACGTTATAGGCGAGGTCGATCCCCTGCGTGCCCCGCACGATCGAGCTGCCCGAGAGCTGGCCCTTCGACGTGACGACGCGGTTCATCGCGTCATAGCGGTACCAATAGTCCTGATTGCTCTGGTACCAGGGGTTCCCGTTCTGATCGAGCACGTAATAGGTGGCGTAGGTGCGGCGGACATTGCCGTTCGCGTCATAGCTATAGGCGATGCTGGCGGCGGGCGTGGTGCCGTTGCCGCTCTCCGCCCAGCTGGTCATCCGCCCCAGCGCGTCATAGCTGGCGCTGGCATTCTGATAGGTGGTCGTGGATGTCAAATACTGCCAATTCGACACCCAATACTGATCGTAATAGCCGTAATCGTAATTATATTCGTACCAGCCATTGTCGTACCAACCGCCATTCTCGACGGTGTAGGCTTCGGTGAGCTTGTTGCCGCTTGCGTCGTAGCTGTAGGCGGTCTTCCTGACCTGATAGGTTTCGCCGAAGTTGTTCGGCGCCGTGGCGGGCGAGCCGTAGCCGCTTGTCATCGATCCCAGCAGGCCGGTATTCAGATAGTTGTAATTGATGGTCTCGCCGCCGGTGCGCTGGATCATGCGCCCGGCATAGTCATAGTTGAAACTGGTGGCGTGGCCGCCCAGGTCCACGGTGTAGAGGACATGGCCGAACATGTCCTCCTGCTGCACCGAGGTGCGGCCATTGGCGTAGGTGGTGGTCTGGTACCAGCCGCCGAAGCTGCCCAGGCCGTTGGTCGACTGCCAGGACCAGACATAGCTGATGGTGGTTGCGGCCCCCATGGCGTCATCACCGAAGGCGACCTGGCGTACCACGCGGCCCTGGACGTCATAGTCGGTCCGCTCGACATTGGCGGTGCCGTAATGGGAGTTCCAGTGCCGGATGCGCTGGCCGAGCACGTCATAGGCATAATATTCGGCCTGGCCGCTCGGGCGAGTCACCTGGGTCAGGCGGCCCATCGCGTCATAGTCCATTGCGGTGGTGCGATTGACCTCGTCGGTCACCCGGCGCAGGTCGCCGAACCGGTCATAGCCCCTCTTGAGGATGCCGCCATCGGCATGCCATTCCCATGCGACCAGCGCCTCGGTGGCGCCATAGCCGGTTCCGGCGAGAAGCCGGCGCGTCGTGCGGTTCCCGTTGGCATCCTGCACGCCGATCGTACGGCCGGCGAGGTCGTAATAATAATAATCGGTGGGGTTGGTCCAATAGCTGTAATTATATTCGGTGGTGATCTGGACCGACGGGCGCTGGACCATCGTCGCGCGGCCCATGCTGTTATAGGTGTAGCTGGTCTGGTTGCCGCGCGCGTCCCGCTCCCAGGCGACCTCGCCGAACGCGTTGTAGCCGCGGGCGACGGTTAGGTTGACCGGCCCGCCCGTCTCGCTCAGCTGGCGCTGGGTCTGGATCGTCGACGTCGCCTGGCCACGCCGATCATAGGCGTTGATGGTTACGTTGATGCCATCGACATACAGGCTGCCGAGCGGGTAGGCGAAGCCGTTGGTCGCCGCGGAGATGGCGCCGTCGAGCTCGTACGAGCCGATCCAGCTGCCCTCGCTTTCGATCGCAGCGGTCTGGTTTCCCTTGCCGTCATAGACGAAGAAGCGCCACACGCCGTCGCCCGAGTTGGTCTTGTAGAGCCGGCCGGCGCCGTCATAGTAGAATTTCTCCTGCCATCCGTCGTTGAGGCCGCGCTGCGACACTTCGCCATAGGCATTGTACTGGGTCTGCTGGACGTCGCCCTTGATCCAGGCCGAACCGTTCCAGCTGCCAGCCACCTGCGCGGTGACCCGGCCCAGCACGTCGCGCGTGTAGAGTACGCCTTCATAGGCACTGCTGCCGTCCGATTTCTGACGGGTGTAATTCTGGCGGACGATGTTGCCGGCGAGGTCGTAATAATAGTCGAAGCCTGCGCCTGAAGGGTCGGTCATCGTCAACAGCCGCTGACCGGCGCCATAAGTGTATCGCGTGATGCGGTCGCCGCCGTTCAGGTCCTCTGCACCCTGGCGGGTCATGGCCAGGTTATTGATGCCGTTGTAATAGTAACGAACCGTGGGACGGATCGGATCGTCGCCGTTGTAATATTCCTTGTACGGCGCGCGGCTTTCCTGGGTCAGGCGTCCGGTCGCGTCATAACTATAGTCGATATAGTCACCGGTCGCCTCGGTCTTGCGCGTGACCTGGCCCAGCCCGTTATAGCTGTAGCTGATCGTCGCGGTGCCTGAGGCGCCGTAGAGCTGGCCGCTATAGATATCGACGCCATACGCCTCGACGTTCAGCCGCTGCTCGGTGAGCCGGCGGCCGTTGCGGTCATAGGTGAAGTTGGTGATGCGATCCGCGCCGGCATCGGGCACGCCGGGCTGGCTCGAGACGGTCGCTCCGCTCGTCTGCGTCGCATAGCGGCGCTCGCTGGTGACGTTGCCTTCGCCGTCGAGCGTCCAGCGGGTGACATAGCCTTCCTGGTCGACCTGGGCGACCTTGCCGCCACGCTTGTCATAATAGGAATAGGTGCTGGCGCCATTGCCGTCGGTCGCCCGCACGACGTTTCCGACCACGTCATACTCGAAGCTCGTGGTGACCGGTGCGGTGGTGGTGACGAAGGACGCGCCGTTCCACGAACCCGTCCGTACCCCTGCCACGCTCGTAGTGAGCAGCCGGTTGACATTGTCATAGGTGTAGCTGGTCTGGCGCAGGTCGCCGCCCGGTGCCGCCGGCGGGGTCCCGCCCGCAAGGGCCGGCAGGGAGACCGGCGCACCATAGGTCCGCGAGACGGTCATGTTGCCCGCGGCGTCATAGCTGTAGGTGGACAGGGTGCCGACCGCGGTGATGTCCGCGATCTTCCGGTTCAGGTCGTCATAATAGAAGAGCGTGCGGCCGCCATTGGCATTGATCGTCTCGATCAGGTTGCCGCGCATATCGTATTTGTAGCGCTCGATCACGCTGGCATAGCTGACGCCGATATGGTTGGACTGATCGATATAGCCGACCGTGTCGCCACGCTTCTCGATCAGCCGGTTCGCCTTGTCGTAGACGAACGCGGTATAGCGGTGCTCGGCGAGAGCATAGGCCTCGTCCATCCAGATGCGGTTGCCCCGCGCGTCATAGCCGAACTTGTTGGTCACCGTCGCGGCGACGATGCTGCCCAGATTGTCGACCGAGGCCATCGGCAGCGTCTCGGAAACGAGCAGGCCGCGCCGGTCGAAGACATTGGTGGTGACGCCGCCCAGCTTGTTGCGGATCGACGCGCGCTGGCCGAAGGCGTCGAGCGTATATTGCTCGTAATAGCCTTCGGCATCGATGGTCTTCGCCAGGCGGCCGAGCTTGTCGTACTCGAACGAAGTGACGGCATCGAGCACATGCGCCGCATAGCCGTCCGGCCAGTTGGCGACCCCGGCCGTATTGGTCGCCTTGTTGTAGGCCTGCTTGATCCACGCGACCTCGCCGAACACCGTATAGCGCGTCTCGGTGACATGGTCCTCGGCATCGCGGGTGGCGACGATGCGGCCGGCCTGGTCGTAATAGCTGTACGTGCTGAAGCCGCGCGCGTTGATCGTGCGCGTCACTTCGCCGAACGCGTTGTATTCGAACACCGTCGGCGAGCCGTAGGCGTTCGCCTGGCGGATCACCCGCCCCGCATGGTCATATTCGAACGACGTCGTATGCGCGTTCGGATCGCTGACTGCGATCAGGTCGCCCAGGCCGTTATACGTATAGGTCGTGATCGCCTGCTCGGCCGTGCCGAACGCCGCATATTCCGCCGCCTTCCGACCCGCCGCGTCATAGACATAATAGGTCCGGCTATCGTCCTGCCCCCCTTCCGACGCGATGTCCCAGGCCAGCAGCCCGGTGGCGTAGTAATAGAGGCGCCGCGACTGGCCTGCATTGGTGGTGGTGAGCGTCAGGCGGCCATTCGCATCATAATAGCTGTTGGAGGCCACATAGTCGCCGCTCTGGGCGTTGCTGACGGTGGCGATCGTCCAGCCGTCGTTTGCAGAGACGGCATTGTCCCAGCGCACCGTCGCCGATACGCGCCCCTCCGCGTCATAGTCGGTGCGGGTGACATAGCCTTCGGCGTCGATGGTGAAGCGCAGCTCGCCGCGCGCGCTGTAATAGTAACGCGTGATGCGATCGTTCGCCGTGGGGTAGCTGGCGACCCAGCTGTCCATGTCCCCCTTGCTCGGCAGCGACCCCGTCCAGCGCAGGTTCGCATATTCGGCCTTGCGGACCAGCTGGCCCCTGGTGTCGTAGCTGTAGCCGATCACTGCGCCGCCCGCGTCGATCGAATAGGCCAGCCGGCCGGCACTGTCATAGACCGCCCAGCCCGTGCGGTTGGCGGGATCGCTCGCCAGCGCGGCGACCGCGTTCTTCACGCTCGCATAGCTGTAGCTCGAGAGCGCGCCGATGGTGCCCGCATAGCGCTTCGTCCAGCGGACCGGCCTGAAAGCGCTCCAGAGCCAGCTCCGATCTTCATAGCCGAATTCGGTGACCTGCCCCAACGCGTCGATGGTGAAGCGCAGCAGGTCCTGCCCGTCATAGACATAGCGTATCGAGCGGTCGCTCGCGCTGGTGCCGGCGCTGTCGATCAGGCTCTGGAGGCTGCCCGATGCCCGCAGCGCCGCGCTCGTGATGTTGGCATAGGCGATCTCCTGCACCTTGCGCCCCGACCCGTCATAGATCGTGCGGGTGAGATAGCCCTCGCCATCGAGCGCGCCGATCTTGCGGCCGTCCTTGTCGTAGAAGATCCGCGCGATGCTGTCCTTGGCGTGCGCCGCCGGCAGCCAAGCGCTCGGCCCATTGACCTTGAACGCGTCGAGCTGCCCGCTGCCCAGCTTGTTGGCATAGCCGGTGGTCTTCACCAGCCGGCCGGACGCGTCATATTCGTACGCCGTGACCGAGCCGTCGCCCTCGATCGCCTCGATCACCCGGCCTTCCTTGTCGTAGACCGTCCAGGTCCACTGGTCGTGGCCATTGGGATTGGGCCGGATCGACGCCATGTCCAGGCTGTTGTTCGGATCGCCCAGCGTCGCCATCGCGCCGGCACCGCCCATGATGCCATTCTCATAGCGCACGGTCCCGATCAGCCGGTTGTTCAGGTCGTACTGATATTCGGTGACGCTGCCATAGGCGTCGATGTCGGCGACCTTCCGGCCGGCCTTGTCATAGACATAATAGGATTTGACGCCCGTCGCGTCGGTCGTCATCCGCAGCCGGCCATTCTTGTCATAGGCATAGCTGGCCGTGCCGCCGGCAACCGCCTCGCCGCTCTCGGTGAAGCTGACCAGCTCGCCCGCCTTGTTGTAGGTCGAGGTCTGGACGAACCCGTTCGCCAGCGTGATCACGGTCTGCGTCGCCGCATCGGCGAACACGATGCTCGTCGTCCCGCCGTTGACGTCGGTCTGCGAGACCAGCCGGTTCAGCCCGTCATAGACATAATATTGCGTGTTCTGCCCGGCCACGACCGAACTGAGCAGCCGCCCTGCGGAATCATAGGTGTAGTATTCGTGGGTGTAGCCGCCCGCCGTGTTGAACGAGGCAAAATTGTTGTTGGTCGAGCCACGCAGGCGCTGGGTCAGATTCCCCCGCGCATCGAACAGCATGTACGTGACTTGCGAACTCGCCGTATCGCCGAGCCCCGCGCACCAGCCGTCGAGCTGCGACTGGCTGAGCGGCTCGTCCGACGTGAGACCGCTCAGATCGTAGCGATGGTCGGGGAACTCGCTGACGAAGTAGAGCTGGCCATAGCTGTCGTACCAGTTGCGGGTGACCCGGCCTTCCGCCGAGACCGTGTAGACCAGCCGGTTGGCGCTGTCATAGGCAAAGCGGGTGGAGCCGGATCCCGGCCGGGTTTCGATGAGCAGCTTGTTGCCCGGACCGAAAACGCGCTGGGTGATGTTATCGAGCCGATCCGTCGCGAAGACGACATTGCCCCAGCTGTCATGGGTATAGCTGGTGGTCTGCCCGGCGGGATCGGTGACGAGACTCAGGTTTCCGTCCTCGTCATACGCGAACGTTACCGTCTGCGGCGCGGCGCCCGCCGAGGCCGGCGGTGCCGTGATCTGGGTCAGTGCGCCGGCATAGTTGTAATGGAGGGTGGTCGCCTGGCCGGCGGGATCGGTGACGACCGTGTAGTCCGCGCCATAGGCGATGCTCGTGGTACGGGCATCTGTGCAGGGCGGTGACAAAACCAGCCACTGGAACGCCAGCGAAGTGCTGAGCGTGGCGGAGTAAAAACCGGCCAGTGGTAAGGCTGCCCTTTTGAGGGCGGCCGGGATGTATGCCGTGGAAGTTTACGCGAGTGTTCGGCAGTTTGTGTTTGTGCAGGGGCGCAGCCAGCGAGAGGCCGCGCGGGTATTTGGATTAAGCCGGGAGACGATTGGCAAGATCTGCCGATTTTCACTGCCACCTGGCTATACGCGCACGAAGCCGGTGGAGAAGCCGAAGCTGGGGCCTTTGCTGCCGGTGGTTGACGCGATTTTGGAAGGTGACCGGACGGCGCCGGTCAAGCAGCGACACACGGCGAAGCGGATCTTCGAGCGGCTGCGCGATGAATATGGCTATGGCGGCGGCTACACGGTGGTGAAGGACTATGTCCGGCTGAGCCGGGTGCGTGGCCGCGAGACATTTGTGCCGCTGGCGCACCCACCGGGGCATGCGCAGGTGGATTTTGGCGAAGCGGTGGGCGTGATTGGCGGTGTGGAGCAGAAGATCCACTTCCTGTGCATGGATTTGCCGCAGTCCGATGCCTGTTTCGTGAAGGCTTTCCCGCGCGAGACGACCGAGGCATTTCTGGATGGGCATGTATCGGCCTTCGACTTCTTTGGCGGCATTCCCCAGTCGATCCTCTACGACAACACGACGATTGCGGTGGCCAAGATTCTGGGGGACGGCAAGCGTGAGCGCACACGTGCCTTCAGCGAGCTGGTCAGCCACTACCTGTTTTCTGACCGCTTCGGCCGACCCGGCAAGGGGAATGACAAGGGCAAGGTCGAAGGGCTGGTCAAATACGCGCGCCGCAACTTCATGACGCCCAAGCCGCAGGCGGCGAGCTATGACGCACTGAACGCGGCTCTTTTGGAGCGCTGTCATGCGCGGCAAGGCGAACGTGCTGGCCGCCATGCCCAGACCATCGGTGAGCGCATGGTTGCTGACGTTGCGGCGCTACGCCCACTACCGCCGGTGCCATTGGAGCCATGCGAGAGGCGCAGCGCCCGTGTGTCATCGACGGCGCTGGTGCGGTATCGCGGCAATGATTACTCGGTGCCCACAAGGTTTGGGTTCCAGGATGTGGTGGTGAAGGGCTTCGTGGACGAGGTGGTGATCCTGTCCGGCGCCGAGGAGATCGCCCGCCATGTGCGCAGTTATGGCAGCGGCGATTTTGTGGCCGATCCGCTGCATTATCTGGCGCTGATCGAGACAAAGCCGAATGCTCTCGATCAGGCGGCTGCACTGCAGAATTGGGCCTTGCCCGATGTCTTTGCCCACCTGCGGCAATTGCTGGAGGGACGCATGGGCCGCAAGGGCAAGCGCGAGTATATCCAGGTCTTGCGCTTGCTGGAAGCGATGCCCATGGCCGTGGTGACCCATGCTGTCACTCAGGCGATCCACATGGGCGCGATCAGCTTTGATGCGGTGAAGCAGATCGCACTGGCCAGGATGGAACGGCGGCCCGCCAGGCTTGACCTGACGACCTATCCCCACCTGCCAAGGCTGGATGTGAAGGTCACGCAGGCGGCTGATTATGCGGCTCTGATGCCCCAGGTCTCGAAGGAGATGGCAGCATGAGCCGGGCGCCCGATGACAACCTGCCCACCGGCACCACCGCTGGTGCGCCACAGGTGCTGCTGGCCCACCACCTCAAGCAACTCAAACTGCCGACCGTTTTGCGCGAATATGAGAAAGTAGCCCGGGAGTGCGCGCGTGATGGTGTCGATCATCCCCGCTATCTACTGCGCCTGATCGAACTGGAACTGATCGACCGTGAGCGGCGCACTGTCGAACGCCGGATCCGTGCTGCCCGGTTCCCGGCCGTCAAAAGCTTCGATACCTTCGACTTCACCGCCATCCCCAGCCTCAACAAGATGCTGACGCTGGATCTGGCGCGCTGCGAATATATCCTGCGGCGCGAGAATATCATTGCGCTGGGCAATAGCGGGACGGGCAAAACCCATGTGGCGCTCGCCCTGGGGCTGGCCGCCTGCCAGAAGGGCTTCACCGTGACCTTCACCACCGCCGCGGCGCTGGTGAACCAGTTACTGGAAGCCCGCGACGAGAAGCGGCTGCTCAAGATGCAGCGCGAGTTGGCTGCAGTGAAGCTGCTGATCATCGACGAACTGGGTTACGTCCCGCTCTCGCCCACCGGCGCGGAGCTGTTGTTCGAGACCTTCTCCCAGCGCTACGAACGCGGCTCCACCATCGTTACCTCCAACCTGCCGTTTGAGGACTGGACGCAGGTGCTTGGGTCCGAGCGCCTGACCGGCGCATTGCTGGATCGTTTGACCCACCACGTCAGCATCCTGACCATGAATGGTGACAGTTACCGCCTAAAGCAGTCAGCCAGTCGCCGTCGCGCCACTGCCAGCGGGGCGGAGCAAAACCAGGCCACCGTCGACGAAAACTGACCCATCAAAACGGCCAAAAGCAAAGGGCCCCGATCGGGGCCCTTTGCTTTGCACCTGCCGCAACATCAGTGGCCTACTTTTACTCCGCCACAGTGGCCGGTTTTTGCTCCGCCGTTGACAAGTGGCATTACATCGCCCCCGGCAAGCCGCAGCAGAACGGCTACGTCGAGAGCTTTAATGGTCGCTTACGCGACGAATGCCTGAACGAGACGCTGTTCGCGTCGCTCAGCCATGCACGCTCGGTGC